>OCIU01000041.1_pt1 | contig 146545 bp, 171 predicted proteins | sample 1538471 | NCBI WGS metagenome assembly OCIU01 (sample SAMN04571693, study PRJEB22368) | human gut metagenome | biome: human gut; material: stool | host: Homo sapiens | place: Luxembourg | collected 2012-06-01 | reverse complement strand
TTGGAGCTGGTGATAGGAGTCGAACCTACAACCTGCTGATTACAAGTCAGCTGCTCTGCCATTGAGCCACACCAGCATAAGCCCCCTCAAAAGAGGGGTAGAAAGAAGGTAAAATGTTAAATATTCACAAGGGAAGGATTTGAACCTACATCTTTAGAATTAATCTAACGAGTTTCCATTACTCCACCTTGTCATATTAGGACTACTTCCCGTTCAGTAGTCCTATAGGAGGTATTACAAGACACATTCTTACATATCATTAAATCAAAGGAGGTATTTATGAAAATTCTATTTAAGTTGATATATTGTTTTTTTTTCTTGTAAAATAAAGTATTTAAAAATTGCTGTATGTGTCTTTAAGTATAATAATATAATTGAAAGGGGGTTATATCATGAGGATATAATAGGACTCGAACCTATAACTCTTTTCCGGTAAGTATTTTGCCTGTTAAACTATATATCCATATTCGCTAGGCGATGTATTAATCTAGTTATAAAAATTTGTTTTTAATTTCCTTTATAAAATAATTGCGGTAATCGCCTAAGTATAATAAAATTGGAGGATAATATGAAAAATTACTAGACACAAGTAACTTAACTCTTACCAAAAGTAGCTTGTTATATGTAAAATTAGCTGTGTGTGTCTATAAGCTCATATTATCCATTTTTTAAAGTTCTATATTACTCTTTAAAACGTTTAGTTATATATTTAGTTAATCCTACAGTTGGAACAGTAATTTCTTCTGTTCTTTCCCATTCTACAACTTCACCAAATCTATTAGTCATTTTACCTTTTCTAGGACTTAATTTTTTAGTTCCTATTTTTATAAAGCCTAATAATTTAAATTCTTCACCATCTGCTATAGCGTCCTCTACAACATCTTTAAGAACGTCATACATTTCTTCTACTTGTCTTTGAGAATAATCACATTTATCTGCTACTCTTTTTATTAAATCTTTCTTTTTCATCTTTTCCTCTTCCTTTCTTTTTTTCTCGGTGTTTTTTTCTACAATCCGAGCAAATACTCATATATATTATTTCTCCATTCTTTACAGAATGTTTATTAAAATGCTTTACCAACTTATTCTCTCCACAGCAAGAGCATTTCTTATAAGTTCCCTTAACTAAATTCATATAATAATATTGTTCTTCATATTCGTCTATGTAGGCATTACTTATTTTTTTAGCTATTGTGTCAATTTCCCTAGATACATAAGCAACATCTACTTGCATATATTCTGCTATTTTAACTACTTGCCAATCTTTTCTCCACTTGTTTAATATTATCTTTTGATTTTTAGTAAGGTGTGTTTTTTTAATAATTTCGTCAAGAGTTATACAAAACTCATTTCTAGTAGAAAATTCTAAATTTTTATCAGTTACTAAAGCATATTTAACTTGTTGAGGGTCAAACATATCCAACATTTCAAAATTAAATGATTGATGACTATCTCTAAGTGGTTGTTTCCATTTAATTGGTTGTGTTTTACTTAACTTAACACTTAACATATCTTCTGATATACTTGGAAGCGTTGTTTTAACAAATTTATAAAGTTTACCATTAGAAATGTCATAACCCTTATTCTTTAGTTTTTCTATTAACTCAAGTCTATTCTCTTTGGCATTTTCACCATGGAATAAGGTTTTCATATATTCCTTGTAGTCATCATAACATTTAAGTTCGGAATATTCTTTAATGTCAGATTTATTAACAGTAGTTTTCTTGTATTTTTTATAATTTTTTACATCTTTAAGAACTACAACCTCATCATCTTCGTTAACTCCAATCTGACAAACCTTTTCCCTATCTTTTTCTGCTCTTTTTGTTAATTTGTAATCATCATACATTTTACATTCTTTTCTTTTTTCTTTATCGTCTTTCATAAGTATGTACGATGCTAATATCTCTAGTGTTTTGCATACTTCTGTATTGCTCCAACATAATTCGTTTGTATTTATATCTGTTTTACAAACTCCTTCGTCCCAAATAACTTGCCAAAATAAATCACCATTAAACTGAACCCCATTAATCTCTTCTATATTTAAAATTTTATTCACTTGGTCGATTATCTCTTGGCTTGTTTTAACACTTAAATCTATTTTGTTTTGATAGTCTTTAATAGACTTGCCATCTATCTTCCCTTTAAACGTGTAATTTGCTAACAATATCTTTCCTACTTTCTGATTGTAATTATCAGAATGTTGTCAACTCAGATATTAAGTTTTTTTACTCCCTAATAATATTATATCCAGTTTTAAAAAATATATTCACTTTTTTTAAAAATATTTTTTTTATTTTCGTCTATGTACCAAATATAACGGAAAAATAATTGACACTATTTGCTCTACAAGAAGACACCCTAAGATATTAAATAATTGATTCTTTCAGTTGTTCTTATACTCTTAATATACCATGGATTTTACTCTTTATTCAAAAAAAAAGAAAAAAAAATAAAGATTTTAAAAATAGTGTTTGCGTATGCTATGCGACAAGTTAAGAATTAATCTCGTTTAAACTATAAGGGTTAAATTAAAAGAAAAAATACCAAGAAAAAGATATACCGGAGCGATAGCTTCGCAAAAATAATAATATATTTATATATTATTATTTAATATTAAATATATAATATATATACATTACTGAACCAGTATTTTCTCTTCTAGGGGTCTTTATTTTCTCTTCTAAGAGGTCTTTATTTGGAATTTTGAAAAAGTCAAAAACAGAGGTCTTTATTTGACTTTGTGCTTGAATAAATAGCGTTTAATGAAGTTAAAAAATTTTTGACATTATTAGCTAAATATTACAAAAAAATGAATAAAAAATCTAAAAATGGTTATAATTATAATATAAGAACTTTAAAGAGAGGTGGTTCGTTGAGAAAATATTTATCCAAGAAAGAAATAGATGCTTGTTTAATAAATAAAGATTATGAGACTATAGTTGCCAATTTCACTCCCCTAGTGGCAAGTATATCTAGTAATTTTTATATAAACAACTATTCTAAAGAGGATTTAATGGCGACAGGAATGTTGGGACTTATGGAAGGGATAAATAAGATTCCGATTTCTAAAGATAAAAAACCAATCTCTTATTTCTACAGAAGTATAGAAAATGAATTAATTAATGCTTTTAACAGAGAAAAAAGAAATATAAAAACGGTTTCTTTTAATGCAGAAATTTCAAAGAACGAAGAAAACGACAATTCTTTTGAAGGCTTTCTTAAAGAAGAAGTTGATTTTGATAAAAATATAAGAATAAGCGAAACCAAAGAATTGGTTAATAAAATATTAAATACGCTATCAGAAGACAATAAACTTCTTATAGAAAGAAGATATGGACTAAATGGATACGAAAGATGTACACAACAACAGTTAGCAGATTCTTTAGGAATAAAGAGAAGTACATTAGCTATGAAAGAATGTAGAATAATAAAAGATTTAAGAAAGGAATTAATGCATGAAATTTAAAATGAACACTCCCCAGAGAGGGGATATCAAAATTCGTACTCGTAATAATATTTTACCTAGAGTAGTAAATGGTAAACTTATATGGTTAGAGAAGACTAAAGTTACTTATAGATTTGACCATTATATAGAGCCAAGTCAATCCCTATTAATGTATTTTCTTGATGTGTTATTGGGTTGGGAAGTTTACGATGTAGAATTTATAAAAAGGAGTAGATGTAATGGAAATAATACAAATGAATAGAGGTAGAGGGAAAACAATATATCTTATTAAAAAATCTGCCGAACTTAAATATCCTATAATTTGTTGTAGCGAAGCACAAAGAAAAATGATTAAAAATACAGCTAAAGAAATGAAATTAGATATTCCTGATCCAATTTCTTTTAGTTCAATTAATTCTAAAGAAAAACTTAGAGGATTAAGTAATTTTGATAAATTACTTATAGATGATTTAGAATGTGTATTAAAAAGACTTTTTGATAAAGATATATATGCGGCTACAGTGACTTGCGATTCATGTGAGTCTATAAATAATTATTTAAGATAGGTGATGCAAATGAATGAAAAAGTTTTATGTACATTTGAACAAGATGGGGATAAAATAAACATTAAAGAGATTAAGAATTTTACAACTGAAGAAGTGTTTAATAAAAGATTTGCCACATATTGTGAAAATAAAAAATGTAGTAGAATATGTCCTTTAGAGACATATATAGGTTGTTTAATTGATTTCTTATTTGATGAATATCATGTAATACCAAAAGGAGAAAAAGAGAATGAATAAAATGGTTAATATTTTTAGAGCTTTAGTAGACGCTGAGGATATTTTAAAAACACACAGTAGTCTTGGGACTTCTATAGAAATATTTATAAGTAAAGAAGATAATAAAAACTTCTTTGCAGACGATTTAAATTTAGATGATATTGAAGATTATAATAAAGTTGTAAATGGTTATATAAAGACATTTGAAGGTATACCTGTAAGAGTAGATGAAAATTTACAACCAAATGAGTTTAAAATAAAAGTTAACTGGGAGGATTAAATGGAAAAATATTTATATCATTATGTTATAGTAACAAGCGAACAGGATAAAACAAAATATGCAGACTTCTTTAAGGCAGAGACAGATGAAACAGCAGGTGAGTTTATGAATTATCTTTTAGAAAATCTTAAATTTGATGACGGCAGTGGAGAGCTAAGAAAAGCAAATATAACAGATGCTTGGTATGAAAAATTAGAGACAGTAAAATGGAACGGTGAGGAACATAAAGTAATGCTAGTAGAGCAATCTAATGAGGTGTAATTATGAAAGTACTTTATATACAAGGGTATGATGATTTATACAAAGAATTGCAACAAAATAACACATTAAAGACAAATATAGGCAATATGATTAAAGAGAATAGTTCTTTGTATGCATTTTATGACAATGATAAATACATAGTTTTAAAGATAGAAACCATAGACAACGGAGATTATGAAGAAGATAATTTAGACGGCTTACATATTTTAAATGGCAACGGCATTGAATTTATAGATGATAAGGATAAAATAAAGAGACTGATTGAAGCATTAGAGAAATCAGAAGATACAGAACTTAAATATGTTTCTTATGAAAATGTGTCTAAAGAAGATGTAAAAGATTTATTTGATAAATATTAAGAAAGGAATACGTATCTTGGAAAATATATATTACACTTGCAAAAGCTTTAGTATGATAATTGACGGAATTAATTTTGGAAATATAAACGGATATGATGTTATAAAAAAAGGTAAAAAACTTTATTTAAAGATAGACAATGAAGTATTAACAAATAGACAATATGAAAGACTTTTAAAACTGCTTCGTCTTTGTGTGGGTGATTATACTTTTTTAATAAAAATAGACTATCATCTTATTTCAGAAAAAGGAGATCAGCTACACAAAGTACAAAGCTATGAATGTAAAATTCCAGACGGAAACATTCTTAAAATATTAAATAATGAGGTTTCTAATCTTATGTTTTGTTTTGAAATAGTCAACATAAGAGAAGATTAAAAGAAAGGGATTATATCATGAAAAATTTACCAATAGCGATTAAAAAGGAATTACTTAGAGATAAAGGCTGCGACTACCATGCGTTAATAGTGGCATCTTATTTTGGAGAGAATAACTTAAAGAAAAGGAATATAACGATAGATAGCAAAACTATAAGGAACAAAAAAGAAGATATAGAAAAGACAAGTCATAAATCGTGGTCAAGCACATATAAATCTTTAATGAAAATGTCAGATAAACACAAAGATTTAATCAAGATAAAAAAAATAAAAAAAGAAAATACATATACTGTTTCTTATAGTAATAAAAATAATAAGGGATATATATTAATAGATGACAATATTATTAAAATACTGTTAAGAAGCAGAGATTCTGCAACTATAAAGACTTATATATTGTTAAAGATGATATGTAAGGATGGAAGTAAGATAGTTACTAGAAACTACATATGTGATAATATTGGGTTGGCATCGAGTAGTAGTACAAATTTAAATAAGATAACGAAAATAACTAATTACCTAGAAGAAAACAATTTAATAAGAAAAGAATACATTAAAAATAATAATTGCACTAAGAGTATAAAGTATTCAATAGTTTAAAGGAGTGATGATATGAAAAAGAGATATACATTTAAACGAGCGTTTTGTTACAGTGATACTTTCGAAAATTTATTTGGAGAATGGGAAAGTATAATAGATATTAATTTAAAAGAAGTTGAGGCATATGCTCATAGAGGATATTGCCTTTACGGTGAATTTGTTAATGGTGGTAGCGCTGCTATAGTGCCTAAAAATGGTTTGCTTATAGATAAAACAGTCCATAATAAGGAACATATTTTTAAATATGTATGTCCTTCAGGGTTATTTAATATAGATATTTTTACAGAATTAGAATGATAATATGATGTATGAAATTGATGTGAAATATATTAAGGAGAAAGAATAATGGATGTTTTAGTACCTTATTATATAATAGGACTTATAATTCTATATATAATTGTAAGTATAATTTTTTTAAAACTTGAAGAAAGAAAATGGAATCATGGCATATGTCCTGAATGTGGCGAGTCTTGGAGATATAGATATTCTTCTCGTAAAGAAGGGCGTGTGTACTACTGTAAGAACGGTCATTATATTAAAGTTAAATATGGGTCAGATTTAGAGTGGTGATATGATATTAATAAATGGTTAAAGGAGATAAATAATGATTAGTAAAGAAAAGCCTATTTAGATTTTTTAGTAGAATGTAAATTACATAAAGAACAACAAGAGTCATATAGAATGTCTTTGCAGGCTGAAGGAATCTATAGCGTTGCAGAACCTTGTTGCCCACGTTTCTATAGTTGGTGTTTTGAAGATTATTATGATAATTTAATAAAATACTCAAATGGAGAAGGATTTAATTGGAGATGTGTTTTTGAAGGAAATGAAGTTTTTTATACTAAAGGCAAAGACAAGTATGTGTCAACAGAAGAAGTTAGAACAAGATGTAAAGAATTAGGGATAGATTTAGATTAGGAGTGATGTAAATGATAGAAACAGTATTATGTACAATGGGTGGAACTTTAATTGGAGTTATAATTGTAAACATAATAGACTCTTTAATAAGAAGATATGAGGATAAGAAAATATGGAACAATGGTATGTGTAGTTATCATAATGAACCTTGGAGATATGTATATGAAAATAAAAGAGGAGAAAGAGTTTATACCTGTAATCATGGTCATTGGTGTGAAATTTATTATAATGTAGATGGGAGAAAATAATGACATTAGCAAATATACTACCTCAAGTAATTATGGTATGGATAATTCTTCTTATAGTATTATATCTCATACTTAGTAAACCTGAGAAAAGAAGATGGAATCATGGTATGTGCCCTCAATGTGGGAAACCTTGGAGATATAAGTCTCGTAATAAAAAAAGAAAGAATATATATGTGTGATAATTATCATTTCTATCATATTAGATATAGTCAGGATAATTGGTAAATATTCCAAAGGAGAACTGAAAATGTTTTCCTTTTTTTTGCCCTTTTATATTTCCTGTCTAATATACTTCAAATTTACTCTTAATACAAATACTTAACTTATTGATTTTATCTTCTTAAAATGGCACACAGAAGGTTATTATTATTCAACTTTAGAAAAAGTATGCAAACCACCCCTCCCCTACCTTTAATATCATTTTTGTTGTGTTTATTGAGACTTTAATCTTTTATTGTATACAATATTATGTATATGTAAAAGGTTGTTTTATTGTATTTACCTATATTTGGAAACTATATATAATTAATGTTGTTATTCTTTCGTTTAATACAATTAATTGTTTTTAATGAGATATGAAGGGTTGAAAAAGGGATATTTGGTGTGTTGTGGAGGTGGGAGGATTTATTGGGAAAATGGGAAAATGGGGTTGAGAAAAAAAAATGGTGCTTGAGTGTAGTAGCTAGGGGCCGCAGAATGATTATCATTATCAAGTATTATGAAACATCCCCCCCCTATTAATGACCTATAATAATAGTATTATCCGACACTAAATACTTTGATTATCAAAATATTTGAATAGAAAAATATTTGATATATAAAGAAAAAAAATTGTAGTTGAAAATAATTATCAATTTCATAAGAGAAGCTTAATTGAATGAAGGTGAGAATAATAATCGAATAGTTAGTCAATGAAGGAAAAAATTTTCTTGGCGTGTAAAAATGAAGGAAATTATTTACCCCTTATTTCCCCAAAATATGAATACATATTCATATAAAAACATATTCAATTATTCATACATTCCAATAAAAAAATACGTTAACCCAAAATACAAAAATGGTTAACCAAAAATGCAAGGCTCTCAACCGATAATCGTTCTCACCTTTGCTATACCCATCAAGTGACCAATGCATTGGTATAACATATATACCTATATAATATATACTATATATAACAATACAATACAATAATACATCATATATAATATATCAATATATACTATATATACATATGCAATACATATATAATAATACATATACAAATATAATATACAATAGTATAACATATATACATAATATATCGTATACTATACTATACAATACAATAGTACAGTACATTATAACATATATAAGACAATATAACATACTATAATATTAATGTATACAATAGTATATATAAACATATTGTATTAATAAAACAAGTTGGCAATTATGTATATTGTATAATCTAGTTATCATATTGATAATACTATGACTATAAAATATTTTGATTATCAAAATAATATTATTATTATTCTATTATTATTATTAATTAAAACATTAACTTATTTAAGAAACACTATCAATTAATACTTATTCTATTCTCTATTATTCCACTATGAATTGTAGTGTATACAAAAACAAATATAAACAAACTATATTTTGTATACAAGTTGTTACTTTTTACCATTCGATAATCATTCTCAACTACTCATGGACCGCAGTCGATAACGATTATCATTTACATTGTATACATTAATCATTATCATTATGATAATATCATACTATTTTAATAGGAATTATAGTAATTCCAAAAACTTGTATAGTGGTATACAGTTGTAAGTTGGTACTTTGAATCATTCGATAATCATTATCAATTGAGAATACGATATCAGTTGATAATGGATTTCATTTATGCTTATTCATGGACCGCAGTCTGTGGCGATAATCATTCTCAACTATTCATGGACCGCAGTTGAGAGCCATTATCATTTACATTCTTCCTGATTTCCTACTATCTAACTATGAAATAAATTGTATAATAATTGCAAGTTATAATTAACAACTTGCAACATATTCTTGTTGTTACTTGTTAATTTATTCTTGCCTATTCTTATATAGACGTTTAGAAGGTTAAAAACACTTTTAAAATCGTACGATAGAATATAAAGGCAACTTTTTAGAACGCCTTATAAAGGCGTACAGAAGCGTCGATTAGTGTCGAATAAAGTCGTAAATTACCTTGATGCATACATTTCCGAATTATAATAAATATTTGTTCGTGTTATTCCGAACATTAGCACACTAAAAGCCTTATAACGTTATACCTTTGAGCTAATGAAATACGATAAATAATAAAATCATGACCTTTTAAACTATCTTTATTCTAACATCTTTTTATTTGTATATATAAAGATAGGTATAATTTACAACTAATCAATATTATACTATAAAACACTTACAAATAAAATAATTTTTTTTTATATTTTTCTAAAAATAACTATAATAATTATAATGTAAAAATTTTTATTATTTTTAATTTACAAATATAAAAGTAGAAGGGAAAAATCCAAGCACTTGTAAACTAACAAGTGATTTTTGATAAACAATATATTTTACAAATATAAATTTTTCAGAAATCATGGTAATTTTTTGTAAAGCATTATAAAAAAATACTTACTATTTGATAAAATTTATTTGATTTTTATTTATCACTTGTAAATAAATTTTTATAAATTGCCTAACAAAAAAACGTGCTAGTTTTTGGATATTTTTCATATACAAATATTAATTTCCATCTTATTTTAATATCATATGTAAATAACATTTTTAAAAAGTTGTATCAATTGTAAGTTGTATTTTATACTTTTTTGTGTTACTATTATATTAACAATTAAATAATACATAATAAGATAACATAATAAGAGTTGACAATAATATTAAAAAATCCATTCTTTAAAAATCTTAATTATATCGGTTACAATTCTAGTGACCAATAATTTTATAAAAGTGAATAAGTAAAATAAATAATAAGGAGGCGTAAAAATGAAATATATAAAATTAATAGGATTAAATAAAAAAGAAATAAGAAAACAAATACATGAATTAGAAGCAAAGGGGATGTACTTTGGTAAATGTATAAGCAATTTAATAAATGAAGAAAACAAAATAGAATTAATATTTAAAGTAGAAAATCAATTCATGGATAAAAAAGAATATGATAATTTAACTATTGACCATGACCCAAGAATTACAATAGGTGCTAGAATTAGAATTAAAAATACTAATGAAGAGTTTACCTTAAAAAGCTTATATGAATTTTCAATAAGTCATAAAGTTGTTTACTTGACAAGTGATGGGAGAAAATGGAAGCCAAGTACAGTTTATAAAAGATGTATATTTGTTAAATAGGAGGTCGTAAAATGAAATATAGATATAAAGACTTAAGCAAAAAAGACAAAATAAAATTAGATAACGCTAGAAAAAAAAGCTTTTATGTTTCCTATCATGCATTAAAAAGAAATACAGTTTTTATAGATAAAGAATACATTAGAAGCGTAGCCCAAAATGGAAAAATCCTATTATATGAAATAAGGGAAAATAAAAAGAAAAAAGGTACAATGGAGGAGGTGTTAACCATTGGTAACCGTAAAGACGATATAATAGAAGGAAAACAAGCAACTTTGATGGTAGTTTTAAGTTTAACTGGTGGCAATATTTTAACTTGCTATTATAGAACACGCCAAGAAAAAATTTACGATTTTTGCAAAGTAAAATAAAGGAGGGCTTTTATATGAATAAAAAAATAAATAGAATAGTAAAAACACTTTGCATAATAGTAGCTTTAATGATAACTTTTAAAAATCCTATTAGTTTAAAACTAATGGATATTACGGACTTTGTAGGAGTCCAAAGTGGATTAAATGTTAGCTATATAATAGACACTTTAAATGAAATTTATTATTTATAAGTTGACAATATTTTTAAAATTAGGTTTTTAGGGAATACCTTTATAAATTCCCTAACTATAATAATTAGGAGGTAATTATATGTTAAACAATAAAGAATTAGTAAGTTTATTAGAAGACTTAAGTTTAGATATCCAAGTTTTTAAACAACTTGAAAATGAAGCTTTTTGTAAATGTAGTACTTGCAATATTTTAAACAACTTATTAGAAAATAAAAGTACTAATAATGAAATAGTAAATTGCTATATGTATGACGATAAAGAAAATATAAAACAAGTAAATGTTTTTAAGGAATGTAAAAATTGTATGGAATACAATGGATGGTATTTTATGGAATATTGTAATAAGCATAATCGTTATGAAATATTACCTCACAAATTTTTGTGGATAAATGAAAATACTTGCATTTGTGGTTATGGTGAAAAAATGAATTTTTCAATATTTGTAAGTAAAGAAATTGAAAAAATATCTACTTTTAAAAATGACCTAAACTGTATTTGTGACCCTCTATATTTAAGGAATGACCGATTCTTTTCTAGTTATGTTAATCAAGCCTTTGAGAGGGAGGCAACCTGTTTAATTAAAGCATACCAAAAAGAAGGTATAGAAATTCCAAAAAAATATTGCGAATGTAAAAATAATGATTTTTCAAATTGTTGTTGTTGTATATGGAATTATTGGAAAAAATTATACAATGATTATTTAAATAATCTATAATATTATAAAAGGTTTTTGGGAATACCTTAAAAATTCCCTAACTATAATAAATAATTAGGAGGTATGTATATATGTTAAATAATAGTTTATTAATAGAGGTATTAGAAAATAATAATTTTAGCGTTGATTTTATGAAAAACTTAAAAGGAGGTTGTTCTTGTAATAGTTGTCCTTATATGGAAAATATAATAGATTCTATAAATGAATTAGATAATAAAGACGATATCAACGACGTTGAAATAATAGACGATATAGAAGAAATCCATGTATTAGAAGACAATATCTATATAAATATATTCGACGGATGCAGAGACTGTATTAACGATTTTTCTTTAAGATATTATATTGATTATTGCGATTTCCATCACGAATTAGAAGCCTCTACCGATGAATTTGTTGAGGTTGAATGCAATACTTATTGTTATTCTTCTAGGGGGGAGGCGTGGAATTATTGCTACAACTGTGAAGAGGCTATCGATATAGAAGACTTATATTATAATGAAGGGGATGGAGAGTTTTATTGTATTGATTGCTACTGTGAGACTTGCAACGACTTTGTATACAGTTATCATGAATGGGATGGAGAATATAGTCCTATTGGAGAGAGTAAAGAAGGCGTATTTTTAGGACTTGAATTAGAGGTAATAACACGCTCAAATATAAATGAATGTATAAATGATTTTATACAAATTTGTGACAATAATAATTTTAATTGGCAAAAATATTTCCATATAGAAGAGGATGGGTCGTTAAATAATGGAATAGAGTTTATAAGTCAACCTTTAAGTTTTAATGTTGCATACGATGTAATTCCAAAAATGACTAGATTTTTAAAATGCGCTAACTTTGATATAGATTCTTCTTGTGGAGGGCATATTCATATAACAAAAAATAACTTTGTAAAAAATAGAATGGTTGATATTCTCCAATTTATGGAATTAAACAAGGACTTTATATTTGACTATAGTCAAAGGGATATAGGTCGTTTTAATAGATGGTCGCCATTTTATGATACTAGTTTAGGAAAGTTGGAAAATATAGCATTAGAAAATGCTTGGAGTGATAGATATCATATAATTAATTTTAGTAATTATAGTACGATAGAATTTAGACTTTTTAAAGGTACGCTATCATTTAGAAATATATTATCTAATATAGAATTTATTAAACTACTATTATTTAGTGATATTAATAAAACTAACAATAAATATAAGATTAGAGAAATAATAGACAATGACCTTGAAGAATATCAAAATTTAGATATATATATAAGTCATTACTTAAATGACACTTTTTAATTAAATAGTTTACTTTTAACCTTTGGATTTTTCCAAAGGTATTTTTTTTGCAGAGGTGACCAGAGGTGAGAATCATTATCAATTAATATTAATTCTCACTGCGGTCCTTCCAGATGACCAGACTAAATGATAACGATTATCAACTGAAAATAATTTTCAATTAGACTGCGGTCCTTCCTGATGAAAATAATTATTAAATGAGAATGATTATTAATTAGAAAAAAGCGGCCTACTCGGCAATTATTAAAAGTTTTTTAAAGTAACAACTTGTATACAGTATTAAGTTGTAAGCATATCTACTTTTGATAATAACTATCATTTGAGAATGATTATCAATTACCAAAAAAATACCTACTCGGTAATTATTTAAATTTTGAATACTCTTATAAAGAAACAACTTGTATACATTAAACAAGTTTTTATATAATGTTATAAATGATAATGATTATCATTCTAGGTCACTTTTTATAATTTGAATAAATTACAGTAATATTTTTAAAAATCTTAAAATAATAACCTTCTATACGCCTTTTTAAGACACTTATAAATACATCTTAATATAAATATATGATTAATATATACTAACTCTTTAAAATTGAAATATAAGGATATTTTAGCATATACCTATATTTGTATACAATATACATATATAAAATATCGTATTTTACAATATATTAAATTATCCAATATAACTAAAACACCTTCTATACGCCAATTTAAGAGGTTTTAGCTATTAGCTATATATTAGTATTAAAAACTTTTTAAAGCCTTTTACACGCTAAAATAGAACGGTTGTTTTTTTGTATAATATTGTCGAATAGTGTCAAAAACTTTTCCTTGACTTTTTAGCTCAAAAATGTTATAATATATATAGAAAGAATAAGAGTATTTTGAATTGTCAGAAAATTCACGTTTGTATAAACAATTCAAATAATTCTAGTCAATTTAAAAAATAAAGTCAATTCAATGTTTTAATTTAATAATATAGAATATAACTAAAATACCTTCTATACGCCAATTTAAGAGGCGTTAACATCTTAATGATATATTATATCAATTCTTTTTTATAACTCTTTACAATGGAATACAGAACGTTAATAAAATTAAGTATTTTTAAAATTTACTTTATTTATTAAGGTTGACAATATATGAATAGTTGTTCATATGGAAAATTGAATATATGAACATATGTTCAAGTGTTCAATTAAAAAGAAAAATATTTTCCTATATAAGAATAAAAAAAATCATATAGAAAAAATTTTTCAATTCCATAGAAAATAAAAAAATCATAGGAATATATAAAAAAGTAATTGACAACACTATTAATTTATGATATAATATAAGTATGAATAGGGGGTAAGACCCTAAAAATCCTTCGACTTTATTTTGCACAAAAGGGGGAGGACTCAAAAAATCCTTCGACTTTATGTAAAAATAATGTAAAAAATAAACAATAATAAATAGAATGAATAAATAACAAGTGTAACATTAATTTAATATATAATTTAAGGAATATTAATTTTATCTTTAAGTGAAACATTAAGTACACTTGTTATTTACTACATATATTATTGTACTACATTATATTTATAAGTCAATAAAAAAAAATAAAAAAGTTTTAAAAAAAATCAAAAAAACACTTGACAACAATATTAATTTGTGATATAATATAAGTATAATAAGAAATGAGATATTAAAAGGAGTGATGTGGAATGTGTATAATAGCTGTAAAAGAAAAAGGGTATAAATTAAATGAAGAGTATGTAAAAAACTGTTTCCTTCATAATTCTGACGGAGCAGGATTCATGTTTGTGGACAATAATAAGGTTCACATAGAAAAAGGGTTCTTTGATGTAGACAAATATATTGAAAGACTAGAAGAACTTTGGGATAATAAACATCTTGAAGAAAAGAATTTAGTAATGCACTTTAGAATTTCAACAAGTGGTGGAATAAGTAAGGAAACTTGCCATCCATTCCCAATAACTAACAAATTGAAAAAATTAAGAAAAACTGAAATAAATTGTGGATCAGGCATCGTTCACAATGGTATTATAGGTAAATATGCTTGGGAAGAAAAAATGAGTGACACACAAAGATTTATATTAGATGATGTATTTAGCTTATGGAGACTTAATAATAAAGATGTTTTAGCTAAAGAAATGAAGGGCAACGGTAAATTCTGTATTCTTAAATCTAATGGAGAAATAGAATTATATGGAGACTTCATAGAAAAAGAAGAAGGTTGGATATTCTCTAACGATTCTTATGAACCTAGAAGTTGGGATAAATATTACTATAATAAAAGTTTTTCTAATCCTTATAGTTATGACCATGAATGGGATGATGACTACGGATATTATTGGGACACAAACACAAAAAAATATGTAAAATTTAATTATAAATCTGCTGAAAAAGTAAAAAAAGATTTATCACCTTCTTATGACGATATAGTTGATGACCCTGCACTTTATTTTGATAACTTTGAAGACTATTTCCAAGCTTTCTTTGTAGAAAATAAACGTATGGATAAATTAGACTTCATAGAGGCTTTAGCAGATAAAACTCCATTAACTGATGAGTTTGTCGAATTAGTAAGCGGTATGTATCTTTACACTTATCAAGATAAATACGTTATTGATAACGATTGTTGGTTATACAGAGTTAACTATGATGAAAGAAGACTTACTATGACTGGTGAAAAGGTGTATAAAATATGGTAGATTATAAGTATAACTACAAGAGAGAACGGAGACGGTAAATTACAGGTATCGAGGGCTATGTAAAAGCATAGCCTTTGGTATTAATGTAATTACTTGTTTAAGTGTTACAATATGCTTAAAATCTAAATACGGGGGTATTTTAGGTATATTGAAATACTTAAATAATATTATATCTATATATATCAACAATACATCAAATTACAGAATGATAATAGACTTAGAATGATGATATATTAAGTATAGTTAAATAATGTTTGAGATGATGACTATTTTAGTAACTTTATTAAATGATAATCATTTTAGTATCTTTATAAAATGAATGATAAAAATTTTAGTATCTTTAAAAATAATACTTGACAATGTTATTAATATATGATATAATATAAATATAATAAAAAATAAGGGGGATTAAAAATGAAAATAACAAAGAAAAACTTACAAAGCCAACCAGACTTTGAGGAATTTATGGACTTTTTAATTCAAGAAGTTTTTATAAGACATGAAGATGAAGAAGGTGATGATGTAGATGGAATGATGGAAGAGGCTTATAAACTAGCTACAGTAAAAAACTACAAATTGTGGTTAAATGATAAATTAGAATTTTAACAAAAGACTCGAAGGTTATCTTAAAAATTCTCAAAAAAAATTAAAAAAAATACTTGACAACATTTTGATAATGTGATATAATATAAGTATAATAAAGAATGAGGGGGATTGATAATATGGTAGAAATGATAAGAAAAGAAATGGTGGATTTTGTAAATAGCATGAAAGAAGAACATAGAGACTTGATTTTAGAGTATATAAAAAATACTCCTATAAATATATCTTCCAGAATGACTAGAACTTTGGGGCAAGTTAGTTATCTAAATGCTAACGGGAAGCCTGTAAAGTTTACGTTCAATAAAAAGTATCTTGAATACGGAGAAAAAAGCGATGTTATAGATACTATTCATCATGAAGTAATTCATGTATTAGCAAATATATACTGCGGAAAACCAGTAGGACACAATGATACTTGGAAGAGATTTTGTAGAATGTATGGAGTAAGAGATAACAGAACTAAAACTACAGACTATATGAAGAAATACAGAGAAGCTAATCCAGTCGTTGCTATTAATAATAGCGTAGTTAATGTACCTGTTGCTCCAGTTTATAAATACCATATAATATGTAGCGAATGTGGTAAGGTGGTAGCTAAGAGAAATAGACTAAACAAGAGTTTACTTTTAAGATATCGTCCTACTTGTCATAGAACTGCTAACTTAGTTGCTAAAGAAGTAGCAACTGGAAGAATAATAACACTTTAGGGTTGACAACAACCTTAAAGTGTGATAAAATAGAAGGAGGTAATGGTATGATAAAATTGAGAAAAAGAATAAATCTAAGAAAGAAAATTAACCTTATTAAAGGAGGTAAATAGCATGATAAGGTGCAAAGAGGAAATAATATTCCCGAATGAATTATCTATGCAAAAACATCTTATGTTCCTACATAACCTAATATACGATATGATAAATGATCTGGGAATAATAACAGGAGTTGATGCAGAAGTCTTATTTGAGGATTATAAGTTTAGAAACGGCACGAACCTTGTTAAAGACGTTCTAAAATCAGAAGGTATAGATATAGACAATGAAGAGAGTATTGCTTTAAAAACGGTAAGAGGGGTGAATAAGAATGGATAAATATATAAAACTGCTAAAAGACGAAGTGATAAGAGAAGAAATTATAACCATGTATGATATATTTTATACAGGGCTAGAGTTTGGGTCAGAGGATATAAAATATGTTTTATGTTTAGATGATGAAGCATACGTTATACCTTATATAGATAATAAACCTGTAGTAAATGAAGGAATAGAATTAACAATTATAAGTAAAAATAATAGTCTTCCTATAGAACAGATAATAGAGAATAAAATAAAAGAGTTAAGTGTATAGTGGATTTATTCCACTATATTTTTTTATTTTTTTTCTAAAATCACTTGACAACAACCTTATAATATGATATAATATAAATATAATAAAGAATAAGGGAGTTGATAATATGAGATATAAAAAAACAGGACAAAAGAAACAAGAGGTTAATAAATTCATGCAAGATTTAGAAAGTGGAGTTAAAGAGGTATTTGAAAGTGGTAAATATCAAGAATACCTAGACTTCTGTAGCAAATTCCATAATTACAGTTATGGAAACATAATTTTAATAATGCTACAAAATCCTAATGCAGGTCAAGTTGCTAGTTTTACAACTTGGAATAGACTAGGGTTTAAGATTAAGAAGGGTGCTAAAGCCTTAAAGATACTTTGCCCAGTTAAATATAATACAATAGTAGAAGAAGACGGAGAAGAAGTGGTAAAAAATCATTTATACTTTAAATTAGGAAATGTATTTGATATCACTCAAGTTGAAGGAGATAAACCTTCTTTAGCAACAGAATTAAAAGGGAATAGTGATGAGATTAAATCCCTAATCAATTATGCTTTAAATAATACAGAGGTTGCTATAACAATAGATAAAAACCTAAATGAAGGTTCTACTAATGGATATTACGATGTTCTTATGAACGATATTCATATAAAAGAATCTTTAGACGATATTCACAAGCTAAAAACAATTATCCATGAATTAGCACACAGTATATTACATTGTAACCTTGATGATGGGATTGATAGAAGAACTAAAGAAGTTCAAGCAGAAAGTATAGCTTATATAGTTTGCAGAGGGTTAGGACTTAATACAGACGATTATAGTTTTGGTTATGTTGCAAGTTGGAGCAGAGGCAAAGAACTTAAAGAATTAAAAGATTCTTTAGATGTTATAAATAAAACTTCACAAAAAATATTAGATTTTTTTCAAAAATAGTTGACAATAGTCTTATAATATGATATAATATAAGTATAATAAGAGATAAGGGAAGGCAACTTCCCTTAATAAAAATATAGGAGGGTGATAATATGTTAGATATAAGAAAAGAATACGAGGCTTTAAGCAAGAGGTTAACAAGATATAAAACTAAACCATTAGGGTTTGAATACGGCTGTTTATGTAGCAAAGTAACGAAGATAGAATTAATTAAGATAAAAGACGATAGATACTGGAAAGGATATAGTGAAGCTATAAGAATCATGGGTATAACTACTTCTGATAAAGAACAGGAGTTAATGGTTATAACAGAAGACAACGTTAAAGGCAAGGACTATAAGTATAATTGGAAGTATCATATATTTGAAAGATATTATCCATATAACACTTGGTACGATATTTATAGCGAAGAATATTAAAAACCTATTGACAACATTGTTAAAATATGATATAATATAAGTATAATAAAAAATGAAGGAGTTGGTAATATGAAGAAAATAACTAAAACAGATATAAAAAGATTAATAAAAAAGGAAGGTAGTGTAAGAGTAGGTTTGCTACCTTCTAAAATGAACCCTGAAGGGATTTGGATGTCTCCTACATGGTTAACTATATCTAGTGAAGCAGAATTAGAAAAATGGACTAATGAATACAGTTATTATAACTGTAATGCAGAAACAGGTAAGAGAGTTACTTATTACCTAAATGAAGCAGGATTAGGAGTTAAGAGACGTTGTGAAGCCTGTAAAGGTACTGGAATATACCAAGACGAAGACTGCCCGTTCTGTAACGGTATAGGAGTTAGATAGCTAAGAGATTTTCTTAGCTATTTTCTAAAAAGTACTTGACAACACTATTATTTTATGATATAATATAAGTATAATAAGAAATAAAGGGAGGTCGGTAATATGAATATATTTGTTAATAATGAATTGGTGGTACTTAGAGGTGAAGAGGATATTTTAGATTATGTAGAAGATAATCTAGGTAATGATGTAAGAAAAGCAGTTGAAGAACCTATAAGAAAAGCAGAAAAATGTGTGGAAACAGTTGAATATGAAAGAGATATAGCTTGGGACGGAATAAGAAATTTAGAAGAAGCTTGTCTAAATGGAACTGAATGTGCTAATAAAATATTAACTTATTTAGAAAGTGCTAAAAGAATAAATAGAACAACTTTAACAAATATGCTAGAAGAGTTACAAAAAGTAATAAATCCTAATTATATAGATTATTAGGAATATTAAGATATTATTTTAAGAAAGGGGTTTTGATATATGTTAAAAGAAAAATTAAATAAAATATTAAAAGAGACTGATAGTACTTTACTAAAAGAGGTTGTTGAAGAACTTCTTGATAAAATAAAAGATGAAGGAGAAGAAGAGACTAAATTATATATTCAAGATGTTTTAACGTATGGATGCTCCAGTGGTATCGTGACAAGCCTTATATCCTACACTGACACAAAGAAATTCTTTATAAAACATATGGATGAAATATTTAATATATTAAATGAATCCATGCAAGAAGAACCAAGATTATTAGAATTAGATGCAAATAAACTAGCATGGTTTGGCTATGAAGGGGCAATATCAGAAATAAATTTTATGTTAGATTAAAGGAGATGGTAATATGATTAATAAATATTTTACAGTAATTGGAATAACAATATGTTTAATATGCCTTTTTGGAGCTGTAGCAGTTCATGAGACAGAAGAAACTAAAAGGGCATTAGCAACACAAGAACTTCAATCTAAAGAGTTTGAGAATAGCTTTAGAGAGGCTATAGACAACTGTTATGATGAATATGCAGAGGTTGAAGGTAAGAATACAGTTGCATTAGTAGATGGATTATCTAATATAGAATACTCTGTCGAAGACAAAGAGAGTAAGGAAGCTATTTTAGAACAATTCATACCTTTATTTAAAGAGGTTACAAAGTTAAACTTGGACGATAAACCTCTGACAGAATTATTTAATGTAATACTAAGAGGTTAAATATATTTAATATGAAAGGAGAAGTTTATGGAAGAATTAATGGAATTTGAAGGAGTAAATGTAGGAGTAATACAAGACGAAAATGGAGAACCGTTATTCGAATTATATTCAACGGGTATGGCGTTAGGATATGTAAAATATAATACTGTTGGTAAAATATATCCAAGAAAAGACAGAATAAATAGAGTGGTAGAAAACGCTGAAATATCAACGTGTGTCCACGATGGACACAAATATTTAACTGAATCACAATTATATGATTTTATGCTAGAAGCAAGAACAGATAAATGTAAGCCTTTTAGAAAATGGGTAGTTAATAATGTTCTTCCAACCATAAGAAAAACAGGTGGATTTGTAGCAGAAGGAAGAGAAGAAGATTTTATTTATAGTCACTTTTCATATTTATCTGATGAAGTTAAAATGGGTATGGTAAGGGATTTAGTGGAAAAGAATAAACAACTACAAGTAAATTCAGACAAATATGAACAGTTTCTAAGCAAAGATGGGACATTTGGATTTAGAGACCTTTGTAAGCATCTTAATGGACTATTAGATAAAAAAGTTAAAGAAACAGAAGTAAGAAACTTATTAAAAGATAAAGGAATAATTTGTAAGCAAGGAAGAAAATATGTTGTTTCTCAAGAAGGCATTAGACAAGGCTATGGACTTCTAAAAGATGAATTAGTCAACGGTTCTAATAGACCCAATACTAGATACACAGAAAAATTAAGAGATTATCTACTCAAAGAGTTAGCATAACAACACTTTTATAATACAATAGACCTAGCATTATTGCTAGGTTTTTTATTATAAAAAATAGAAAATATTTCTTGACAACATTATGATAATATGATATAATAATAATATAATAAGAAAAGGAGTGATAATATGTTTATAGCTATAAATAGATTGACTGTCAAAAGAGACCGCCCATTTGTTTGGTATAATGAAATAATAAGTCCTTGCTATTCTTGGAAAGAAAAAGAAATGCTAGACTTATATGAAGAATATATAGGAGAACTAAAAGTCATAGAAGCTGAAAAATATTTTCTTGCCGGATATTATTTAAGAAATATAAATGGAAAAGAGATTTTCAATTATCTTAAAGAAACAAGAGAAGGAATTAAAGAATTAAGGAATTATAAAAAAGATAAAAGATTAAGTCTTTTTAATTGGGTTTATGACTGTATAGACGAAGACAAAATGATAATCTATATTAAAGTGGTATAGAAGGTGGTAAAATGAATAAAGATTTAAATTTATTTTTAGAGTATCTTGCAGAAATTCAAGGTGCTAATCAGAAGTTAACTGTATCTTCTTATAAAACAATACTAGAAGAAATGATAGATTATATGTTTGAAGGAGATACAGAAAAGGCTACATTTGAGAACATAGCCAAAATAAGAAGCAGTGAATACTCCATAAAATGGTTATCTAAACTAGAAAAACAAGGACTTAAATCGGCTACTATAAATAAGAGAATAGCCGTATTAAGTAGATTGTACACTTATATGATAGGAGAACTGTATTGTACTACTAATACTGCTAGGACAATACCTAGAAGTAACGGAAATGTTAAAGATAAAAGAGTAGTAGATCAGGGCGAAGCTATCACTCTTTTAAAGTATACAAATAGTCATAAAAATGATAGTAAATTATCTTTTAGAAATCATTTAATGGTAGCTATATTATTATCTAATGGATTAAGATGTTCAGAGTTAGAATATCTAAGAATACAAGATGTTAACCTAGAAACAGGAGAAACAATATTAACTAGATGGACAGAAGAAGGTGGAGTTAAGTTTTCTAAGACTAGAATAGTTTATCTTAATAATAAGATACTAGAAGACTTAAATTACTATATAGATAATTATAGACCTACTTCAAAAGATGGGGATATATTATTTTTATCTAAAACAGGTAGAAAAATATCTTCAAGAGATATCCTTAGAATTATTAACAAAGTATCCACTAATGCAGGACTTGATAAAATCAATACCCATGCCCTAAGAGCCTGTCATTCATCAGTAATGATAAATGGTTCAAGTGAGAACTTAGACGTTGTTAGAAAAGAACTGGGACACTCTAGCAGTACAACTACTCTTAATCATTACTTCAATAGTGATAAGGATAAGCTTAAAGAGTTATCAAATTCTAATCCATTATTTGATGTAATTTAGCTTGACAACAATGTAATTATATGATATAATAATTGTGAGGTGATAATAATGATAGAATATTCAAATAGTTTTGAGGGAGTTTATCCCTCAATGACTACTTGGTGGGATAATGAATTAAATGATTTAAAACCTAGTGAAGTAAAGTATAATCAAGATTATTATGCTTGGTTTAAATGTCCTAAATGTAAAGAGTATGTATTTAAGAGAAATATTAAATATATATCTACTTTGCCCTTTGTTAACCATATATGCAAGGATGAAAAAGATAGAGTTGTTAAATTAAAAGAAAAAATAACACTCAAAGAAGAACAATATAAATACGATATAAGGCTTGAGAAGGCTCGTAAAAAACTATCCGATAAATACCATGATGAATGGAAGATAGTGTCTTTTAATGGGTATATGAAGCCTTGTATATTGGAGCATATTTGTGGAGAACAAAGGAAAATAACAAGATTTAATAATGTTCTAAAGAATAATCTTAAATGTGAATGTGAAAAAAAATAATTTTTTTTAGAAAAATACTTGACAACAGTATAATAATATGATATAATATAGGTATAATAAGAAATAAAGGAGTTGATGATATGATAATTAAAATTTTTGATTACACGATTCAAAAAATAGGATTACCTACTGATGGAATAATAATTAGCAAATGGGCGTACGGACATATTTTAAATTGGAAAGACGAAGAAAGATTAGAAAAACTTTATAAAGAATATGGAGATAAGAATTTAGAGTATTTAGAAATGGAAATAATAGAAGAAAATCCTGATTTTTATACAATAAAAAATAAAGAAATAAAAGATATAGAAACGCTTTCTAAAGCATTCTGTGAAGATTTACAAAATATAAAAAAATATAAAAAAGATAAAAGGATTATGGGGAATGTTGGTTATTTTATAGATTATTTTGCACGAGAAAAACCAATAATAATACCTGTAATAATAAAAGAATAAAATCTAAAAAACACTTGACAACGCTTTGATAATATGATATAATATATATAAAAGGAGGTGATTGAATGATAATCGTTTTATACAATGCAACACAACAAGGGAATAATGTTTTTATAAAAGAGTGGGATTATAATTATGGGATACGAGGTGAAGCAATGAATACCTTTGAAGAATTATTTAAAGAATACATAGGAGAAGATTTAAAATTAATAAAAATAAAGCAAATAATCTATAATACATATGTAATTGAAAATATGACAATAAATGATTTACAAGCATATTCTGATAAATTCAAAGAAAGAGCAACAGAAATAAAAAAATATAAAAACGATAAAAGGATAACAAAAACAAGAGGTGATATAAGTTGGTTCTTTAAATATGATTTTGATATGGATAAAATACTTTTACCTGTTGATATAGATATGTTAAGTTTGTAGGAAAGAAGAAAAACAAGAAAAACACTTGACAACACTTTGATAATGTGATATAATATAAGTATAATAAAGAAAAGGAGAGGATAGAATGGAAAATAAAATGATGTGTTCAGTTTGTGGGAAAGAAGAAAACAGATATGAAATGGTTAAGTTAAACGGAGAATGGTTCTGTGTAGATTGTTTAGATGAAAGATATTTCTATTGTGAAGAACATAGAGATTATGAACCAATAGAAAATAAAGTTGAAATAACTGATGTTTATGATAATTGTAGAGTAATGTGTCAAGAAGCATTCGATGAAAACTATATAACTTGTGACGAATGTGGTAGACCTATGAGAAAAGGAGACGAATATGTTATGGGAGATGATGTTCTTTGTAGTCATTGTTACGAAGAAAGAAAAGTAATTAAATATTATCACTATCACCATGGTCAAGAATTACATTTTCATGGAACTCCTTCAAATGGTATATTCTTTGGATTAGAAATAGAATCTGAAAGAGATTATGATTGTGATTTAGATAGAAATCTTATAGCCTTATCAGTACAAGATAAAGTAGGTTCAGACAAAGTTTATTTTGAAGAAGACGGTTCTTTAGATGACGGTTTTGAAACAATAACTTATCCTATGAGTTACGAATTTATGAGAAATAACTTCGTAGTAGAAGATATATTAGAGACTCTTAGAGGTAATGAAATGTATGCATCAGATAGATGTGGGTTACACATTCATGTTACTAAAACTGATGAAGTTGTAAAAGCTATGCCGTTAATCTTATCTTTCCTAGAAAGCAATAAAAATGATATAGTTGATTTTTCAAGAAGAACTTATGATTCATTTACCGAATGGTGTGACTTCTATACAGAAGAAAACTTATTAACTGCCTATGAAGCCGAGAGAATATGTTTAAGACCTCAAGGAAGAAGACATATGTGTATAAACTTTACTAATGAACACACAATAGAATTTAGATGTTTTGCAGGAACATTAGATGCTAAAAGAGTTTATGGTTATATTGAATTTATCCTAGCTTTAGTTGAAAATATAGAACATCTATTCAGTATAACAGAGAGACCTACATTTAAAGACTTAGAAAAAGTTAGTGGGTTTGATTTATTTAAAGAAAACTTAGTATTTTAGTGGGGTGATTAATATGGTAAAAAAATGTAAGTGTGGGAAAGAAGTATTTACAGAGGTTTATATAGCAGGAGAGGATTCATCTTCTCCTGTGTGTATAGATTGTTTAGAACAACTTATAAAAGATAATAAAGTATATTGGTGCATATATCATAAAAGATATGAACTGTACGAAGAAGGGAAACTTACCCATATGGCAAAAATAAAAAACACTAGAGGACTTATTTGTGATTGTGTATCATACCAATTTATGATATGTCGTGAATGTGGAGAATTAGCTTACGAAGATGATATTTGTAGTGAACTATGCAGAGATTGTATGAAGGAAAAAGATGTTGAAAACACAAATATCGGAGGATATCATAACCAACATGATTTTCCTAAAAAACTCTATGGTAATCCTTCGAATGGGATATTCTTTGGATTAGAAATAGAATCTGAATACTCTTTAGATTCATCTTTAAATGAAGATGAAGAAGTCTCCTTCCAAGATGAAAGACCAAGTATAGAGAAAATGTTTTCTGAAAGTACAAGAACGTTATGTTGTTTTGAAAGAGATGGTTCTTTAGATGATGGGTTTGAAACAATAACTAATCCTTTAAGTTATGAATTTATGAAAAATAATGGAATTATAGAACAAATAACATCAGAATTAAAAAAGATAATGTATACATCAGACAGATGTGGATTACACATTCATGTTACTAAAACTGATGAAGTTGTAAAGAAACTTCCACAAATAATAATGTTCTTAGAGAACAATAAAAAAGATGTTATAGATTTCTGTGGAAGGGAAACTCCATATGCAGAATTTTACACTTATAAAGATAAGAAAATTGATACACGAATAGCCAATGAAATAATTTTTAGTTCAGAATCATTCGGAAGAAGAAGAATGATAAACCTAACCAATAAAGATACAATAGAATTTAGAGGGTTCAAGGGGACGGTAGATGCTAATAGGATATATAAGTATATAGAATTTATCTTAGCCTTATTAGAAACAGATATAAATGAAAATACAACCTTTAAAGATTTAGTTATTCCTGATCTACTTAATCATGCCTAATGCATGATTTTTTTTATTTTAATACTTGACAACATTATGATAATATGATATAATATATATATATATAATAAGAAAAGGAGTTGGTAATATGATAACATTCTATCCTAACTGGATTTTTTTAGGTAAAGCAGAAGATGGAGAATATTTATATAAAAGCCCCAACAGTATTAGGAATTATAGAGTAGAGAAGGTAGAAGGTTTTTTAGCGTTTGAAAAAATATATAAAGAATACATAGGAGAAGAATATCCTACTGCTAAAATTGTAGAAATTAATCCTAAAAACGATATGGGGAGATATGAATATATTATAAAAGTTCCATATACCCACAAAGAGTTGAGAGATTTATTATTAAAACATTTTAAAATTTTGATAGCATATAAAAAAGATAAGCGAATAACTGAAGGGGCTTTAGTTGATTCATTGCCTATGTTACAATTATTTAAAAAGATTTATTTAAATGAAAAAGAATAAACCACTTGACAACATTAGTAATTTTTGGTATAATAGAATTAGAATATCGAACTGGGAGAAGAGGCAATGGAAAAGAAAATATTAACTTATTTAAAATTTGTTCTTCCAACATTAGAAAATAATAATATTGAAAAAGGATATCTTTGGATTAATAATCCTAATACCAATTTTAATAAACAAGTATTTTTTAATACATATGAGGAAGGACTAGCTTTAATAGAAAAGTATAAACACAATAGTTGCTATATAGGACTAGCAACAACTGTTACAGAGGCTTATAAAACAGAGCTTTTATTAAATAGGAATGTTATAGTAGTAGATATAGATGAAGAAGATTTACCTATATCAGAAATATATTATATGTGTAAAAGGATAGGATTATTCACACATATGGTTGTCAATAGTGGTAGAGGTTGGCACTTATATTTTAAGCTAGAAGGTTCTTACCCTATTAAGGATATAGTAGAAGTCAATAGGCATATTACAAGCCTATTTGAAGCCGATATAAAGGCTTGTAGCAGTACTCAGATAATAAGAGTTCCTTTTACTAAAAACTTTAAAGTAAATAAATATGCTTCCATTGTTACAAATGGAAATCCGATAAGAGGATATGATTTAAAAACCTTAAAAAATCATAGGGTAATAGAACTTAAAAAGAATAATACTGATATGACGGTTGATAATGTAGAAGACTTATTCTGTTTTAATCAAATAGTCCGTCATGGAGCTTCTAAGGGGTTTAGAAATGAATCATTGATGTTTATATCTAGTGTTTGTAAATACGCTAACCTAAGCGAACACAAGGCTTTACAGTATGCTTACGAGTTTAATAGTAACTGCGAAGAAGGATTGTCTAAGAATGAAATTAAAAAAGTTGTTAAAAGTATATATGAGAATCCTTCTTTTATAAAACCTTGTTGTATAAAGACAGGACAAAAATTATGTAGCTTAAAATGTAAATATAAAAATATTACTTCTGATGATATATTTGTGTTACCAGATATATCTTTAGATAATAAAGTAATGGGATTGACAAAAAAACATATAATAAATTATCAAACAGTAAAAGGTAAGGAGAAAAAACTTATGTTAGAAATATTAACTGGAACAGAATTAACTGTGATGGCGTTATTAAAGGTTTGTAATACAAAATTTTTTACTAAAGAAGATATATCTGAATACTTAAAAATAAGCAAACCGACTATATCTAAAGTTTTAAAAAATCTAAAAGAAAAAAATATAGTATATAGTACAAAACAACAAATAGACGGTTCTAAAAAACCGACAGAACTTTATACTTATAATTTTGATTTTGAAAAGTACAATAAAGAAATAGTGCATTTAAATACAAATTTATTCGTGTTTAAAATGCAAAAGTTAATAAAAGATAATGACTTGAAGGTTGCTATCGCTTTAAGATATTTAATGGCAAATAATCCAACCGTTACTCTTGAAGATATATCTTATCTAACAGGAATAAAAACAAATAATATACCTAAAATTTTATCAAACTTAATTGACGCTAAACTTATAATAGTTGACAAAATAAAAGGCAACAAAGGTTTATGCAATACTTATCAATTATTTTATTAGCACTCTTATGGGTGCTAATTTTATATTATTTTTAAGAAACGTTGAAATTTAGCCATTTCATTTTATAAAAATAAAAAATTTATGAGTATTGGAAAGCACCTCAAACCGTTGAAAATGCTACATTGTTACCCTATAAAAGTAAAAAATTTATGACCTATCTAAACTATATATCTATCTATATAAGAATAAAGAAAGGAGAAGAGTATGTTAAAATTGAATAAGAACATAAAGTTTATACCGATTAATAAATTAAAACCTAAATTAAAAAATAAGAAAATCATAATTGAGAAAGATAACTTTTAGGAAGTCTTTCTTAAATGTAAAAAAATAAAATAATTTCTAAATAGCTATTGACAACATTATTAAAATGTGATATAATATAAGTATAATAAAGAAAAGGAGAAGATAATATGAGTGATTTAAAAATGTTTAAAAGTGAAGAATCTGTTGGTGACATACAAACTATACCAAGCTACGAGGTAGCGGAAATGATGGGGAAAAAACACAGAGATGTATTAAGAATGCTAGAAGGATGTGAAAATCCTAAAATTATTGGAATTATCCCAACTTTAGAGATAGGGGTAGAACTACCACTATCTGATTATTTCATAAAACATACTTACAAAGATAGTATGAATAGAGAAAAGGAATGTTATGAATGTACTAAAATGGGATGTGAAATATTGGCAAATAAACTTACTGGAGAAAAAGGAATACTATTTACTGCTAAATATGTTAGTAAATTCAATGAAATGGAAAAGTACATTAAAGAGCAAGAACCTAAGATGCCTACTACATACAAGGAAGCATTGCAACATTTATTATTGCAAGTAGAGGAAAATGAAAGATTACAATTAGAAAATAAAGAGCATCAAAAAACTATCGGAGAAATGTCTCCTAAAGCAAGATATTTTGATGATTTAGTTGATAAAGATTTATTATTAAACTTTAGAGATACAGCTAAAGAATTGGAGATAAAACAAAAAGATTTTATCGAGTTTCTTATAAACAATAAATATATTTTTAGAGATAATGGAGGTAATTTAAAACCTTATTCTACAAGTATATCAAAGGGATTCTTTAAGATAAGAGAATTTGTTGTAAACAATCATGCAGGGACACAAACTTTAATCACTCCTAAAGGTAGAGAATATTTTAATAAAAAAATTAAAGATATTTCTAAATAGTACTTGACAACACTATTAAAATATGATATAATATAAATATAATAAAGAAGAAGGAGAGGGTAATATGAACAAAGAACAAAAAATTATGAGTGTAGTATCAAAAGGAATAAAAAAATTAAATCCTTATACAAAGACTTATGCAGTAGACAAAGGAGTGAGAAGATTCCTTTTCTATAAAGATATAAGTTTAAGTCACTTCAAACTTTTAGTAGAAGATTTTACTCCTATTAGAGATATGATTAAAAGAGATAATAGAGGGTATTACTTAGAAACAGAATTAGGGAAATTAAGACTAAGAAAAGGAGTCCTAAGTGCATACTTAAAGAAACAAGCTTTTAGTTTAAATAGAATTGCCTTAGATGGAAAAGGATTTATATTCTCTGATTCTATATATAAAACAGTTTATGGTAGAGATATTAATAATAGAGAGGCTTCTTTTGTGGAGTCAAATAATGACAAAAAAACTATGTATGAATATTGTTACTTGAGATATGAAGGATTTGGTATTTCAAATACTCCATCAGTACTTGACCTTGTGACAAATATGTCAAACGAAGATAAAATGTATGGAGTTAAACTAGCCTTAGAATTAAAAAGCTATAATATAGCCAGTTCATTGAATGATTTTAACATATTTAGTCATATGAATCCTAAAGCAGATTCGACTGATGTAAAAGAGTTCTTTCTAAATTGTGCTAGAAATCTTTATAGTATAGGTGAATCAATGACAGATAAAAATAGAGTAACAAGCGCTTTAATAAGTTTAGTGTATGTTCTTGAAAGAAGAGATGGATTTGACGGAGACAAATTTGATAAAGCTTTTGATAAATACGGAGTAAATGTTCCTAGCAATATCTATGAAGAGGTTAAAAGAATATTTCTTAACGGAAAATCTGACCTTATATATGAGTCAAACTGTCCGTCAATGAATTCTAATGTTAAATTTATACAACATTTAGTTAATCGTTATTTAATAATGGTGGGAGAGTAAGGAGGTAATAATATATGTTTAATATAGGTGATGTAATAATAGGACGTGGTCGCAACGTTTATAGAATAACTAATAGTGACAATCTTTGTATTGTCACTATGACTAGAGAAGATGAAAATATGTTTAACATAGATATAGATGATGGAGATATAATAGTAGCTCCATTAATATCTTATAAACACAAAAAATTTGAAGTCTGGGCTAAACATTTTAATCCTATAAAGACAATAGATAGTAAAGATGGAATGAATAAAGGAGATAAAGTTGTTCTTAGAGAGGCGTGTGAAAAGGTGCTAGGAGTTCCTAAAGATGCAGTTGGAGAGATAGTGTCTTTTATAAATGAAGACGATATAATAGATAGATTTGGAGAAATTGTAGTAGCGTTTCCAAGTTTAAAAAAATACGAAATAATAAGAAAAAATTATATTAAACACTTGACAACACTTTGATAATGTGATATAATATAAGTATAATAAGAAAAGGAGAGGGTAATATGAATAAGAATACAAATAAAAAGAGTAAAAATAATTTTATGAAACAACTTATAAAAGAAGAGAAGAAAGGGTTAAAACTTATAGGTTGTGCGCTACTTTGTCTAACATTGTTTTTAACAGGTATGCATTTTGGTTCTAATCGTGCTACCTGTTATACAGACAGGGAACAAGCTATTGAAATAGCGAAACAAAGTAGAGGTGAATTTACAGAAGAATATAACGATATAACAGGAGATATCCTAAATAATTATTATGATAATTCAGCTTATGGATTAGAAGAATGTCAAGTTACTTACGGATTAGGCATCATGACAGAAATGATAATAAACAATATAAATAAAGATTTATTAATTAATGAATGTGATTCTTTAATAAATCAAATGAATGAAGATAGTATTAATTTAGTAAATGCTTATAAATTAAAACAATTAATAATGGAAAAATATTAAGATAAATTTAAAGGGGGAAACCGAATGAAAAAGTGGTATGTATTTTTTAATAAGAGTAACAGAAGATATGAGATAAGAAAAGCTACTATAATAGGGGAAACAGAAGACAGTTATGTGATATTAGAAGGAGAAGACACAATCGTTAAAAGAAAAGACTGTGTCTTTGATGACAAGAATTATGCTAATATAGTTAAAAAAGAGTTGGTAACTACTAGAACTGTAAAAAATAGATTTAAAGGTAAATACTATATTTGCCCTAAATGTGGTAAAAAAATAAGAAGAAATGAAATAACAGTAGACCATAAAATACCTAAAGCTTTCTTTAAGAAATTGGCTAAAGAGAAATACGGAGTTGATGATTTAAGACTTGTAGAAGAATTGTGGGAACAATGTTGGAACTTTAATAATTTAAGATTAATCTGTGAAGACTGTAATAAAAAGAAAAGTTCTAATCCTTATATCTTAGAACGCTATATAGCTAAGAAAAGTTATATGCAAAAAAAGAATGAGTGTGTTAATAGAGGTGCTAGAAAAATGAGTATAAGAAATAATAACTTTATATCTAAAGACTTAGAGATGGAGATATTAAAAAGATACGGAAATACTTTTGATAAAAAATATATTCTTTAGGAGGTGTTAATTATGAATAATTTATTATTAAAGAACAAAGAGTATGACTTTATAAGAACTGATAGGTTTACAAAAGAAAATCCTATATGTTTACTAACTTATGGTGGTTCATATGCCTATGGGACGAATGTAGAAGGTTCTGATATTGATTTAAGAGGTATATATTTAAACTCTAAGGACGAAATATTAAGTATGAAATGTAAAAATAAGCCATATACTCCTTCAGATTCAGATACAGTAATATATCCGTTGAAACAAATGATAAATTTATTGTGTAATTCTAACCCTAATGTAATAGAAATATTAGGGACAAGAGAAGACGATATTTTTATAATAACAGAAGAAGGTAGAATGTTAAAAGATAATGTAGAGACATTTTTAAGTAGTGATGCAGTTTATAATGCATTTTTAGGGTATTCACAGAATCAATTAAGAAGGTTGAAAAACGCTATGGCTAGAGATAGTTATACTCAATCTGAAAAAGAACAACACTTATTAGAGTCTATCCAAAAAAGAATGAATACATTTGAAATATCTTACCAACATATGGATAAGGATTTAAAGTTATATATAGATAGTTCTTTGAAAGAAGACTATGATAAAGAGATAATGATAGATATAAATTTAACCCATTATCCGTTAAGAGATTTAAAATGTATGTTGAATGAAATGGGAGAGGTTGTTAAGCAGTATGGGAAATTAAACCATCGTAACAAAAAGAAAGACGAATTGCATCTATTGAAACATTCAATGCATTTAGTTCGTTTATATTTAATGGGAACAGACATATTAAGTGGTAAAGGCGTTAGGACATACAGAGAAGATGAAAAAGAATTATTGTTAGATATAAGAAATGGGAAATATACTTACGAAGAAATATTTGAAATAGCAAATGATTTAGAAGAAAAATTTAAGTATGCTAAAGAAAATAGTGTATTGCCTAAAAAAATAAATGAGAAAAAAATATCTGAATTAGTTATGTCAATAAATGAAAAAGTTTTGCAAAGATAATTAAGTCAAATAGTATAAAAATTTTGAAAAAACACTTGACAACAATATGAGTTTATGATATAATATAAGTATAATAAAGAAAGGAGGTGAGGTGGTAACATTCCACCTCAAAAGAATATGTTAAACTTAAAAAATTATGAGACAATAGAGAAGGCAACAGAGAATTGGAACGAAGCATCAAAAATAGGTGTTAGGGCTAATTACAGAAGATTAATAAGTTACTTATCAGAACAAGGTAAACTTGTAGCAAACGAGGGGGAAAATATAACTAGGGCAACATTAGAAGAGATAAACGACTTTTTGATAATTCATTGTGGTAGAATAGATTCTTATCAAAGTATAACTATAAGAGTAAATGACTTTACTAAAATGTTTAATGAAGTACTTAATATACCTACAAAGTTTTCAAATGTACCACCTAATAAAATAATAAAAGATAATGAAGGTATTTATACTAAAGATGAAATAATTGCTATATGCGAACAGTTTATTAATTCACAAGATAAATTCCTAGTTTATGGAATTTGGTATGGATTAAAAGATAAAAGGTTTGATGATATAACAAATGTCAAAGTAACTGATGTTGATTTCTCCAAGAATGAAATAATTGTTGGAAATAAGATAATAGAAATGGATGAAATATTAAGAGAATATTGTCAATCTGCTATCGAAGAAATTTCTTACTATAAATTAGGGGATATAGACGGAACTTCAAATGAAGCTTATAAATTAAATGTAAACAGTCCTTATATTGTAAGAAGCAAACCTCAAAGGAATAATGGTATGGGTTTAAATAGAATGACATTTAATGGGTTAAGAACTAGAATTGCTAATTTAAATGATTCATTAGCAGAATATGACGTATTATTAAAACCGCAAAAGTTATATATAGGGGGAGTTATATACAAGATGCACGAAGAAACAATAGCTAATAATACAATATGGAATAACTCTACTATTAGAGATTTTAAGCGAAAACATAATATTAGTGCATTTTCTATGGATACACTATTATTATATAAGAATAAGTATAACTAATTAACAGGAGGGGAATATGAGGGTTACTAAAAAGTTAAAGTTTGTTGAAGGTGAGGGTTTAGAAAAATTATTAAAATATACAGAGAGTATAAAAGCAAGACAGAAGGCTGTAGAAGAAACAGAGAGACTTTTTAACGAAGTCAAGGAACAAATACTCAATGAAGAATATGAAAAAGCTAAGGAAGGCTTTGAGAGAATATTTTATGAAGAAATTCCCTCTGATGCCATAATAAAAATAGCACAGTTGGGAGAAAATGAATTAAATATTGACATGGAAACTTGGTGTCAAAATTTTATAAGAACTGGAAAGGGTTTCCATATGTTAATATATCAATATATTTAAGAGGTGATAATATGAATATAATAGGAGATATAAAAAAGGTATTGTGTAATAAAGAAGACTTAGTATTCTTATGTATAGGCTGTCCTAAATATCCTTTAGATAGTTTTGCCCCAAGATTAGGGAGTAAATTAAAAGAAGCAGGATTTACTGTTTATGGGACAGTAGAAAAGCCTATTGATGGGAAAAACTATATAGAAGAATGCTTAAAAGTTATGTTTGAAAATGAAGATAAAAAAATAGTAGCTATAGATTCAGGTATAGGAAGTAAGAAAAATTTAGGTAATATAAAATTAAGACCTAATAGAGGGATAGAGCCTGCTTCTGCGACAAATTTCTTTACTATAGAGGTTGGAAATGCTTCCATATTAGGAATAACATCATGTAATATAAAAGATGTTATAAAGAAAAGAAAAACCTCTAGTGTAAATATAGACAATATGGTTGAAAAAATATATAATGAAATAATAAATTTTTGTAAATAATTATTGACAATATTTTTAAAATTTGGTATAATATACATAGGAGTCAATATAACTATAATTAGATGGCTTTAGACTCCTATATAAGCCATCATTTGGAGTGAGAAGATGACAAAAGAAAGAGTTTATGTAAGTCCTTTAGAAATTAAATTATTCTGTAATGTGTACTATGATGAAGAAGAAGGAATATGTGGTACTGTTATCAGAAGATTTGGAGACAAAGCAGAAGTAATGTTAGACAGAGAAATAAACATTAGAGGGCATTTATACCAACGAATTTTTATTAACAATAAAGTAAAAGATATGACGGAAGAAGAAATTCAGTTTTCTCTTGATATGCAGAAGGCTTATTTTGATAAGAGAGATAAACTGAACTAGACAAGGAAGAATAATTATTCTTCCTTTTTTTTAATAAGGCTATTTAAATAAGTTATGTAATAAATGTATGAATAAAAATCAAAATAATACTTGACAACAATATTAAAATATGATATAATATAAGTATAATAAGGAAAGGAGAAATAATATGAAGGAATTATTTTTAAAAGCACAACATGGTGATAATGAAGCTTTAAACGAATTATTTAATAAATATAAAGGAATTGTAGAGCATGAAATGAGAAGAGCAAGGAAAACAGGAATACAAGCCTTTGATTTAGAGGATATGGAACAAGAGCTTAATTTAGCTTTATTAAGATGTATTAAGGGATTTGATACTGAAAGAGGTTTGAGTTTTTATACTTATGGCATAACTTCTTTAGATAAAGTTTCTAAAAAAGTTATTGCTAGGAATAGAATGAATAAATTGAGCGAAATTGATATGAATTTATTAAGAGAGATTAATAAATTAAAAAGAAAAAATGTTCATATAACTAACGAAGAAATATGTGAAATATTAGATGTAAACCTACAAGATTTAAATAGGGTATATTCTTTAATAGGTGGACTAACATCTTTAAATCAATCCATTAATAGCGATGAAGAAGATACAACTGTTGGAGATATGATAGCAGATTCAGAAGATTCTATAGAAAAATTACATAATAAAATGATTGTAAAACAATTATTAAATATATTACCTAAGAACGAAAGAGATTTAATAACCTTATATTTTTATGAGAATAAAACTCAAAAAGAAATAGGAGAAATGTATGGTTGTAATCAAGTATATATAAGTAGACATATTGGAAAAATTTTAAAAAAAATGAGAAAAACACTTGACAACAATTTGATAATATGATATAATATAAATATAGAAAGGAGTGATAATATGATTGGATGTATAATTTGGTTAATAGTAGTAACTATAACAAGTATTATTTGCTGCAAAAAAGGTGTTTTTACAACAGATTTCATGAAAGGATATACATTCTGTATTTTACTTGTGATATTATCAACATTAGTATATAAGTTGGGGTGGTAAAATAAAAGTAGATTTGCCTACTTGTGATTTAAAGATAATTAAATAGGAGGGTTTATTTATGAAAAAATGTACATTTAAAAGGGACAATATATTTTTAACTGATGATTTCCTTATAGAGTTTGATTGTAAAGTCCCACAAGAGTGGACGCTTATGGTCAAAGGAAATGATTTTGAAGAACTTAGAAAAGGCGATATAGGATACGAAGACATATATAGCAATACTTTGAAGTATGGTTGGTTTAACGGCATGACTATACCTCAAGTACTTAAAGTTGTAGGTAAGGAAGGTTATTATTATATGTCAGACAAAAATCCAACTAAAGAATTTAAAGAAGAAGAAAAATTTAATGAATCTTTAAGAAGAATTATGTTTACAGTAATATTGTATCAGAGATATTTAGGATTAGCCGATAAAAATTATTATGTTAGTGTAGATTTAGTTATAAATGAATTAAATAATTACTTAAAAATAGAAGGCAAAAATGTTAAAATCAACTTTAGTAGTCTTTATTATTTAGCTACTACAAGTAAGACTATTGGGTTTAAATTTGACAAAGATTTAGAAAAAATAAGATTGGAAAAATAAGATTATAGATTTGTGGGGAGTGATGTTATGAACTTTAAAAATAAAAAAGAAAAAGATGATTTTATAGTTAAAAATATGAAATTAGTAGATTATGTAATAAATAGAAGATTAGGACTATTTAATACATATGATTATACTTATGACGATGTAAAACAAATAGGGCTTATGAACCTAATTAAATGTGTTGATACTTATGATAAAAGTAAAGGTTATGAATTTTCATCTTATGCCGTTCCTTATATATTGGGTGGCATACGAAGAGAATTTAGGGGTAAAAAAAGGGGAATTGTTTATGGAAGAAAGATAACTCGAAACAAATATAGAATAGAATCTATGCTTCCCCATATGACAGTAGAAGAAATAGCTGAGGAATTAGATTTAAGTGTTGACGAGGTAGAAGAAATTAAAGATATTTCTTTTGGGGTTGCTTCACTTGATAAATCTTGTGGAATTGACGATGATAGTGAAGAAAAAGGTACTTTTGCAGATGTTTTAATACCCCCTTATGAAGAGGATTTTGATACAAATATATATATAGAATATTTGCTTAGTGTTATAAGTGAAAGAGAAAGATATGTTATAGAGGAAATTTTTTATAATAATTGTTCCCAAAAACAAGTAGCGTCACAAATAGGGGTAAGTCAAATGCAGGTTAGTAGAATAATGAGAAGGGCTTTAGAAAAAATGAAAAGATGTGGCTAGGAGGTAAAAGTATGATAAAAAAGAAATTTGATGTTGAACTGCGATATGATTTAGATTGGTTGCAAAAATTTAAAAATAGTAATAAATTATTTACTTCAAGACAGGTAGGAAATCTATTTGGATTTTCTTCTGGTACTGATTTTGAAATTTTACTGGCAAGAAAATATAAAGTTTTAAGTAGAATTAATAACCAATGGTATCCTAATTTAAATATGGATAAAGACTTTATAAAACTTGTAGGAGGCATAGACAACTTTGGAGAAGGATATATAAGTTTAAGATGGACTACAACAGGTATTTTAGGTGTTGCTAAAATGCTTAATCTAAAAGTAGAAGAAAAAAATTTAGAAAGGTTGCTGATATAATATGGAAGAAAAAATTTGTATGACTTGTTCTTATTTGAAAACAGGAAAACACAATATATGTAAAAAAAGAAGAGGGAAAAATAGAGAGATATTCGATATATTTTATCACTCTTGCCCTAAGTATGAGTTTAACGGGATAAAGACTGTAAGGGATGGTTATGTAAAAGCAAAAGTTAAAGAAATAAAATCAGAAAATAGTTGACAATATTATTAATTTATGATATAATATAAGAAAGGAGGTGGTAATGGGGTGTATATATTAGAGGCATATAAAAAATTAAATGATTCTTATATGTGTAGAGGGACAATAGATAAAGTTTATTGGAATGGTAAAAAGAATATTTTTCTAAAAGTATATAAAGATTATATTGGTTATGATTATCCTAAGTTTGCAAAAGTTGAAACGGGGGAACAAATCATAACTGAAAAACCCATAAAAGAAGTAGAAAAAGAAATAAAAGAAAATTTAAATATGTTAAAACAATATACTAATGATAAAAGAGTTTTAATGTTAGAAGATTGTATAGAGCATATATTTTTAGCATTAGAAAATGGTTATATTATTTTAAATAAGGTTTCATTTGATGAAATTGACAAGACTTTCATGAGTGGTTAAGTAACAAAAGTTGAGACCCTTAAAGCTAGATTTATGCCTTATCAAGGCTTATATAATGATTTATATGAATTTATTACAACAGAATATGAGACGATGTTTAATGACTGTTGTTAGGAAATGAGGTGGTAAAATGTATGAAATTAGAAGGATTATGTTTGTAGGAGAAGAAGAGGTTGAAGGACATAAACTTTATAAATATGTAGTGTATAGATTTCTTACTAGAACTAAAGGATATAGAGCGAGTACTATAAATAAGTTATGTAAAGAATATTTAAATAAAACACTTCCTCATATAGTAGACCAATATCATGAAAATGAATTTGACTATTTAGTTTTAGATAAAAAAATATGTGATATACAAAAACGAATCAATAGAAATTATAAATAAACTTAGAAAATATAGAAATGATAAAAGGGTGCTAGAGCTTTTAAATATCTTAAACGCTATGAGCGATAATATGTCAACACTTGATTATACTTATATATGCAGATAATATTTAAGATTAATTGTTAAGTAATTATATGTATAGAAATATATAGTATAAACAGTATTAGGAAGGAGGTGACAAAATGTATTTTATTCCAATAGTAATATTAGCTACAATATATTGTTTCTTAGATGAAAGAGAGACAGAAGTTATTAGAGAGTATGATAAAGTTAATCCACAAACTTACATAATTAAACGTAAAAAATAGTTGACAACAATATTAAAATATGATATAATATAAATATAAAGGAGTTGGTGATATGGTTGAAAAATTATACGGAATTAAATATAAAGAGATTGAAGGAGAAATTGTCTTAGAAGCTATAAGGGATAATATAGCAAGAATACAAAGTGATAAAATAGTTAAATTATATAAAGAATACTTTGGTAGAGATTATCCTTCATTTAAAATGAGAGAAGAGTATTTGGAATTAGAAGAAAGTTTTAAAACTTTAAATGGGGTTATTGGAGAGCGTCTGAGTTCTTTAGAGAAACAAATTCATGACAGAAGAGTTGATCAGGTATCTTATGAGATAGATATAATCCAAAGGGGACTTTCAAATAGGATTATTTATATGTTATGTAAGGAGGAATAACATGATATGTTATATAGATAAAATAGATACTGACAATAGAATTAATTGGAGATGTCAAGTATGGGATAGATGTTCTTCTAAGGAAGAGGATTCCTTTAAAAAAATGTATAAAGAATATATAGGAGAAGACTTTCCTCGAATAAAAATAATAAATAGAACAGTTGTAGAAAGGGGTGATTTTATTGAAAAGATGAATAAATTAACTAAAAATTTAAATGAGTTAACATTATATTCTAAAGATAAGAGAATTAAAGAACACAAATGTATATTAAGAAATTTTATAGGAGATATATCCTGTAATCATTATATATTTGATGTTATAAGGGAGGGTGAATAAAATTGCATATAGTTAATATAAAGAGTAAATTAGAGGATTGTTATGAATGTGATGGTTCTCCTTATAAAGCTTATTGGTATAATATATCAAAAGAGTTTTTAAAGATATACAAAGAATATACAGATTGTGATTATCCTGTTTATGCTAGTATGGATAATTTAAAATATATTATAACTGAAAAACCAATAGAGAAAATAAAAGAAGAAATAAAAGAGAATTTAGAAATATTATATAATCAAAAAAATGATAAAAGAGTAATAAGATATAAAGATGTAATAGCTTCTATAAAGTTGTGGTTAGAAAATGATTGTACTGTTTTAAAGAAGGTAAATTATGAAGATATAAATAAAGGTTTTATGACTGGAGAAGGGGTATCTGAAAGACTTACTTCTATACGTATGGATTTTTATAGGAATCTTCGTATACCTTATTATACGTGGACTTCTGATGATAATATATTTGTTTCTTCGAGATTTTTTATAAATGATTAAAATAATTTAATATAGAAAGGAGAATTGTATGTTTACAATTAAAGATTTTAAATAAGAAAAAAAAGAATATGGGCAATTATTACAAGTGAAATTGATAAGGAGAGGAATTAAATGATGAAAGTAAAATTAATAGGTTACACAAAAGATTTTGAGAAAGTAATTGCTATGGCAGGTAAATTATGCTATAGTCCTGTTGGTGTTGATGAGCTTGAAGAAAATTTATCAGAAGAGAAAATAAGAGAATTTATTCAAAACTTAGCAGATATGGGACACGAATCTCCATTAGAGCATTGTAGTTTTTCATTTGCAGTAGAAGGAATATCAAGATGTTGCTCACATCAATTAGTGAGACATAGAATTGCAAGTTATTCCCAACAAAGTCAACGTTATGTTAAGGAAGAAGAAGGTAAATTTGAATTTATAACTCCTAATGTAATTAAAGAGATGGGAGAAGACGCTGTTAAAGAATATGAAAACGATATGCACTTAATTCATGCTATGTATTTAAAATGGCAAGAAAATATAAAACAGTATGTTGAAGAAAATGATTATCCTACTTATGGTATGAATTCAACTAAGGTAGCTAATGAAAATGCAAGATATGTCTTACCTAATGCTGCAGAAACTAAGATAATAGTTACAATGAATGTTAGAAGTCTATATAATTTCTTCAGTAAAAGATGTTGTCATAGGGCGCAAGAAGAAATTAGAGAACTTGCAGATAAAATGCTAGAAATATGCAGAGATATATCTCCTGTATTATTTGGGAAAATAGATGCTCCATGTGTATATGGACATTGTCCTGAAGGTAAATACTCATGTGGTGTTCCTAAAAAATAGTTGACAATATTATTAAAATGTGATATTATATAAGTATAATCATAAATTTATTATATTATTTTAAATATAACCTAGCCCTTTTGGGTTAGGTAAAGGAGGGGATTATGGTAACTTTGGAATACAATTTAAAAAAAATAAACGAAATGTATAAATTTGAAGAAGGATGGGATGGATATGACGCTAATCCAATTTCTAAAGAGATATTAGATTTGACTAAAAGCCTTCTTAAACGTATAAAAATGCAACCCGAAGTATTTCCAGTAGCAACAGGAGGTATTCAATTAGAATATGAAAAAGGAAATAATTATTTAGAAATAGAGTTATGCGAAAATAGTCTTAGCCTTTTTATGATAAATGAAAAAGATAAAGATAGTTTTAGTATAAAATCTTATTATGAGTTCAGAGGAATAAATTCTATTTCAGACTATATCAATCTCCTTATAGAAGAATATGTAAAGGGGTGGTAATATGAGCAAATATTTAGTTGAAATGATAGACGGTGGTATAATAGATATATGTGATGATATGATATGTGATAATTGTGGTTGCCCCACTTGTGGATATAATGGACATTATACAAATTACATGGAAATAATATTAGAAAAGAATATTTTAGAAATGGAATTTGGCGGAACGTATTCATTTAGTGTGCCAAGTTATTCAGATATAATGAAAGTATTCACTCAAAATAATGATAAGATTAGAAACATGACAGAAGAAGAATTTATAGACTTTCTTAAAGAAGAATTAGATAATTTAACTTGTAGTGAAATAAAAATGAGCAAAAAAGAAATAATATATATAAAAGATAAGGAAGAGTGGTAATATATTAAAATAAAAGGGAGCGATAAAATGGCGAAAAAAATAATTAGTTTAGGTTTGTTATGTATACTAGGAGTGAGTATGATAGGTTGTGTATCTATGGAAGAAGAAACCGTAAATTCTGATAGTGGATTTATAAAGATAGCAGATAAAGGAAGATTACGAAGAATAAGAATATCAGAATATGTAGATAAGGAAACAGGTGTACATTATTATATAGGGATAAGAGATAATAAAGCGATTATGTCTCCTGTGTATGACTCTAATGGGAAGGTAAAGGTGGATAAATAATGAATAAACAAGATATAAAAAGTGGAATGGGTTTTACATTGAGAAATGGTGATAAGTATTATATAGTTGAAGGAGCTTGTTATATAAGAGAGAAAATTTCAACTCTTAAATTTGTTGGAAGTGCTATAAATATTCTTGGTCACTATAATGATGATTTCACAAGTAAAGAATTTAAAACAAAAGATATAATGATAATAAAGGATTCAGAAGGAAACCCTATTTGGGTAAGAAATGAAATTTGGAATCCTGCTCCTGTAGGAACACAAGTTAGAGTAAGAAATTCAAAACAGGATGAATGGGTTGAAAGAATATTCGTTTGTTGTGTTCCTACTCCATTCAGACATAAAACATTATCAAAAGATTTATCAGAATTTGAGTATTGGACGGAGTGTGTTTATAAATAATTTAAAGGAAGTGATAAAATGAAATTAAGTAATTTGAAAAGTGGAATGAGAGTTACTTTAAGAGTTAAAGAAGGAAACAATGAAGATGAGGTTTACTATATTGTAAGGGATATGGTTGTAGGATTACATTTAAAAGATAAAGCATCTCTTTTTAACCCTTATGACAGTAGAGTTGTAGCTCATATAAGTGGTTATACAGATGAATTTAATCATAAAGAAACGCCCTTATTAGATATTATGGAGATATATGATATAGATGATACTTTGTTATTTGAAAGAGATGCTGATTGGACTAAAGCAGAGATAGGAGAAGATGTTGAGTATTTTGAAAATAATAAATGGAATGATGCAAAATTTGTATTTTATGATAAAGCAAATGGTAACATAAAAATAGTTACTAAAAAGGGTATAATTTATAATCGCACTAGCGAGACTGTGAGGCTTAAAAGTAAGAAAAGTAAAACGTCTTTTATAGATAAAAAAGAGTCTAAGCCCTTGACTCTTAGAAAAACAGACAGATATCCAACAGTACTTTTCCCTATTAAAGGGAGCAAAGATGAGATGGTATCATTTAGAGTAGAAGATGAAGCGGTTATAAATAGGCTTCAAGAACTATTGCAGTCAGAAGGGACATTAGAACATAGCAGATTTTAGCAAATAACACTTGACAACATTAGTAAAATATGGTATAATAAATGTATAGAAAGGGTGATAATATGAAAGAGTTTAAAAAGATTGATTTACAAGAAAAACTATGGAATGGAGATTATGAAGATATCCTTGAGATGGGGAAAAGTAGATGGAGTAGTCATAAAGCCATGGTATTTGATTTTGAAGGAACTTATTATATGGCAGAATATAGCGAAGGACTTTCTGAAAGTCAATGTGAAGAACCTTTTGAATATTCTGAAGACGAAATAAAATGTTATGAGGTTTGTCAGATACCTATATTAACTAAAAAATGGGTTACTTTAGATAAAGTACCTAACAAACTTGAAAAAGTAGAAAATTGGGTAGAAAGTTTTTTAGACAGGGAAGACGGAAGAATTTGTGATTATATATTAGACGAGGTTGAAACAATATATGATGTTATCGACCTTGTTAATAAAAAATTTAACGTAGATTTGAAACTCCAATGTACAGGAGGATTTGATTCTACGGGATATAGTGTTACTTGTTATGCTTGGGCAGGTATAATAGATGGGCAATTATATTTTGATTCTTTTGAAGAAGAATGTTATTAAGGTGATAATATGCAAAGATGTTGGATGTGTGATTATTTCATAGGATTTAGAAGTAGTGATAAAGTAACTAAAGGATATTGTATAAAAAACAGACCATTAATTAGAATTGTTAGTTTTAGAGATAAGTGTAAAGATTTTTCATTTAATATTCATGACTTAAAATAAATGGAAAAAATTTCAAGAGAACACTTGACAACAATATGAGTTTATGATATAATATAAGTATAATAAAGAAAGGAATAGGTGATAGTATGATAGAAACTTATGGAAGAAATTTTAGAGTGGTATTAAGAGAAGAAAAGGCAAACGAAAAATGCTTTATATTTAATGGAGATATAATGGCAATAAGAGAACCTTTAAAAGAAGGTAAGGATATATACTTTAAAGCCTTTAACAATGAATATGATAAAAAAATGAATCACAAACTTGATAACAAAAAAGATATAATGAAAGTATTTAATGAAGTTGGGAAATTAGTATGGGACAGAGAAAAAGAAGAGAACAAGACTGACTGGAGTAAAGTAGAATTAGGAACAGATGTTGAATTTTCTGTAGGTAATGATACATGGAAAAAGGCAAAATTTGTATTATTTGAACCTAAAAGTGGAGTTATATTAATGACTGATGGAAAAGAATTGATTTGTAATCATAGAGAAAATAGTGTTAGACTTGTTGGTAAATCTAAAAAATCTGATAAAAAAGACATACAACGTTTTGTAACTCCTTTTGGTGTAATTAGAGTCTCAGAAACAGGAATAGATAATTTCTTTGATGATATAATTAATGAACTAAGAAATGTAAAAAGATAGATAAGATTTATGGGATTGGTGGGTGGGAAAATAAATTTACAGAGGTGATTAAATGAAAAAAATAAAAAAGAAAATATTAGCAGTAGGATTAGCAATAGGAGTAGTGTTTGGAAGCACTTTTTATTGCCCCACGGACAGTAGTTATGTAGATGCTTATTCAAAAACAAGCACACGATATTGGACTAAAAAAACAGGAAGAAAGGTTAGAAAGGTAAGAAAGATAACTTGTAAAATATATCATTACACTTCTTTAGCTAGTGAAAATGGTGGTTATGCAGGTTATGGCTCTTTAGGAAAACTAAATAGTAAGACAATAGCAAATAATTATTGGGCGTTAGGAAGAAACATATATATCGAAGGTTACGGTATGAAAAAAGTGGCTGACAGGGGAGGACGAGGATTAAACACTCCTTATAAATTAGATGTATATGTTCCTAGAATTAAAGGTGAGTCTAGTAGACAATATAAGAAAAGAGTTAACCGAATGGGTGTGAAGAAAAGAACTTGCTATGTAATTTATTATAAAAGATAAAGGAAGGAAGGTATAAAATATGAGTTCTAGTAGATTTAAATGGTTGATAGTTTATAGTGATTATTCAACACAAATAGTTGTTGCTTATTCCGTAGATGATATAATATTTAACACTAACTTGTATCAGAGTAGTGAAAATATCATGAATATTACAAGGTTAGAATTATATTAAGGATAGGTTTTGTTGAGGGGATAACTCCCCTTGACAACATTATTAAAAAGGAGTGATGCTATGAAATTACTTAGTCTTTTTAGTGGTATAGGTGCATTTGAAAAAGCACTTAAAAATGCTAATGTGGATTATGATTTAGTTGGATTTAGTGAGATAGATAAATTTGCGATTAAAAGTTACTGTGCGATACATGGAGTAGATGAAAGTTTAAATTTAGGTGATGTAAGTTCAATAGATGTAAAGTTATTACCTCAAAATATTGATATTGTCGTACATGGGTCACCTTGTACCAGTTTCTCTGTGGCAGGTAAAGGTAAAGGAGGAGATAAAGGGAGTGGAACACAAAGTAGTCTTATGTGGTACAGTGTAGATATAATTAAAAAAGTTAAACCTAAATATGTTGTTTGGGAAAATGTTAAAAACGTAATGAGTAAAAAACATATACATAATTTTAATCAGTATATAGAAGATTTAAAAGAAGTAGGGTATACTTCTTATTATAAAATATTAAATGCGAAAGATTTTGGTTTGCCTCAAAATAGAGAACGTATTTATGTTGTTAGCATATTAGAGGATAAGCATACCTTTGAATTTCCTCAAGGATTTCCATTAGAATTAAAACTTAAAGATATATTAGAAGATTCAGTTGAAGACAAATATTATCTATCTCAAGAAATGCAAGACAGATTTTTTAAATTCCCTCAAGATAGATTAAATAATGAATGTTTAGAGGTTTTAGGGACAACTGCTCCACATCCATGTGATGAAAATGGTAATGTTAAATATCGTAATTGTACCTCTGCTTGGGTATATAATCCCAATAAATGTATCTCAACTCTTTCTGCGAGAGACTATAAGCAACCTAAACAGATTATAGAAGTTCTTCCAGTTAGATTAGGTGGGGTATTTGATGAAGAAGGTAAAAGACATCAAGCAGGAAGTGTTTATGATAAAGAATTTATATCTCCTACTTTAGACACTATGCAAGGAGGTTGGAGACAACCGTTAGTAATAGATGGGGAAGTTGTTACTAACTTTAAAATTAGGAGATTAACTCCACTTGAATGTTGGAGATTGATGGGATTTAACGATGATGATTTTTATAAAGCTAAAAATGTACCAACTTCTGACACTCAATTATATAAACAAATAGGTAATAGTATTGCCGTTCCAGTGTTAGAAAATATTTTTAAAAACTTATTTAAATAGGGTTGACAACATTATTAAAATACGGTATAATATAAGTATAGAAAACGAGAAGAGAGCTGATAAAATGAGAGAACATTATTGTGCAAATTGTGATTATTGCAGAAGAAATTATAAAGGATATGAATATTATTGTTTAAAATGGAATGAAGAAACAGATTTTTTCGATATATGTTGGGAGTTTTCTTATGAAGAATAATATTTATACATAATTAAATAATAAAAACATGAAAGGAGAATTAATATGAAATTTAAACATGGTGATAAATTAGTGAATGTTATTACTAAAGAAATATATGTATTACATGATTTCAAAATGGTAGAAACGTTTAATCATTGTTGTGGGTATGAATTAACTTTAAAAAAAGAGAATTCTGTAGAACTTATGTTAGTAGATAGAGATATGGTAGATAAACTGTTTAAAATAGCTTGGACAGATTGGAAAACAGACGTAATTAATATAGCTAATAAAAAAGTCCCTGTTAAGTGGAGATATAACAGAGAAATGGTGGTGATGGAGTCTCCTACTTATGGTAAGGTGTTCTCAAAAGTCCACCCTAGTGACACTTTTGATGTTAATAAAGGGTATAAACTTTGTAAATTAAGAATGGCTAAAAAGATAATAGAAAAAGAAATTGAAAAATCTTGTGAATAATACTTGACAACATTATTAAAATATGATATAATTAAGATGTAAATATGAAAGGAGAATGATAATATGGCAGATAAAGAGAAAAGAGTAAGATATTCCGAAGGATATGTAAATGGTGAAGTTTTAGCAATTAAAAACGGAGCAATAACTAATAAAGGTAAAAAAGATGAAGCCATTAGATTTGTTATGGAGGTTGAAACAGAAGAAGGGAAGTCAACTGATGTTGATTTCTTTATTAGAAAATACTCTGGTAACGGAAATACAAATAAAACATATGCTAAAATGAAAAAACTCTATTCAGAGTGTAGAACAGTTGAAGATGACGGAGAAGGCGAAATAGTTAACTGTTTAGTAAGATTTGACGAAAATAAATATGTTACCAAAGAAGGAGAGTTTGTTGACAGAGGAACTAGAGTAGGAGGGGTATTCTGCACCACTCAAGAAGACAGTAAATTCCCTATTACTAAAGGTTCTAAAGGTATGATTTATTGTATGCTTGAAGGCTATGAAGATGTAACTGATATTGATGGTAATGCTTTAGAGCTAAGTGTATTAGTTAATAATTATGCTTATTATAATGAGGAAGAAAAAGAGGATAAAGTAAATGGATTTATAATGAAAATAAGAACTCATAATGAAGAATATGCCGAATATATTAAAGAAGAACTTAAAGTAGGAGACATACTTTATATAGAATTTGATTTTATTAAATCTGTAGCTAAAGCTAAGAAAAGCAGAGGTATAGGTAAATCAGTTAAAAATAGGGTTCAAATTGAAACTTATTTTGAATTAACTAATTGTTCTGCTCCAATCATGACTTTAGATGATAATAATGAATATATAAAACCAGTATATGATGACCTTGAAGAAGGAGAAGAAGAAGAATTTTGCTATACTGTTCCTAGTCAAGAGGACTTCCCATTTACTTCTCATTATATAGAATTAATGCACCAAGCAATAGATGAAAGAATTGAAAGACTTCAAGAAAAAGTAGATGATATTAAAAAAGAAAAAGGCGAAGAAGTAGAAGGTGAAGAAGTAGAGGTAGCCGAAGACGGAGTGCCATTTTAATTTGAAGGGAGTTAGATAATTATGGAAAATGTAATTAATGAAAAAATATTAGGTGAGGAAATTCCTCACTCTTTAAAGGAGGCAAATATGGAGTGTAAATGTAAATTTAATGTTAATAAACAAATAGGTAATTCAGATGTTCAGTTTTATTCTAGTGATAATACTACAGAGTTATACAAGGCTTTGGCAGGATTTCATAAGCATTTTACAACAGTAGAGAAGGATGCAGAGAATCCATTTCACGAATCTAGTTACGCTAGTTTGTCTCAAATATTAAATGTAACTAGACCTATTTTAAATGACCAAGGATTAATTTTAATACAACTTCCTATAAGTGGAACAAAAGAAAATTCTATATGTATTAAAACTAGATTAATTCATGTTGAAACAGGGCAATTTATAGAGAGTAATTCAATATCTTTAATTCCACCCAAGCTAGAAGCACAAGGTTATGGTTCTTTAATGACATATTTAAAAAGATATCAAATAACTTCTTTATTAGGGTTATCATTTAGTGAAGATGATACTGATGCAAGTGATTTAATAGTAGAGGAAGAAGAAACAAAACCTGTTACTAAACCAAAATCATCAAGAAGAAGCTTATAATAATTAATTGGGCAGGTAGAAATATCTGCCCTTTTTAATAAGGAGAGAATATGTTTAAAGAAATTAGGAAAGATTTAATATTAATGATTATAGCTATTTTATATATGAAATGGAATTATATTGATATTGCTACAACATTAATGATTATATCGCTTATTGATATAATTGATACAATATTTTTAAATAATAGTTGACAATAATATTAAAATATGATATAATTATTATATAGAAAGGAGAAAATAATATGAGAAAGATTGAAATAAATGGAAAATTAATACCTATAGTACCGAAGAAATATCAATTTAAAAAAGGATTTATATGCTGCGAGGATATTTTATGCGAAGGTTTTCACATAGATTGTGGAGACTGTCCTATGGATTTTGGGGAAATCCATGATGACGATATGAGTATTATTGAGACTAATGGAAAATTGGTAGAAATAAGATTGTGTGAGGGATTTTGGAGCATGACAAATAAAACTTTAAAAGATATAGTAGAAAATGGAATAAATTGTTGTGATATACAATGTTGCTCCATGAAAAAAGAAATGGATTGTGAACGTTGTAAATTTAATGATGATAGAACTTATTTTTTAGAAAAAATAATTTGGAGAGAAATAGATTAACGAGATTAAAATGCCTAGAAAATGGAAATAATAAAAATTAAAAAAATACTTGACAACATTGTTAAAATATGATATAATTAATATATAGAAAGGAGAGATTAATGTGAGTGAGAAAGTTAGAATAGGTGAAATGTTCATTCCAATATTACCTAAAAAATATAGACAACAAGAAAATTATGTAAATTGTGATGATATTTTATGTTCCACATATGATATAGATTGTCATATTTGCCCCGTTATTTTTCATAAAGTAAAAGAAGAAAAATTAGATATTATAGAATGTAATCAGAGATTAATAGAAGTAAATTTATGGGGGAATTATTGGGGTGCATCAGAATTACCTTTAAGCGAAATAAAGAAACATGGAATCCGATGTTGGGATGTTCAATGTTATAATGCTGCTGATGAAATGGGGTGTTCTGTATGTAGATTTAATAACGGAGAGATACACACTTTAGATGAATTGAAATATAGAGAATTAGATTAGTAGGAGGAGGGTTATATGACAAAAGTTTATAAATGTAAATGTAAATTATGTGGGAAACCTTTAACAACAGATGTGGCATTTAATTTCCCAAAGATAGATAAAAATGGTAAAAAGAAAAATCAATATTATTGTTCAGAAGAAGAATATAGAGAACATGAAAAGAATACAGAGTTGCTTAGAGAAAATCAAATTCTTTTTGACAAGATTATAGGGTATACCTGTATTAATAATACAAAAAATAAAGAATTTGCAAAAATATATGATGCAGGATATTCTAGAAGACAAGTAAATAAATTTCTTTTAGATAAAGGAGAATATATAAAAGAGTCTTTAGATAAGAAATTAGTTAATGGAGATATGAATGAATATCAAAAGATTTTGTATATATTTGCAATTATACGTTCAGAGATAAAAGATTATTTTAGTAGATCAGGTAAGCCAACTAAAGATACAACAGAGTATGAAGATATCGGCGCTAATATAGAAGTAGACACAGAAGTTAAAAAACCTGTTGTTAAAAGAAAGAAAGTAAAAAGAGGTTTAATGGATATTCTATAAGGAAGGTGATTAAATGGCGAGAGCATTAGATGTAGAATGTGAAGTAATGAATGAAAAAAAAGAACAGGCAGAGAGAATGTTAATATCATGCCTTCTTCAAGATTTAAGTTTAGAGACTCCATTGTTAGAATCGGATTTTAGCACTCCAAAGAATAAGTTTTATTTTAAATTAATAACAGAATTAGCCCCAAGATATAAAGAAATAAATGGCTTTACAGTATTAAATTATTTACAAATATCAGAAGAAATGACAGAAAATTTTAATGATTTTGGTGGAGTTAAAGAATTTGATAAAATTAAAAGTATGGCAAATGTGTCTGACTTTAATTCATACCTCGATGAACTTGTAAAATTTAAATTAGTAGAAGAATTGTCAGAAAAATTAGGGATAGATATTAATAAAGAAGTTACTGTTGGAGGGAAAAGGATTATACCTGCCAATATTATTACAGGTATGAACTCTTCTCAAACACTAGACTTTTTCGATATGCAGTTGAGTTCCATTAATGTTGCTTCTTTAAATAATGATATGATAGCAGAATCATTATATTATACAGAGGATGAAATAAGTAAAATGGAAAGCGGTGAGTTAGAGGAAACAAGTTACTTTGACTATACTTTATTATGGGAAGACGAAAAAGGAGAAAAGAGATTTGACAGGAATTTGCCTCTTTTGAATCGTAGTTTAGACGGATATACTTGTGGAAATGGCGTTCATTATCTAGGAGGTTTTAGTGGAACGGGTAAATCTACTATATTAATAAATATCATATTGGGTTTAATAACAACAAGTAATGAAAAGGTTATACTGGTAAGTAATGAGCAAAGAAGTTCATATTTTAAAAGAATATTGGTTTCTTATATCGCTCAATCTGTTTTTAAATGTTATACTTTAGATAGAACTAAGATTAAACATTTTAATTTTACAGATGAAGAAAAAAAGGCATTTTATTTAGCAAATGAATTTGTTAAAGAAAACTTTACTGATAGTTTAAAATTTTACTCTGTGTCAGAATTTAATATTGATAAAATATTAAGAGAAGTTAAGCGTTTACATTTAGCAGAAGGATATAGCGTTTTATGTTTAGAAACTTTTAAAAGTCAGTCAGCGTTAGATAATTCTGTAGCCGATATGGTAGATAGTAGTAGGAAACTTGATATATTTGAAAAAGAAGTAGGAATGAAAGTCATATTACCCGTTCAATTAATGACTTCTTTAGAGGGTAAAGTAAGCTATTTAAACTCAAGTATGATAAGTAATAGTAAGCAAATTAAAGAAGTTGCAAATAGTATTGTTTTGATTAGAAAAGTTAATGAAAGAGAACTCGACCCAGAAGATAAGGCTTTTTTAAATCCTTATGTATGGAAGACAAATAAAGATGGAAAATTAGTAAAAAAATATTTGACTATTATAGACGGACAAGAAAAATCTAGGAGAACATTAAAAGGGGATAACGAAGATAGAGAGTTTACTCTTGATAAGAGAAAAAAATATCTTTTATGTTTTATAGATAAATCAAGAGAATCTGATGATAATTCAAAAGTTATATTAATGGAAATGGTTGGTAGAATAGGGAAAGTTCGTGATGTATGTTATGTAGACAACGTCTATACTGGAACTTTTTATTAGGAGAAATGCAAATGTATTATAATAAAAATCATGAAGATATAGTAGAAGAAAGAAAATATAAATATATTGGAAGTTATAAAACAAATGAGATTACAATAGATGATAAAAATAAAAACAAAAGACAAAATTATATTAGAGTTAAATGCCTTTATTGTGGGAAAGAATATGATATTAGACTTTCTTCTGTTAAAGAGGGACGAAAATGTATTAACTGTTGTAATTCTTACGAAAATTCTTTTGCTTATTATATTCAACAAGAATTAAAAGAACCCTTAAATAAATATTGGGATTGGGAAAAGAATGAATTGAATCCTTATTTAATATATAAAGGTAGCAGAAATAAAATATGGATAAAATGTGATAAAGTAGATTATCACGAAAGTTATAAAATAGCTTGTAACAATTTTTATAAAGGCGATAGGTGTCCATATTGTCGTAAAACAAAAGTTCACTCAAAAGATTCATTTGCTCAATGGGGTATAAATACATTTGGAAAAGACTTTTTAACTAAATATTGGAGTCCTAAAAATACTTTAAATCCTTGGAAATTAGCTCCACAATCAAATAAAAAGATATGGATATTATGTCAAGAAAAAGATTACCATAATGACGATGGGGGATATCCTACTACTTGTGACCATTTTTATAGAGGTAATAGGTGTCCATATTGTAATCACAAAAAAGGGTATTTGCACCTAAAAGATTCATTTGGTTATTTATATCCTCAAAGGGCTAAATATTGGAGTAAAAATAATAAAAAATCTCCTTTTGAAGTCGCCCCTAAGAGTAATGATAAATACAAATTTATATGTCAAGAATGTGGTGAAGAATTTGAAACAAGTCCTAATACATCTGTACTTAAAAATCGCTCCGTAAAATGTAAAAACTGTAACTCTAGTAAAGGAGAGCAAAGAATAAAAGAATGGTTAATAGATAATAATATAAAATTTGAACAACAAAAGACGTTTAAATATTTAATAGGAGCAGGGAATGGTTTATTATCTTATGATTTTTATTTGCCTCAATATAATTTATTAATTGAATATCAAGGAAAGCAACATGAAAAATTTGTAGAAAGATTTCATAAATCAGAAGAAGACTTTATAATACAAAAAGAACATGATAGAAGAAAAAAGAAATATACAAAAGACAACAATATTGAATTGTTGGAAATTTGGTATTATGATTATGAAAATATAGAAAAAGTACTTGACAACATTATTAAAGTGTGATATAATATAAGTATAATAAAGAAAAGGTGATGATGTGATAGGTTTAATATGTGTTTTATTAGTGGTTTATTTAATATTATTTATAATTGAGAAAATCATTTTTAAAGGTGATTCTTAAAGTGGAGGGGATAATATGAATAAGAATGAAATATTAGACAATCTTGAGAAGTTAAAAAAAGAAACTGTTAAACTTGTAGACATTGAAAATTGTTATATGAGAGTATTCTACTCTTGTGATTATTGCTTAAACGAGATAAATGAAGAATGTATCATACAAATGGATATAGATTGTATAGAAAAAAACTTTAATAAACTTAAAAGATTGGTTGAAGAAATAGTATAAGAAAGGAGAAAGTTATGAGTATCTTACAAGATTTAAATAAAGACCAAGTAATAAATTTTGTGGAGGAAATTCTTCAAGGTAAATGTGTAACTCGTGAAGGCTATAATAATAATGCTATATTTGAATCATTTTGTCATGGTAGCACTTCTCCTAAATTATATTATAACGAAGATACTCATAATTTTTATTGCTTTTCTCATTGTGGTGCAATTAATAGTTTAGCTGATTTAACTATGAAAATTAAAGAATGTGACTTTAAAGAGGCTATGAATATAATAAATTCTTACTTTGGTGTTAATGGTAAGTATCACAGACATGGAGTTGGTAGAAAATCAAGAAATCGACCACAAAGAAGAGAAATAGATATAGATAAACTTGAAGTTCCGTCCTTACCTAAACAAAAGAAGCCGTTTGCTTATAGAAGATTTCCTATTAAAAGATTACCTATGTGGGAGAATGAAGGAATAACTTTCAGAACATTAAAAAAATATGATATAAGGTATGACGAAATAGGAGAAAAAATTGTCATTCCTCATTTTGCTTGGGACACAGGAGAGATTGTAGGGGTAAGAGTTAGAAATTTAGATAAAGAAGTTGCAGAAAAATTTGGTAAATACGTTCCATTTTATTTTAAAGGACAGATGTATTCTCATAGCTTGAAGTATAATTTGTATGGTTATTGGCAGAATAAAGAATCAATAAAAAAAATGAAAGTGGCAGTGCTTTTCGAAGGAGAAAAGGGGACTATGCAACTTAATAGTTATCTTAAAGATAATAATTCTGTTGCAGTATGTGGTTCTAATTTAAGTTATGAACAAATTAAAATGCTTATATCTTTAGGAGTTGAAGAAATAGTATTTGCATTCGATAAGCAATATGAGAATAAACAAGAAGAGTTGCAGTGGAGAGCTAAAATAATGAAATTAGCTTATAGAATTCCCCCTAGTGTAAAAGTATCGGTTATATGGGATTCTTTAGAGAATGGATTATTAGACTATAAAGATTCTCCTACCGATAAAGGTAAAGAAATATATTTAGAATTGTTTAATGATAGAATAGATTTTAAGGACTTTGAGGTGGTAATATGAATAAAGTTTTATTAGAGGAATATGAAAACATAGTTTTTACGGTTAAAGATGATTTAGAATATATATCTGATGTAATTAATCAATATATAAATTTAAAACTTTATTTTGAAGGTAAAATATCTTTTAAAAAACTTATAGAGAATGTAGGGAATAGTTGTCCTATTATAAGTAAAGATGATTATTGTGATTCAGATTGTAAAAAATGTTGGGAAAAGGCTTTAGAGTACAAGCCTAAAGAGAGAAAAATGTATATCAAAGATGAATTTCCCGTTATCGGAAAATATAAAAGAAATGAAAATAGAATTTATACTATATTGGATTTTAAAGATGGAGAAAATATAGAATTATATGATTTTGATACAGAATGGTATTATGGTTACGCTAGATATATAAGTATAGAAAATCCCACAAATATACACATAATCCATATAGATGATATAAAAGGAGAATGATAATATGAATAAAAATAAATTAAATCATATAAATAAGAATGGAATGGAGGTATAAATATGAGACTTGAAGATTTAAAAAACGGTATGAGTTATAAAAACAGGGATGATGAAATATTTTATATAATAAATGATAAAGTATTTGTTAAAGCAGATATAATTACATTACGTTACCATAGAGAATTATATCAAGAGTTAGAATATTATGATGAAGATTTTAAATGGAGTAGCAATAAAAAATGGGATATTATGGAGATATATGATTGTGATAATAAATTAATATGGAAAAGAGAAGAAATAGATTGGAGTAAAATACCAGTCGATACAAAAGTTTTAGTAAAGAATGGCGAAAATGGAGAATGGAATAGAAGATACTTTGCTGGATTCATAAATGGAGAAGTTACAACCTTTTCAAATGGAATGACTTCTTGGAGTACTTCTCGTTCAAATAATCCTATTTTAGTCTCTTGGAAATATGCTAAATTAGTAGAAAATAAAAAAGTAAAAAACGAAAACATAGAAGATATAGAGAACCAATTTGCAGAATACTGTAAGGGTAAAAGATGTGCGACTGAATGTGGTTACTATGGAAGTTTATCTTGTATATTGGCGTGGGTATTAGATAATTATAATGTTTCGCCTAAACAGGAGGTATAAATATGGAAGTTAATATAAATAGTAAAAGAGAACCTTATGAGGTTGGAGATTTATTAGAAATTAGTGGATTTGGATTTAGAATGATAATAAAAAATAATAGTAATAATCACTATTATTTAATAAATATGGAAGGTCAGACTACAACATCTTATTATAGTTCTATAGAAGAGTTGTTAGAAAAGAGAAATATTTTAAATCACTATAAAAATAAAGATTTAGAAATAAATTTAAAGAAGAAACGAAAACTATTTTAGGAGTGGTTAAATGGAAGATATAAGAAATAAGGTATTTTTAAACAGTTTTTCAGAAGATGTAGAAAAGAATATGTTAGAAATAAGAGATTTAACTAAAAAAGAAGCCCTTAGTTTACTTTTAGCGAGTGGAGAATTTGAAGAGAGTGTAGAGCATTATAAGAATTTAAACAAAGGTATTGACTTCTTATTAAATGCTATGGCTAATGATGAAAATATATCAATACAAGTAGATTCGGATGCTGACGGTTATTTCTCGGGTTCATTAGTATATCAAGTTATATATGATGATTTTGAATATGAAAATGTAACATTTATCTTAAACGAAGGAAGAGAACACGGATTCCAACTTAAAAATTTGGATACTTTAATTGAAAATGATATTAAATTGTTAATAATTCCTGATGGAGGAAGTGTTGAGTTTGAACCTTTAAAACAGGTTACGGATAAAGGTATCAAAGTATTAATCTTAGACCACCATATAATAGAAATAGGAGAAGAGTTAAAAGAGATAGAAGAAAACGTAGCACTTATTAACAATCAAGATGGGAGTGTTGAAAATATTTATTTAAGTGGTTGTGGAGTTAGTTATAAATTCTGTAAGGAACTCGTAGAATGTTGCGAAGGGGCAATAGGAAATAAATATTTAGATTTGGTAGCGGCTTCATTAATATCTGATATGTGTGATATGAAATATTCTTATGAGAATAGATATTATTTAAATATTGGCTCTAAAATAGAGAATATAACCAATCCTTTTTTAACAGAAATGGCTAGAAGTATGAAGAAAAGTAAAAAAGATAGATTTTCTATTGAAGATTTTGGGTTTTCTATAGCTCCCATTATAAATGCAACTATTAGAATAGGAAAAAAAGAAGACAAAGAAAATCTGTTTAACGCCTTAATAGGAGTTAATGATTTAATAGCACATAGAGGGAAGGCAATATCTTATCCCTCTAAAGCTAGATTAATTGGTGCTAATCTTCAAAAGAAACAAAAAGAAGGAAAAGTTAAAATAGCAGAAATGGTTAAAAAAGAAATTGAGGAAGAAGGTTCTCAAAATAATACTGTTATCATATATATAGATAGAGAGAAAAAGATAGATAAATCTTTAAGAGGATTAACCTGTAATCAATTATTGGATTATTATGAAAGACCTATATTGCTTGGAAGTATTGATAAGAATGGATTTATAAGTGGTAGTGCTAGAGGATATGGAGAAATGGATTTCAAAGATATATGTGAAAGAACAGGATTATTTGAATATACAAAAGGTCATGACAATAGTTTTGGTTTTAGTATTAAGGAAGGCAAAATAGAAGAATTTTTAAAATATGTTAATGACAATATTACCATAAAAGAAAAAAGTATCAATGTGGAAAAAATTTATGATGAATTTGTTCCTAAAGATGATGTTAAAAAGATAGTTAGTTATGAAAACTTATGGAGTCATGATATTAAGCCACCTCTATACCTAATTAAAAATGCTATGTTTAAAGTAGGAGATATTAAAAAGATAGGTAATAGTACTTATGAGTTTGAAAATAAAGATATAAAAATAACTAAATATTTCTGTAGCAAAAAAGCATTTGAGGAATTGGTAGAAGAAAAACAAGATAATGATTATGTTACTTTAGATGCCTTAGTAGAATTTAGATATAAATTTGGAAGAAAAATTATTATTAAAGATTGGGAAAAAATTAAATAAACCACTTGACAACATTGTTATAATGTGGTATAATATAAGTATAGAAGCAAGAGAGGAGAAAAATATATGGAAAATAAAAATTTTAGAATTTTAATTGATATGGATGATACAATAACTAATTTCTTAGAAGAGGTCATTAATGAATATAATAAAACATACGGAACAAGTCATTCAATAGATGAAGTTACTGAATGGGTTATACCTAGTAGTTTTGAACATGGATTATTTTCAGTACTTGAATTAACAAATATTTTAACTATGATTACTCCTAAATTAGATAGTATAGAATATATTAATAAATGGATTGATGAGGGATATGATGTATTTATAGTATCAGATTGTTGTAATCGTTATCAGTCCTACAGAGATAAGCTTAAATGGTTAAAAACTTATATTCCAAAATTTGATTTATCTCATTTCATACCTTGCAAAGAAAAATATGTTATACAAGGAGATATATTGATTGATGATAATTTAGATAATCTCAATAAATGGAGTTTAAATAACCCGTATGGACATGATTTATTAATGACGGCTCAACACAATAAGCAAATTCAAGACGAAAGAAGAATTAATAGTTTTAAAGAAGCAGATGATTATATAAAGACTATACAATTTTTAATGTCTGTAAGAGCAGGGATAAAAGCATTAGAAAAATAAGATAGGAGTGGTTACATGAATAATTATGTTCCATATCATATACACGACCAATTATCTTTATTAGATAGCGTAACAGACTTTAAAGAATATGTTGATAAGGCAGTTGAATATAATATGAAGGCTATTGCTTGTACTAATCACGGAAATGTTTATAAATGGATAGAAAGGCTTTTATATTGTAAAGAAAAAGGAATTAAATATATTCATGGGTGCGAGGTATATTTAACTGAAACGCTAGATGAAAAAATAAGAGATAATTACCACACTGTATTATTAGCAAAAAATCAAGAAGGATTAAAAGAATTGCATACTTTATTAGACTTATCAACTCATCCTTCTCATGTATATTATAAAAATAGAATCTCATTTGATGAATTTTTAAATATATCTGATAATATAATAAAAACATCAGCCTGTTTGGCGAGTCCTTTACAGAAACTTGACGAAGGCAACCCATATTATGATAAATTAGCAAAACATTATGACTTCTTTGAAATACAATATCATAATTGTGAAGAACAAAAAGAATTTAACAGAAAACTATATAAATTATCAAAAAAATACAACAAACCTCTTATAGTAGGAACAGATACACATAGTATAAATGAATATAAAGCTGAATGCAGATATATTAGACAATTATCTAAAAATATAACATTTTCTAATGAAGACACTTTTGATTTAACATTTAAAAGCTATGAAGAATTAGTAAAAATGTTTAAAGAACAAAACTGTTTACCTATGGATGTAATATTAGAAGCGATAGAAAATACTAATAAAATAGCAGATATGTGTGAAGAAATTAAATTAGATACGTCTTTTAAATATCCTATACTTAGTAAAGATGATGAAAAAACTTTAATAGATAGAATTGAAAAAATGTATAAAGATAAAGTAGATAGAGGAATAATTGATGGAAACAATGAAAAGTATAAGGAAAATTTAAAAGAAGAATTAAGAGTATTTAAAAAACTTAATATGATATCATTTATGTTGTTTATGAGCGAAATGATGGAGTGGTGTGAAAAAAATAATATCCCGACTTGCCCTTGCAGAGGGTCGGTCGGAGGAAGTACATTGGCTTATATAATAGGTATTACAGATGTTGACCCAATTAGATGGGGAACTATATTCTCAAGATTTGCAAATGAAGATAGGTTAGAAATTGGGGATATAGATGTAGATTTCTCACCTGACCAAAGGGAGCTTGTTTATAATTATATAATTAACAGATTTGGACAAGAAAAAACGGCATATATATTGTCTATAGGAACTGTATCAGATAAAGGGACAATAGATGATATAGGCAGAGCCTTAGATAAAAAATATAAAGACAAGGGTTTAGAATCTCCATATTCTTTAGACCAAGTAAAGATAATAAAAGAAGAATATGAAGAAAATCCCGAAGAAACAAGGTTGAAATATAGTGAGTTATTTTATTACTTTGATGGAATTTTAAATTCAGTTGTATCTCAATCAGTTCATCCTGCGGGTATTGTAGCAAGTCCAGTAACCTTGACAGATAATTATGGTACGTTTTGGAAGGACGGAATGAAGATATTACAAATTGACATGGAAGAAGTTCATGAAGTATCTTTAGTAAAATATGATATTTTAGGATTAAAAAATATTGGAATAATAAAAGATTGCTGTGAATATGCAAATATTCCATATCCTAAGTCATATAATATAGATTTTAATGATGATAATGTATGGGAAGACATGGTTAAATATCCCTATGGCATATTTCAATTTGAAAGTGATTATGCTAATAAATTATTAAGACAATTTAATCCTCATAGAATAAATGACATGAATCTAGTTAATGCAAGTCTTCGTCCTAGTGGTGAAAGTTATAGAGATAATTTAATTGCAGGAATTCCTAACAAAAACCCATCTGAAATCATAGATAATTTATTAAAACAAAATAATGGATATCTTGTTTTTCAAGAAGACACCATAGCGTTTCTTCAAGATATATGTGGTTTAAGTGGGTCAGATGCAGATAATATAAGAAGGGCGATAGGAAGAAAACAAAGAGATAGACTAGAAAAAGCTATGCCACAAATATTAGAAGGATATTGTTCTAAATCAAATAAACCAAGAGATGTAGCTGAAAAAGAAGCACAAGAATTTTTACAAATAATAGAAGATTCAGCCAACTATCAATTTGGTAAAAATCATGCTACAGGGTATTCTATGATAGGATATTACTGTGCTTATTTAAGATATTATTATCCACTAGAGTTTACTTGTGCCTACTTAAATAATGCAGCCAATAATGAAGACTTTGTTAATGGAGAAAAATTAGCAAAGTTACTTGGTATTAAATTACAATCTCCTAAATTTGGGTATTCTAAAGCAGAATATTTCTTCAATAAAGAAACTAATACAATATATAAAGGTGTCGGTTCTATTAAATATCTAAATGAACAGAAAGCTAATATATTATATGAATTAAGTCAAAGTAAAAAATACGAAACCTTTACAGATGTATTATTTGATACTAAAGAAATTGACAATAGATGTCTTGAAATCTTAATTAAATTAGGATATTTTTCTGAATTTGGTTGCATAAGTAAACTTTTCAAAGTATTTAAACTATATAAAAATAAAGGCAATAAAAAGACGATGTCTAAAACTAAAGATGTTGAATTATATATGACTTACAAGGAATTAGCAGAAAGAAATGCAACTAAAGAGACTGCTAAAGTCTTAAATATGGACTATCATTCATTCATAAGAGATGTAGAATTATCTTTAGAAGATGTAGAAGATGATGTTATAGAATTAATAAAAAACGAAATAGAATATACAGGTGGATTTAACAAAGTAGCTTATAAACAAATGGATAAAAATGCTTGTTTTATATCTGATTTAAAAATCTTTAAATATAATATTGAAATTGAACTGTTCTGTTTCTATAGCGGAAATGTAAAAACATTTAAAATGGATAAGCAGTTATATAATCAATGCCCGTTTGTAATGGGAGAGGTGTTATATTTATATGGGTTTATCCCTAAGAAAAGAAAGAAAAACAATACTGTTGATTATTATATTACAGATTTTGAAGTAGCATAAATATAAATAAGAAAGAGTTGATAATTATATGAACAAATTAGTATGTAAAGTTTGTGGAAGAGAGTTAAAACATAAAAATAAAAAGATGTTATGCGAGAAACATTTAAATGAATATAATGAATTTGGGTTCTGTATAACAACAAGTGATAGAACAGAAAATGAACCCAATGAAATTAGAGTCCACAATGATTATGCAGAAATTGTTCTATACGACATTTATCAAGAAGAGATAGAAGAAAAAATCTTAATAGATATTGAAGATATAGATATAGTAAAGAATGTGGTTTGGAAAAAGGTAGGCAAACATATAGTTGGCTCTACAGATAGATATACGTTTGATTTGCCTAGCCTTTTAATGGATACAGATAATAAAATTGAATATGTAAACGGAAATATATTGGACAATAGAAAAGAAAATTTAATGATAGTTGAAAAGAAAAAATTCAAGCATCATTTTGCTAATAACAAAAAATATAAAAATAAAATAATTATTACTTCTTTAGGTGGTTCAACAGAAGATGTTACAGGTTCATGTTTTGCCATAGAATATCCATTAGATAATGGAGGAAGAGACCTGATTCTGTTAGAGTGTGGAAGTATACAAACAAACAGAATAGTAGAAGATTTTAATGCTAATAAAAAAATGGTAGATAACATACCTTTTAATCTGGCAAGTAATATATTTGTATGTCATTGTCATGCTGATCATGTTGCCAATATACCTAGTGGAATTACAAGAGGGTTTGATGGAAATGTTGTCACTACTTATGAAACTGCTCAACTATTAAGTCCTATGTTGCTTGATTCGGCTTTTATACAAAAAAGAAACATAATGAGTATGAATAGTAAAGGTAAAAAATATGAAATGTTATATGATGAATCTGATGTATTTAGAATTTTAGACAAAATTAAAACATATGATAAGGAAGTAATGCATAAAATTAATTCTAATTTATCTTTTAGATTTGTTTCTAATAACCATTGTTTTGGTAGCACTTCTTTAGAGATATTTATTAAAAAGCCAAGTGGTCGAATAGTAAAAATATTTTATTCATCTGACTTAGGTTCTAGCTATAATCAACAGTATAAACCTTATTGTGATGAAAGAAGAAATGTTTCTAAGGCAAATATCGCAATCTTTGAAAGTACTTATGGAGACAGAGGGTTTTCAAAAAAAGATGTAGAAAAAGATGTAGAAGGGTTACTTAATAAGATTAGAGAAGTTACTTATAAAGGGAACAGAATACTTATACCTTGTTTTAGCTTTGACAGAAGTCAATCTATAATGGATTTATTGTATCATACTTTTAAAGATGAAGAAGAATTTAAAAATATTAAAGTTATAGTAGATTCAAGGTTAACAAATGAGATTAATAAAGTATACGAAAAGACGCTACAAGGAGAATTATTAAACCGTTGGAAAGAAGTAGTGTCTTGGGATAATTTCATATTTATTGATGAATATAAGAAAACAGAATTGATGGCAAGACAAACGAAGAATCCTTGTGTTATAATATCTTCTTCAGGTATGTTGGCAGGTGGGCATTCTGTTGCATATGCTAAACATATTCTTCCTAGAAAACAAGATTGCATATGTTTTATAGGATATTGTTCTGACAGGACTCTAGGTGGCAAAATTCAAAGAGGTGCTAAATCTGTAACAATAGAGAATAAGAGCGTTCCTATAAGATGTGAAGTTAATGTATATAATAGCTTTACGGGACATATACAAAGAAAAGAATTAATTTCTTATATGAAAGGTATGAATTGTAGTAGAATATTCGTTCATCACGGCTCAGAGGATGCAAAGGCTCAACTAAAATTTACGGCAGAAGAGGATTTCTTATTTAGTGGGATAAGTAAAAAAATAGGAATCATAAATAAGAAAAATAATTGTTTTGTTATTTAGGGTTGACAATAGTATTAATTTATGATATAATATAAATAAGAAAGGAGGTGATAAATTATATTATAAAAATAAATATAATGTTAATAGGAGGACTTACTATGAAATCACCGTTTAATTGGGTAGGGAATAAATATAAATATATAGGGACAATAAATGATTTAGTAAGAGATAAAAAGTATAATGATGTTGTAGATTGTTTTATGGGGTCAGGGAATATACTTTTAAATTTAGAATGTACTGCTAATAGATTTATTGGAAATGATAAAAATAGGTTATTACCATATATATATGAACGTATCAGAGTTATAGATAATTTTAATATACATCAAATTGAAATTACATTGAATCAATGGAATAGATTTAGTAGCAAAGAGGATTATTATAACTTTAGAGAATACTGGAATAAAAAATATAAAAATAACAGGTTTGATGATGCTTTTATATATGAAACAGCCTTATTATTAAAAATGTGTAGTAATTCTATGGTTAGATTTAATTCTAAAGGAGAATTTAACCAAGGGTTTAGAGGATTGGGTAAAAAGACTGAATTTTTTACAGATACTATGAAGAAAATAATAGTAAATGGATTAAATGATTTGAATATAGAATTAAATAAAAATAATTATGAATTTTTTACAGAAGACATATTAAATATTTCTCCTAATGAGAAAGATTTATTTATATTAGATCCGCCATATATTTTAATGGATGAAATGTATAATATAGACTTTAGCAAAAAACATAATGATTATTTACTAACTCTATTAGATGAAAATAAATGTGATTTTATATATTTTAATTATCTTGAAAGAGATGGTGTTATGTATAAAGAGCTAAATGATATAATCAATAAGAATGATTATCAAGTAATAGAATTATCCAACACAACAGGGACAGGTCAAAATAGAAAAGGCGTTAAAAGTATCAAAGAAGTGTTGATAACAAATATAAAAAATAGTTGACAACATTATTAAAATATGGTATAATATAAATATAGAAAGGGTGATGATATGAATGGATTATCAAGAGAGCAATTATTAGAAAAACTTAATGAGCTATATATTGAATTAGACGAATATAAAGAGATGGAGAAAGACTATATAGATTTAAGTTATGAAATGCAAAACTTAGAAGAAGTGCATGGCAAATTGGAGGAAAGGTATGATGACCTAAAATGGGATTATGATAGGCTGAAAGAAAATTATGACGAGTTAAAAGGAAATTATGACATTTTAGAGAGAGACTTCGATGAATTGGTGGAGAAATATGAAGGCTAAAATAAGTAAGATAAGTAGAAAGGAAATGAAATTATCAATGTTTGTGATTAAAAGAAATGGTTCTATTGAAGAATTTAATAAAGAAAAGATTGAGGTAGCTATAAGAAAAGCATTAGTTGAGACAAAGGAATGTAAAAGCTCACAAGTAGTAGCTTTATCAAAATTAGTAGCAGATGATGTTTGTGAAGAGATTGATGATGAATATATAGGAATAGAAGATATACAGGACTTAGTTGAATTTAAACTTATGGAAAGAGGATTAAAGAATACTGCAAAAGCCTATATACTTTACAGAGCAGAGAGAAACAGAATTAGAAATCAACATCCATTAGATAAAAGTGTTTTAGGTTTAATAGATTATTCTAATAAAGAGGTTTTAACAGAAAACTCTAATAAACAAGGGCAAATAGTTAGTACTCAAAGAGATTTAATTGCAGGTGAAATAAGTAAGTATATAGCAAAAACACAAATGATACCTCAAGATATAGTAAAGGCACATGATGAAGGTGTCATTCATATACATGATTTGGATTATTATGTACAAAGTATCTCAAATTGCGAACTTGTACCATTAGATAAGATGTTTGAAGAAGGAACAGTAATAAATAAAAAGCTAATAAGAACTCCGAAATCTCTAAGAACTGCTAGTACGTTAGCAACACAAATAGCTACACAGATAAGTTCTTTCACTTATGGAGGGCAAACAATGAGTTTATCTCATTTAGCACCTTATGTTAGAGTAAGTGAAAAAAAAATAAAAGAAGAACTTTTAGAAGAAATGAATTTAATACATAAAGTTTTATCTGATGATGAAATTAATAAAATAGTAGAAAAAAGATTAAAAAAAGAAATCAAAGATAGCGTACAGACATTTAATTATCAAATATCTACAATGAATTCCACTAATGGACAGTCTCCATTTATATCTCTTTGTATGTATTTAGATGAAAACCCTGAATATAAAAAAGAAACTGCTATGTTAATTGAAGAATTTTTAAATCAAAGAATAGAAGGAATGGAAAATGAATTTGGGGTTAAAAGCACACCCACTTTCCCTAAATTATTATTCTTTTTAGATGAAGATAATATGTACCCTACTTCTGAATATTATTATTTAAAACAATTAGCAATTAAATCTACATCTTTAAGAATGGCTCCGGATTATATTTCTGTAAAAAAAATGAAAGAAAAATACGGATATGCCTTTCCATGCATGGGATGTCGCTCCTTCTTATCTCCTATATTTGATGAAAAAGGAAAACCTTTCTTTTATGGTAGAGGTAATGTTGGAGTCCAAACAATAAATTTACCTTATATAGCTATACTTTCCAATGGAGATATAGATGAATTTTGGAAAATATTAGATGAAAAATTAGACTTATGTAAAAGAATGGGTATATTAAGATATGATAAGTTTAAAGGGGTTAAAGCAAGTGTCGCTCCTATCTTGTGGCAACATGGAGTATTTGCAAGATTAAATCCTGAAGATGAAGTTCTTCCAACTATAAAGAAAAATTTTACAGTATCTTTAGGATATAGTGGAATATATGAAACAGTTAAATATCTTACAGGGGAATCACATACAACATATAAAGGATATGTATTAGCATTAGAAATAATGAAACATTTAGAAAACAAAGTAAAAGAATGGAAAGAGGAAACAGGCTTATTATTTGCTTTATATGGAAGTCCTCAAGAATCAACAGGTGGATTATTCGCTAATAAAATTAAACAACAGTTCGGAGAAATAAAAGATATAACAGATAAAGGTTTTATTACAAATTCTTATCATGTAGATGTTAGGGAAGAAATTGATGCCTTTAGCAAACTAGAATTAGAAGGAACTCTACAAGACCATTCATTAGGTGGAGTTGTGTCATATGTAGAAACTTATAATATGAGCAAAAATCCAAAAGCATTAGAGCAATTAGTTGATTTTATGTATCTTCATAATATATATGCAGAAGTAAATTTTGAATCTGATGTTTGTGGAGAGTGCCATTATAGGGGAGTTATGGAGTATGATTTAGATAACGATATATGGGTGTGTCCTCAATGTCATAATAGCAATCAAAATAAACTTTCTGTTGTAAGAAGAACTTGTGGCTATCTTGGAGAAAATCAATGGACTAAGGGAAGAGTATTGGATATATTAAATAGAGTTAAACATTTATAAATTAGAAGGGATTCGTCCCTTCTAAGGAGGTGATAAAATGAGATATTCAAGTATTAAACCTAATGACTCAATAAATGGAGAAGGAGTTTGTGTTTCATTATTTGTTCAAGGATGTGAGGGGAAATGTCCAGATTGCTTTAATAAAGAAACTTGGAATTTTAATGGTGGAAAGCCTTTTGGTGGTAGAGAATTACAATATATTAAACGTTCATTAACTGCTAATGGAATAAAAAGAAATTTCAGTATTTTAGGTGGAGAGCCGTTACATTCTAATAATATAAAAGAAGTAACAACTATAATAAATGAGATTAAAACATTTGACAATTCTATAAAGATATATGTATGGACTGGATATTTATATGAAGACTTATTAAAAAAATATGGAGAAAAAATATTTAAGAATATAGATGTATTAATAGATGGAAGATTTGAAATGAAAGAGAAAGATGTAACCTTAAAATTAAGAGGGTCGTCTAATCAAAGAATTATAGATGTACCAAAAACCTTAAAAGAACATAAGGTTGTTTTATTAGATATATAAAGGAGTGATTTTATGGTTTTATTATTTGTAGATAGCAAACATGAATACTTTAAAGAATTGATAGGAGAACGCTGTTTCTTTAATTTTGATAAAGACGGGAGAATATTGCTACATTTCTTTAGAAGTGAAAAATATATCAAATTAAAAAAGAGTGGAGACTTAGTGTATACAGGAGAATATGCGGTTTTAAGAGACGAAGATAGTATATTTATTCTTAAAGATATGAATAACAATAATTTAAAAGGAGAGTAAATATGTTTTATGGCATAAGAAATGTATTTAACGAAGCCGTAGGAATAGATTTAAACGAGTGGACTTTAGTCACAAAAATTGAAGTTAGAAAAGTTAAAAGTACTCATACCTCTTTGCCTCTTTCTATAACAGAAATGAGCTTATGGTCACACCCTTTTGCAACAGAGAGTAAAACTGCAATATGTGGCGAGTTAGGTAGAGTCGCAAGAAGACTATTAGCAAATGATGGTATAAATTGTAGAATCAATAAAGAGGTAGAAAATTATATTGCAATAAATGTTTCTTGGGAACTTGGAGAAGAATTAATATGTATGTTGTATGAATTTGTTAAGAAAGGATAAAGATATGAAGAAAATAAAATTATCAAGTATATATTTAATAATTGCAATTTTATTAGGAATCTATACGTTGGGATTAATCTTTTTCCCAACTATACTTCCTTATTCCGATAATATACTAATAATTTCAATAACTTGCACAATGTTGGCTTTTATATTATATACATTAACCGTTGATGATTAAGAAAGGGTGATGATATGAAAAAAATAATAGTTTTATTAGGAGCATCTGCTACTGGAAAAGATACAGTAGCTAAACACATATCTGAAAAATATAATATACCAATGGCAATATCTTATACTACAAGACCTATGAGGTCAAACGAAACCCAAGGGGTAGAATATTATTTTATATCTGATGATGAAATGCACGAAAAATTTAAAAATGGAGAAGTTATTGAACATACTTCTTATTATATTCAATCAGAAGATGTATCTTATACATATGCAAATGTTGTAGGAGAGTTTGAAAAAGGAGATTATGTTTTAACTATATTAAATCCTCATGGGTTATATCAATTTAACAAATCTCAATATAAAGATAATTTAGTATCAATTATGCTTAATTGCGATGACAGAGTTAGATTAGTTAGGAGCTTAAATAGGGACGAAAATGTCAATGTAAATGAAGTTTTAGACCGTTTTAGAAGGGACGAACTGGATTTTATAGAAAGAAGACCTAAAACAGATTATGAAATAGATACTAATAAACCTTTAGAAGAGGTTTTTAATAATATAGATAAAGTAATAGAAAATATTTTAAAAGGAGAATGATAGAATGGTGATAATTAAAGCACTTGTAGTTGTATGGATAATAATAAGTCTTGTTAGTTTCTTTATAGGAGAATATGTTATAAAGAAAACTGCTAGCGACAGAGACCTTATAGAAGAATTAATAAAAACAGAAAATGGCAAAAATTTAATCTTATCTTTTGGAAATACTTTTAGTATAGCCCTTACCTGTATGATACCTCTTGTTCATTTTGTTCCTTTAGTTGGGTTTATATGGGGATTCATAATGATGAAAAAAGATTATGATTATTATAAAACTTGTATTTTAGGTGCTGCGAAAGGAGAATAATATGATAAGAACAATATTTTTAATTTATCTTTTAGTATCGTTAATAGCTTTAGTTTTGTTGAAAATATTTACTGTAAAGTTATCTAAAAATATTTATTCTAAAGATATTTTTTCACTTTATATGACAGAAGAATTAGCAAAGGAAGCCGTAAAAGAGATGGCAAATCCATGTTTAAAAGAAATTCTAAAATGCTTTATACCTATATATCATTGTTATTTAGCAGTAATGATGATTCTTTGTATTATATATGAAAAGAAAAACCCTGAAGCGATAAAAGAAATATCAAAAGAATTAAAAGAAACGGAGAATTTTAATGGCAAAAAATAGTAATAAAATAGGTAAAAATTTTGAAATAAGATTATCAGATAAATTTAATGAATATAGAAAAAATAAATTAGCTTTTATATCTAAAGTACCTACTGATTGGGTAGTAATCAGAGGAACAAAAGGAAAGATAGTTACGGCTTACCCCTAGCGGTAAGTCACATTTCCTTGATTTTTGTGGTTGCTTAAAGAATGGAGAAGTAGTATTTATTGAAGCTAAAAGTTGTAATAATAGCACCTCTTTCCCTCTATCCAATATAAAGCCTTATCAATTTGAATTAATAGAGGAATATCTAAACTATACAGATAGAGTTTATATGATTGTAGAAATGAGACAAACGAGCGAAATCTTTTTATTTAATGCTAAGTTACTTTTAAATTTTGAAGAAGTTTATAACAGAAAGAGTATCCCCTTAAAATGGTTACAAGATAACTGTATTAAGGTTAATGATTTGGATATTTTAAAATACATAAAGGAGTAAGGTATGTTTGAATTAAAATTAAAATTAAGAGTTACAAAAATTAAAAAAAGAACACAAGCAAAAGTTTTTAAAGACTTAAAAGTAGGAGATGAAATTCTTTTATCTTCTACCCTTGATAACTATGCAGGTTATCAAAAGATGCTAAAGGTAAAAAATCTTGCTACTGGAGAAGAAGATTATAAATATTTTACTGTTATAAGCAATACACTTAATAAATTTGAATTTGAAGAAATTTTATAAAAATACTTGACAACATTAGTAAAATATGATATAATAAGTGTATAGAAAGGAGTGATAGATATGAAAAGGGCAGGTTGCATTAAATATTCTTTAAGAAGGTACGATAGGTTAGATGGAAATTTTACACAAATAAGTAATGATATTTTTAAATTAACCAACGGAAACGAATTTAAGGTTTACTGTTATCTATGTAGTAATTACAACAGAGAACTGGGATATGCCTTTCCTAGTCTTAATACTATTTCTAAAAATATTAATATGAGCATCCCTACAGTTACAAAATGTATTAAAAATTTAGAAGAATTGGGATTAATAAAAATAGGTAAATTAATAGACTCATCTAACAACTTTATATGTAATTTTTATGAAATATATAGCCCAATATTAACCCCTAAAAAATTAGAAAGTGAAATATTTAAAGAAAAATTAGAAAAATGGGATAAACAAATAGAAGAAGAAATAGGTGATAAATTATATCATTATAAGTATACCTATAATGATATTAAAAAAAATAGTAGAAGTAATTATGAATATTCTAAATGGAGAAAAGATGTATTAGAAAGAGATAATTATATGTGTAGATTATGTGGGAAAACAAACGATGAAACAATTCTTAATGTACATCACATAGAAAGATATGCGGATAATAAAGAATTAAGAACTGATATAAATAATGGTATCACATTATGTTATGATTGTCATAAGAAAATATATGGAAAAGAAAAAGAATTTGAAAAATATTTTAAAAAATTAATTATAAATAATGGTTGACAACATTAATAAAATATGATATAATATAAATATAGAAAGGAGTAATAATATGAAAACGGAACATTACGGGGAAATAACATCTATGCTTGATGATTTATGTCAATTATTATCTGACGGTTTGATGTTTTGTATTCAAGGCAGGAAGAAAAAGATGAAAGAAAATGAAAAGAAAATTTCAGAGCAAAAAGAAGTAATAGATAAATATATAGAAAAAAATAATATTGACCTAAATGAATATAAAGAAATATATTTAGCAAGAATATATCAATGGGCACTCATAGATGGAGTTAATGTTCAGCGTAAGTATGAAAGAAGGAGATAAAAAGTTTATAAAATTACTTGACAACAATATTAAAATATGATATAATATAAATATAATAAGGAAAGGGTGATGAATATGAAATGGTGTAACTACTTTGACTGTTGGATTGACGACCTATTTGATATTTACGATGAAGAAACCATATTCCATAAATGTGACGAAAATATATTTGTTGATACTCATGGGAGATATTTAAACTGTAATGATTGTGAACATTGTGAGGATATGGATTAAAATATGAGCATTTATCAATCACTTTCAGAAATTAAAGAATATTGTGAGAGAAGAAAGTGTAATGATTGCGAAATAATAGATGCTTTAGGTATCTGCTTGAAGGCTAAAGAATGGAATATAAATACTAAATGTTGTGGATTTTGTGAATATTATGATTTCTCTAAGCCTTCAGGACAGATATGCACTAAAGGTAAAAATAGAAGTTTTCATTCAGTCTCTTGCAATTTCTATAGGAGGGGATAATTTGAATAAATTTATAATGTTGGTAGGATTACCGAACACTGGTAAAACCACTTATGCTAAACAATATGCATTTGGGAATAAAGATACGGTAATTGTTTCTTATGATGTTTTAGAAGTAAAAGAATTTGGTTATTTAAAAAGACTTACTGATGGCAAATCTAGTATTATAATAGATAAAGCAAAACAAGAAATAGTTGACAACTTAAAGAAAGGTTGCTCTGTTATATATGATGGACGTAATCTTACTAGAGAAGGAAGAGAAAATATAATTTCTTATGTTAAGGAAGATGTAAAAGATGTAGAAATTGATTGTGTTTATTTTAAGAAGAAATTTGTATCTTCACATTGGTTGCTAAATGAATCTGAAAATATTGAACCACCTTGTATAATTGAAGGGTTTGATAATATTGAAAGGAGAGGGTAATATGAAAATAAGAAGACTTAAAGTAGGAGACAAGATTAGAATAGCCTGTGATTTAGATTATGGTAGATATATTGATTTAACAGAAGGTATGTTTCAGTATGCAGGTAAAACTGCTACTATAACAAAAATGTGTAGTTCTAATCCTATAGTAAAGTTTAAAATAGATTTAGATATGGGTAGATATTATTGGTATGCAGATGCAGTAGTTGGAGTTGAATAAATATGAGTAAATTTGAATTTAAAGATTATGATTATATAACAAAATATAAAAATAAATTTTTAAAATATATGGAAAAAACAGAATGGAGTGGTAGTATGAAAACAAGAGGCTTTGAAATAGTAAGTAATGAATTAAGAGAGCATTTAGAGGAAGAAATTAAATTACCTCAAAGAAATGATGAAGGTAGTGCAGGCTATGATTTAAGAACACCGTGCAAAATAATTATTCCTCCACATTCTCATTCTAATTTAATATTTACAGATATATGTGCTTATATGCAGAAAGATGAAGTATTGAAAATATTTGTTCGTTCTAGCATAGGAATAAAAAAGGGATTAGTATTAGCAAATGGAACAGGTATAATAGATAGTTCTTATTACCCTAGAAATATAGGAATCAAACTTTATAATACTTCTGATAAAGAGGTTGTATTAGAAAAGAATGAAAGATTTTGTCAATGTATTTTTGAAAAATATTTAACTATAGATAATGATATTTGTGCAAACACTAAAAGATTGGGCGGATTCGGTAGTTCAAATATGCATGGCAATTAGTAATGAGGTGCAATATTATGGGAGCTTTTACAGATAGAACCGGAGAAATAAATATAAATAACTTTGGAAGTGAAATGGTAATAGTTGAATATAGAAATGCACGTGATATAGATGTGTTTTTTTCAGAGTATGATTGGACTGCTAAAAGTGTAGAATATGGAAAGTTTAAAAATGGTAATGTAAAATGCCCTTATGAACCTAAAGTTTATAATCATGGTTATATTGGCGAAGGGAAATATAAAGTAAGTGAAAATGGTAAGAAAACTAAATGTTATACTATATGGCAACATATGTTGGAAAGGTGTTATGATGAAAAATATCATAAAAAAGAACCAACATATAAAAACTGTGCCGTAGATAATAATTGGTTAAATTTTCAAAACTTTGCAAAATGGTATTATGAGAATTTTTATCAAATAGAAGAAGAAAAAATGTGCTTAGATAAAGATATATTAAATAAGGGTAATAAGGTATATTCAGATAAAACTTGTGTATTTGTACCTAATAATATAAATTCATTATTTACTAAATCTGATAAAGTTAGAGGAAAACATCCTGTAGGTGTATGTTATAATAAAGCAAAGAAAAAATTTCAAGCAAAATGTAGCGTGTATGATTATGATAAAAACAAAAAGAAACTAAAACATTTAGGATATTATGAAACACCAGAACAAGCATTTGAAGTATATAAAGAATTCAAGGAACAATACATCAAAGAAGTAGCAGATTATTATAAAAAAAATATACCAGATAAATTATATAATGCCATGTATGAATATAAAGTTAATATAGATGATTAGTACTTCTGGCACTAGATAGGAGTGAATAATATGAATTTATATAATGAAATGAATAATTTATTTGAAAGAAAGCAAGACCCAATAGAAAACAAAATAAAGGCTATGGAGAATCTTTTAGGTTATAGTATATCGAGTGAATTAAGAGAATGTTTAAATAAAGAAATAGAGAAGTTAAAAATTAGATTAGATATTTCTCAAGAAATGCAGATAGATATACTCAATAAAATACTAGAATATGAAAAGCAAAACAGTTAACAACATTATTAAAATTATTAAAACTTTGTTAAATTGGAATATTTTTAATACCAATTTGCATATGCTATGATATATGTAGCATATATGTAATAGCTATAAAATAGCTAACTGAAATATATGCGGAATGTTCATATCGGTTATAGCAATTTAGGGGAAATACGCCCCTTTTTTAAAAGTATATAAAAATAAATAAAATTACATAAAAATGTATAAAAAAAAATAAGAGTTGGAGATATTTCAACTCTTATTTTGGGTTAATTAACCTATACGAATTATTCATATAGGCACATATAAATGTCCATTGCAATTATATGATATAATAAATTACATATTTTGTCAATAGCTATTTTGGCAACTTTACAATAAATGCCGAATATCCTTTCTCTTCATTTCTGATTAAACACAATGCATGAAATCGCTTTAAATTAAGCATATCCGTCTCTGTATACCCTTCCTTATAGAATAATCCTCTTAGTTCTTCAAAACACTTTACATCAGCTCCTGCAAGGAGGATAAAACTGCAACCGCTGCTCAAAATTGCGTCTTTGCATTTTTTATTACATTGATTTAAGAAGTGTAAAGATATCGTAGGTATAAAAGAATACTTTCTACATTCAGTTAATATATCTTGAAGAATTGTCTGTGCTGTTGGAAATAGATTAATTTCATCAAAGAATATTTCTGTTCTAGTATTTGAACTGATTTGTTTTGACAACCAAACTTTACTTAAATAAAATGTAGCAATTAAGTCTCTTATATTTCTGTTAGTAAAATCCTCTTCTCTAGCCTTTATTAATATAACTTTATTTTCATCTAATGCTTTTACAAAATTTATATTCTCTTCTGCTGACTTATTGAAGGCTAGTTTGGTATATAAATTAGTTTTTAATAAGCTCACTCTATCTATTATGCCATCTATCTTGCTATCGTAATTTTCCACTTCCCCATCTTTATTTTCTTTATCTAACTCACTTAAATCGTTTATTTCATCTTCAAGTAATTTTTTTTGACCTTCTGTAAGCCATTCTAAGGCTTTTCTTCTTGCATTAGGATACATAAGTATACCTATTATATCTTTAAAACTGGCATTAAAATTTTTATAAAAGGCTACCGTACAAGCAGAATAAAAATATCTTAACATTCTAGGAGTTAATTTAGTATCTGCATTAATAGTGTTTAATAAGATGTGTAATTGTGTAGCCTTTTCCATACATTTAGCTAATTTCTTATATTTATCCTCACTATCATCACAAGTTAATTCATTAAAGCAGAATCCTTGTAGTTGATTATAATTGCTACAATCAATTTCTATAAGCCTATCTTTAGGAATTACCTTTTTTATGGTTTCTGACAGGCTACAATCTCTAATAATATCTAATACTACTAATCCATCTCCTTTAGCTATTATAGATTTAGCAAGGTTTGTCATGTAGTAAGTTTTACCACAACCCATACCACCCATTAGAATCCTTCCTAGACGGCTTAATTCTTTATCTGTAGAATAATAGATAGGTTCATTTTTTAAAGATGTTCCTATAAGTATATCACCATTAGCCAAACATCTAGGGGATTTTTTATTATATACACTATTATGTTCTATATTAGGGAATTGTTGAATTAATTCTTCTCCCGGAAGTGCAATAAAATTACTACATTCAAGTACAGATGTATTTAATTGATTAATATTGCTTAACACAGGTTTCAAAATATCCATTTCTTTTTTCACTCTCCTACATATAAATTCATTATCATCTTTTATTTCTCCATAAGAACCAACAATAGCATCTGCTATAATCTTATCTCTTCTCTTATTTTCTCCTTTTGTAGAAATTAGGATTTGGGTTTTGCATAAATCACTCATTCCCTTTTTTAAAGTATTGTTACTTAAAGAATCAAAATTAACAACTTTTTCTGATTTATTTTGTTTAACTCCAAACATTAAGTCTAAAGTTGAATTAAAAAAATCCACAGTAAAATCTAATATCTTAATAACAATATTCATCATTTTATTTGAAGTATATTTGACAGAAGTGTTTCTGTATTCTTTTATAAACTTTTGACAAGATGCTCTAAAATAATTTGATTGCTTTTCTGATACAGGAATGAAGTTATAAAATATCCCTGCCTCTTCTTCATCTTGAAGTAATTCAATTACATTCATATTTGCATTTAATAAATCATTATTTCTCATATCTGTATCGCTAGATAAAAAGTCTCTATTTTTATAGACAAGTTGATATTTAGATCCGCCTTCTATTAAAGGAATATTATCAACTTCTTTTATCTCTACAGACTTCCATATTTCTTTGAATTTAACTTTGAATTTAGAATAGAATAATTTAGGTACGATAAAATAAAAATTAATTTTATCATTTGTGATGTGTATATAATAACTTGCTTTGAATTGTGTTTTTAGAATAACTTTTTTATTTTCGATTTGTATAAGGTTATTTAAGTTTACAAACATCTTATTCACAAGATATAGAATTGAAAATGTTCGATTATTTCTGATAGATTTTGTTGGGATTAATTTTAAATATATATATTCTTGATTTTTAATCTCAAAATACTTTGAGATAGGTATACTTTTAAGCATTTGTAAGGACTCCTACTATAATATTTAAAATTAAATATATGCAAGGTACAACAAACGCCCAACGTTTTCCTTTGTCATAACCGAACACATATAATATAAGAGCAATAAATCCTGCGACTAGACATATATTAAATGAATAATCTTGTATGGCTACTAATAGTTTATAACCAGCTTCTTGTAGAAATTCTATCGGATGTAAAAGATTATCTCCTATATCTGTCAGTTTATCCATGACACCTATTAATTTATCTATTTTCTCTTCCATAATAAACCCTCCTATAATTTAATCATTGTGAATAATTTTGGGTAGAATGTTAAAAGTATATAGATTAAAAAATATTGAACACCTGAATTAGTAGCTTGACGGAAGTTCGCTCCTTGTAATGCATTTTCTATAATACTTTTTATGCCCATACACATACATCCATATCGTGCAAATATCATTAGCAGGTTTAAGATTTGTGTTGCTACATTAGATATTTCTGCTTCCGTAGTAGCTGCATAACAAAATAATCCTTTGTGCATTAGTATTGCTATTAGTATAACCATCTTTTTATATTCTTTTTTATTTTTCTTTAAAACATTTAAGCATTTTTCTACAACTGTACATTTATTCTCTGTCATTTGTCTATATTCCTTGAAAGTATAAGATTTCATGTATAATATCCTCCTTTTAGTTAACACTAATAATATAATTATGAATAACCGAGGTGACAAAAATGAATGAAGCTTTATTTTGGTTTGGACTTGCAATGTTATTTGACCTTTTGAGTAAATTGATTTGATTCAGATAACATTTGTTTTCTTAAAATATATTTTATATAATTACTTTTATTACCATATTCTTCGAATTTATCTTCTAACCAAGAGAATAGTAATTTATCCTCCATATTATTTTTAAAACTTACAGGTATAACTGTTTTATTTCCTTTCATTATTTTTCCCTCCTTTTACTTCATTATATGAAAAAGTATGGAAAATATTACACTTTTTATTAAAAATATATAAAAAAAATAATCACCCTACTAAGAGTGATTATCCTACTGTTGATTTGAGATAGAAGTGAGGTTTATTAACAACTTTATATCCCTTTGTGTCTACTTCTCTCTCTACATAGTCCAAATAATCATCTAAAAATTCCTTTAATCCATCTTCATATAGGGAATAAATAAGTATAAGGTCTGCTCTACTTAGTTGCTTCTCGTGATTCCCTTCATCAATAAATAAATCAATAAGCCTTAATTCTCTAGCTTCCTCTACTTTAATCTGATGTTGTCGAGGAACAATAGGGAGTTCATAAGGATTTCTTTCCTCCATTTGTATTTCCTCCTTTAATAAAATAACCACCGTAATAAGACTATTAAGTTGAGCTTATAATTAGGGTTACGGTGGTCATATATATAAAAATATCGAACTATATTTATATTATACAATATTGTAAACAGTTTGTCAATCATCAAACTCATCATCAAAATTATCTATAAAATCGTCTAAATTATTCTCTACTTCATTTTCTATTTGAGAAGATTTTTGTATACTATTAGAAGTATTTAATCCTGCTATTTTCCCCAATAACATATCTATATTTATATTGTTGTTTACATAATTTTGTTCACGTTTCCTTTCTACTTCTGCTAAATCTTTAAGAAACCCTGATGCACTTCTTTTAGAGATTACATAGTCATATAGTGCTATTTCATTTTCATAAAATCTAATTCTAATCTCTTTTATTTTTGCCATTTCTTTAACCCCATTAAACGAAAGGCTTTTGCATTTACTCCAATATCATTTACTAAAATAGTTTGAGGATATTCTTCCTTAAAGTAGTCGATACCTATTTCTCCCCCACCCCCTGCAAGAATTAAATTACATGAAATAGCACTTGGGAAACTCCCCTTAAATTCATTTAATAATTTATTCATAAAGTCATCTTGGAACTCTTTAAGAAAAGAATAATCTTGTATATTAATCATTTTAATTTCTCCGTCAAATACTTTTTTAGCATCTTCAAGACTAATCTTACAATATTTCATAGAGATATACTTCTTTACATTATGATATAACTCTAATAGTCCTATGTCTAAAGATTCTCCGTCTATAAATTTATTCTTCTCATTAAATATAGCTATATCTGTTGTTCCTCCACCTATATCTACGATAAGAGTTTTTGCTTCTACTTGTGCCTTATTTACGGACTTTAAATTTTTAATTCCATAGCTTTCAGGACGAATTATCACATCTTCAATATAAATTGTTCTAGTTCCTCTATCTTTACCTAATCCAAGAGTTATCTTTTTCATATTATTTTGTTTTATTAATGCTTTTAATTCCTGACTGTATTCATTATATTGTCCTGCGGGAATTCCTAATACAAGTTTGATTCTATTATTTTTACTTACTTTAGCCAATCCATAATAAAGTAAATTAAAGAAGTTATCTTTTTTAAATTTTAAATGTTCGTTTTTAAATTCTCCTTGATTTACTATCCATTTTTCATCTGTTTCAAATATTTCATTATCTCCAAGTTCTTTAATCGTAGAATATTTTTCTATTCTACTTTCAATTATTAAAATGTCACTACTTTTATCTCCCATGAAGATACTTGTGATATTGCCTATGTCAGCACTGCATATACTTACATTATTCATATTAACCCTCCATATCATTTAAAGTGGACTTTTTGCCCTTTCTGATATTATTATATGATAAATATTACAAAAATACAACTACTTTTTAAAAATTTTCCACTTAAAATGGACTATAAATAAAAACAACCCCCTAGCCATAAGACTAGAGGGTAATCCATAAATAATACAAATAGAATAACTTATCTATATTATTCGCATTTATATATTAAAATATTTATTATATTTAAAAATTATGCCTTCAATATTTTCTTTAGTATTTCTTTTATCATTTTTTTATTATTCATTTTAATATCCTCCAATCTTATAAGAATATTATATTACTTTGTAATAACGTTGTCAAGTGTTTATTTTTTTTAAATTGTGAATTTAAATTAGGCTTTAGGTACGAATGTTTTACTAATTCCGTCTATAGTTACAACAAGTTCTCCGTCAGAATTAAATGATAATTGAGATTTATCTACTTTATTTTCTAAAGAAGCATCTGCATATTTTTTAGTAACTAAATCTTTATCTTCGGTAGGCGTACCTTCTTGAGATAATTTACCAGCATACCAACCATTACCTTCCCAGTCTAATGTATGTGCATTACTTCTTTCCATACCACTTTTACCATTACCAACTATATGGGCATATTTATTACTTTTATCTTCTATATTATATTTACCCTGAACGTGTTGATAATTTGAAGAGGCAGTTGTAAAACTACCTTCTGCATGAGATGATTTTCCATAAGCTTTTGTTCCCTCTCCTTCTGCATGAGAAGTTATTCCACTGGCAACTGCATAACTGCCTTCTGCGTGGGAACTTATGCCTTCAGCGATTGAATTATCTCCTTCTGCGTGGGAAGTTTGCCCCTTAGCTTTCGTTTCCTCTCCTTCTGCATGAGAACTCCATCCACTAGCAGTTGTATTCTTACCTTCTGCATAAGAACATTCTCCTGACGCTTCAACAGTTTTCCCGATAGCAACGCTATATTCTCCTATAGTTGCCCCTTCTTTCCTATTCATACTCATACTACCAGTAAATACAGGGTTTTCTTTAGAAATTAAATTACTTGTATCTATTACCATCTCACTATCATCTTTGTTGTATAAACAATCTGTATATAACTCTTTTTCTTCTATAGATTTTGGTTTAGGTAATTTAATATTATGTAACAATTTAACTAACTCTTCATCCTTTATCCCATAACTTTTTATAGACTGATATACTCTATATATCTGCATTGTTGTTCTTGGATAAGGAATCTTCCCATATTTGTCTCCGTATTTTTCATTGAAAAACTCAATTAGTTTATTCATTTAATCAACTCCTTTATTGATTTTTGTATGATAAGAGTGGCAGTTTGTTACCACTCTTGAATTTCAGTTTGATAAATAATTTCGTAATATTTTTAAATTACGAATTTATATCATATGATTATTAATCATGTGCATTTTCCACTTATAATCCTTTTCCCAATCACTTCTAGCAACTTCATTCATAGTAACATTACTAAAAATACTATTTGCTACAATAGCCTCGCCTATTTCTTGTCTAGTAAAATGCGTATTTTTATGAATATTATTAAACATCAAAATACTTTCAGTTGTTGTTTTTACACCACAACCATTAAATTCATTATCATGTAATACTTCGTATAATCCCGAAGGCATTATAAATCCGTAATAGTTATCGTCAAAAGTACAGTTACTAACTATACAACAGTTTGCACCTTCTCTACCATCTTCAAAATCTACATGACAACCTAATCCATCTCTTCCATAATTACGTTCAAATTTACAATTTTTAACTAAGAATCTCTGTCCACCACAACAAGCAAATCCACTAGCATAATTATCGTGTATATAACAATTCTCAATATAACAATCAACACTTGTTGGAAGATGTGTTATCATCATTATTCCACCACCTAAATAATTTAATCCACCACTAGGGGGTAGACGTTTTTGATAAAACACAAGTCTACAATGAGTAGCATCTTTAGGGAATTCATATATACCATATAAATATTCATATTTATGGCAACCAAGATACTCATATGTATCAGTAGCCTCATCATGTTTATAAAAGAATATATCATAAAATCTAGCTCCCATATAATCATAACCTAAATATCCAGCCCATACACCAACAGAATAACTATTGTCATTAGTATATTTATTTATAACTCGTTTATGTAACTGACAAATATTAGCCTTTTTAATTCTAACCCTATCTGTATAAGTTGTAGTGTCGTCTTCACCAGTTTCATAATTTATTGCTCCCCATTCAATATGACTTCCATGCATAATAGGTGACCATGATTGTTGCCCATGAACACTTCCTATATTAAATCCAGTACACCAACCAATGTCACAATTAACTATACCACATCTTTTACAAGTAGCAAAATTCACATAACGTATTTGCCAACCACCATCACTATCATTATATTGTTCGGGGAATAATTGTCTTTCACCTACTATAGTTAAATTTCGTATTTCGGAGTCTTCAAGAACCGTTTGATATTGTCCAATAGAAGATTCTGGGTTATCTTTGGTTGTAAAATTAAACAAATTATATCCACGCGTAACTTTTATTCCATCTTTATAAACTGAATCCAATGATAAATATTCAGAGAATTGCATTTCGATACGAGAATTATTAAAATCATAAACCGTATTACTGTTAGGAATTATACTACTTTCTGCTTGATAACTATTAACACTACCATCTTCATTATATGTAGTACCTAGAGGCATTTTTAATTTAAAAACAGAACCTTTAGGAAAAATAACTTTATCATAACCAGCACTATCCTCTTCTATAATTTGTTTCATTAATCTATAATTACCTTCATAATCAGTAGCACTAAAAGAATAATCAGAAGGATTGATAGTTTTTATATTTGTAAAAATACGTTCTTTTTTAGGTTTTATAGTAAGAGGCATTTGGTAACTATATGTCTTATCATGATTATAAGCAGTTATAGTGCAAGAACCTTCCTTTAACGCCTCTACAAGCCCATATCTAACTCTAGCAACTTCTATATTAGATGATTCATAATAAACAATATTTTCTTCATCAAAACGAGGTGGAAGTGTTGTTCCAATCAATAAATATTCTTGCCCTACAGTTAATTCGCTAATAGGATTAGATATAACTACACCTTCTTCTGCTTTGGTAACAGTTAAATCCTTTATATAACTTGGGGCTATAGTTACATTAGTATCAAAATTATAATCATAAGTTTTTCCACCTGCGAGAGGTTTAGAAATAGTTGTAGTAAAAGAAGATTGACCCTCTGCTTTGGCAATTACCTCATTTTTATTTTTTATAAGTTTATCATCCTTTAATGTTATAGATTTAGTACACATCGGTTCTAATGCAGTAGGAAGAACAGTAGCTGTAGATAATATAGTATCGCCAACGTTTACAGTCATGTTGTCTATTGTATTTGTAACCTCACTAGGAACTAAATTTTCCAATATCCCATTTTTAATAGTATTTATATCATCTAAACTAAGTATTCCGTTATATACTTGATATGCAACAAAAGTTGTGTTCGATTCTTTAGATACATTTTTATAAGAACTAATTTTGCTAGTTAAATCGTTATCATAGTTAAACCAACCAGTACTTCCTATGCTTGTATAATTAGTATCATCAATCATATAAGTAATTCCGACAGGTGCATCAGAAGGATTAAACATAAATACATTAAAATGTAAATCGGCACTTGTAGTCTTTTCGTTAAATGAAGTATAAAAATATGAGTCTACAGCTTCATACCCTTTTGTAGAAGGTTTTTTTGTATAACCAAATAAATATGATGAATTATTCATTTTAATAGAATTAATACCTAACAAATTAAGATAAGAGTTTAACTTCTTATCTACAAAAGGATACCCCATACTAACATAAATAGCAGTTATACCTTTAGAATCATTAAGATATGGTTTTAAACTAGGAACATCAATAGTTACATATTGTAATCCATTAGCTGTAGCTTTACTAACATCGTCACCTTCATTGGAAATTGGTGTAACTGCACAGGAAATATTATTAACACTTGATTCCAATGTTGTAGGTACACTATTTAATCCATAAGCGTGTATATCAAGTACTTTATCACTTAAAGTACAATTTGAGGGATGAATGTAATTATCTGTATTAATTATAGTACATTTAGCTGTATAATCAGCAACCCCTTTGCTACTTAATACTAATTCACCACGTCTATTTAAATAATCATTATTTTTTCTTATAGGTGAAATACTAACTTTTTGTGGTACTGAATAATTATCGGGAGTAAAAGTAAGAGTGTTAGGAGATATTGTAATATATTCGGGAGTATTATTTGTTATAGTAATTGTTTGGTTTAAGTTAGGAGCTGTTGCTAAACTAACCTGTAAATCGGGGTCAAGTTTTCCTTTAATTTCATTTATTTTAAAAGTATAGTTAGGAGTTGCCTTTATATTTCCATAAACAGGGTTAGATGGTTCTTCAACACAATTCACAGTTATAATAACATCCCCTGTAACAGAATTTATAGTAATAATGTTACCTTTTAAAACAGTACTGGTTACATCTGTTCCACCCATAGTAATAACGGCAGAACCAATAATAAAACCTTTATCTACCAAAATATTACAAGTATAATTACTTCCATACTCAATAGAAGTATTAGTATTCTCCAAAGTGCAGTGAGTTAAATTACTTGTTACGGAATAAATTAATAGAGTAGCAATATATTCTCCTTTATCATTTTTGGATAACTTATACTTTTTATTATTTAGGGTAAGTATACTACCACTCGCATCAGAAACTGTCTGTATACTGTTTATATTATTAGCCATAGTTTGATAAGTAGCGTCAGCACTTGTTGTTACACCTTTGCCAGTAATAGCGTTTGCTATAAGAGTTTTACCATTACTGGCATTTTGAAAAACCTCATTTATTGCACCGATAATGCTAGATTTTTCAGTTGTATTTAAATCTGTCAATTTACCTGTGTTCGCAATATCTCCTAATTGTGTATTAATTGTTTGTATATCGTTTTTAATAATTGTATCATTATAATTAGACAATCCTTTAAGTTTAGTTTCATAAGCAGTAGTAAAATCTACTGTAGATAATCCTTTGCCTTCTACTTTATCTACTTTGCCACTTATGTCTTGATGTTTAGTTAAATAACCTTTGGTATTTAATTCGTCTTCTGTAATATATTCTGCTGGAACAGATGTTAGGAATTTACTATCATTTATTAATTGAGAAACTTTAGTAGGAACAGTTATTGCATCTATTAATTTTTTTAATTCTACACCTTGTTTAGCTGATAAGGCTTTATTTGTAATGTTTGTAGTTAAATTATCTGCTACATCTGAAATATTTAATTTACTTGTAGTAATTCCGTCAATTAATGATTTATTATTCTTAATATATGTAACTATTTCAGATAATTGGTCTAATGTTGTATCGTCTGAATCAGCAAGAGCGTTCAATTTATTAGTTAAATTTGTAATAAGTAATCTAATATCATTATGAGAAACATTTGAGGTATTATGTTCAGTTACTTTTGTTGTAGCTGTTCCAGTAGCATCTGCTCCAACATCACTTGCTGATTTGGGAATTTCATTCTTTTTTGCATAATCCGTTAAATCTATACTCCCACCTTGTTCTACTTTTTTCGCAATATCTCCTAATTGTGTATTAATTGTTTGTATATCTTTTTTAATAGTAGTGTCATTATAGTTTTCTAGCTTTTTAAGTTTTGTTTCATAAGCAGTAGTAAAGTCTACAGTAGATAGTCCTTTTCCATTTACTTTATCTACTTTATTATCTACTTCTTGTTTAGTTAAAAATCCATCTGATTTACATAAAACTAAATCACTAACATAAGTATTAGCATAAAAATCTGTTACATCATCTTTGACAGTAAAAGCAATAAATATTCCGTCACTTCTATTTAAGCCGTCTCTTACCATAATTTCTTTGTATTCTCCAAGAGGGAAATCTTTTATTTTATTTAATAATTGTTTTGTTTTATGTTGGTAAACCCTTACTATAACATCGGGACCAGCTTTAATAAATAATTTATATTCAGACATGGACTCGGCTGGAATATATTGCCCGTAACCTATTCCTTCACTATCTTTTTGTTTAACTTTTATATTATGCTCATAATATTCATTCTTTTTTACTCCACTTGTATCATCTAATCGTTCATTTATTTTATTGGCATCCCAAATAAATAAATTATCGAATAAAGATGCATATTCCCCAGTCTTTAGTGTTTTTGTTGAACCCTCTACAAGAGCAGTTAACTTATAAGGGACATTATTAATTTTAGAATAATCAATACTTTTTAAATAATCGTCATCTAGTAAGTTGGTAATATACGAATATGAAAGTGAAACTTTTTTCACCTCATAAAAAATCGGAGATTTCATAGGTTGTTTCATATAATAAACGTATATAAAAAATTTGTTAATACCATAGTCAAATCCAAATGTTATATTCAATATACTAGATTCAGTATAGTCACTATAATCAAAATAGTTTGAAGTAAAATTTTCGTCACGTGTCAATTCTATTTCTTTTGTTATATCATTTACACCATCATTATATGAAATGACGGCATTTAACACTCCTTTAGAGTGAGAAGCTATGGCTAAAAACTTATTTTCAAAATCTTCTAATACTAAGCTGTCTGGTATTGTTATTTGTTCGTCATTAAATATATATGCTTTATAGTTATTTCCATCTAAAGTTATATTTTGTTGAGAAACTGGCACTCCATCTTGGATAACATGATGTGTATTTTTTACAGGAAGTATTTCTAGTTTGTTCGAAATATCTTTAATCTTTCTTTCTGATTCGCTATCATCCATATTATATAAACAATAAACATATAATTCCCATTCTTCTGTATTTTTAGGTTTAGGTAATTTTACGTTATGTAGCAATTCAACCAATTTATCATCATTTATTCCATAAGATTTTATAGCTTGATATACTCTATATATTTGTAGAGTAGTTCTAGGATAAGAAACCTTTCCGTATTCTTTACTATATTCTTCATTAAAATATTTTATTAATTCATTCATTTAATCAACTCCCTCTACTATCTTTTTGATGGCTTTATTAGTGTTTATCATATTTCTCATGTCTATTAATGAGTCATCTACCCATTTACTAAAAGTATCAAATGGGATAAGACAAGATATAAATTTATATTTGCTAACAAATAAATCATACACATATCTTAATTTCACTTGACCTGTTTTACTGCCTAACATTTTTTCAGCTTCAAGACAGGCAAATATAAGCCATTGTTTGATATTTTCTACTTGTCTTTCTTTGCTTAAACTAATAAATTTGTATACTGCATATATAACAGCTATAGCTATTATAAATGATATTAAAATAGTTTGAACATCCATTTTTATTCCTCTCCTTCTGAATCATCAGTATTTATATTTTCACTATTATTATTCTTTGTTTTTGTTTTTGTGATAGATGCTAATAACCAAAGCTCACCACCACAAAATCCGTAGAAACAAGTTATTAAAGTTGAAGATAACTCTGTGCTAGTAGCATATTGTAACCATATTGCAATACCTGTAAAAGCAAATATAGATGTGATTACTAGAGGTATTACCCACTTTCTAGTACTACGTTTTTTCTTAACCTTATTTTTGTTGTCCATATTTTACATCTCCTTGTATTTAATAAAAAAGAGCAGGGCAATCCCTACTCTAAATTATTATATTTAATTAATTCATTCATTTAATTAACGCTATCTCTCAAATACTTCTACATATTTACTACTAGCAGTTATATAATAACCTGCTTTTACTAAATACATATCTGTTCCGGATCTCTCTATCTTTTTAACAATAGTAAGTGCTTCTCCTTTTTCTGCTTTACCACAAACAGAACTAGACTTAAAGTCAGGAGTGCTATGTACATTAACATCTTGAAGCACTCTTAAATATTGTTTTTTAGTTGTAGTACTAGGTACTTTAGAAGTATGTTTTCCCCCATTAGTACAATTTACAATATCAGATACTTTTATTTTACCTTCTTTAAGATTGTAGCAATCTAATTTAAATTGATTCCATTTATCTTTATGATTAACAAAATATCTTGGGCATATCTTTCTAGTTACATCATAATGTCTTATAAAGTCTTTTCTAGGGTCTAATCCGTAATATTGAGCCAACCAAGCTCCTAATTTAACCATAGACACGTATTCTTTATCTGAATAATGGTCATCAGTTCCAGTAGTTGCACATTCTATACCGATAGAATAATAATTTGCACTGTTAGTTGTATATGCTATTTCGCTCATAGGAACTATATAATATATTTCTCCCTCAAGCCCACATACAAAGTGAGAACTTGCATAAGTTGTATGTGTTGTTGCTAAGTTTTTAAAGTAATTCATAGTTGCTTTAGCAGATACATCATGTGCACCAGTATAATGCCATGCTATTTTAGTAGTTCTTGAACGTTTTGTTCCGGGTCTACTATATTTATTTTTTGTAATAAAACTTTCTATCATTTTTGGTTTTGATACCATAAAATCATCTCCTTAAAATAAAAAAAGAGTAGAGATAATCCTACTCTGGTTTCGATATAAGTATTTTAGTTATATCATTTATTGTTATTACTGATTCTTTGTTTCTCATTAAAATATTAATTATGATGGTCTATCACCATTAGTATAGATATTATTCATAACATTAACACTAATTATTCTATTTTTTAAATCTATATTTATAAAAGTAACAGTTTCGATTATCCCCTCATCATTTTCTGCCAAAATAATCTTACCTTTTCTTATAGCTTCCTCTATTTCGTCTATATTCCAATCACTAGGGGTTATAGCTAAATCTATTGTATAATATTCGTTTCCATCTTCATTTAAAGAAAAATAATCCTTCCAAGAATCTATTTTAGGTAATTTAACATCTTTTAACATCTCGTATATTTCATCATCTTGAATCATAGACAATAATTTATATGTTTTTAATATTTGTAAATCTGTTTTTGGGTATGGCAGAAGAATTGGAAAAAGTTTCTTTTCATTACATTTATCTATTATTTTTTTCATTAACTCTCCCCCTCAATATTGTAATACAAATATCCATTGTCTTCATAAATTTCATGAAATCCTAATTTATAGAAAGCACCATTAAGAGAATGAATACTTTTGTTTCCTGTTTTAGAAATTCTAATACCATTAATAAAATCAACACACTCTCTATATATCTAATTCTTTAAGAGTTGTTGGTTTCGGTACTTCTATTTTTTCAAATAATTTTCTTAATTCATTATCATCATATTCATTTATTTTATTTTGTAAAAATAAATAAACATAGTAAAAATCTAATTTAGTTTTTGGATATTCTATTTTAGAATATTTATTATTATATAATTTAATTAATTCGTTCATTTTAAGCTCCTTTCTAATTTTCTAAATCTACCCAACCTGTTTCATTAACTATTGCAATGTTTCTATTAAATTTTATCCACTTTTCTTCTTTATTTATCTCCCAATTAACAAGAGGAACATCTAAGTTTTTATATACTATTTTGCCTTTTTTAATTGCATCTAATACTGTATAATAATTATCTTTATTAGGATTTATAAAATAAGCATTTTTTCTAAGGTTAAAATCATTACAATGCCATATTTCATCAAAATATAAGTTAATCTCATCTATATTATTAGGGTATGGGAGTTCTATATCTTCTATATAACCCCTTAAAGAATAGTCCTCAATGGAATTAACTATTGTGCTTATAAAGTTATATGCTCTATACATATCCATTTTATTTTTAGGATATTCTAATTTAGGTAATTCAGGAGAATATGTATATAGTGTAAGAGAACAAGCTTCTGTCATTAGAGACACATCTAGTGTATTTAAAACAAGTTCATCTCCTTTTATTGCAATCATAGCAGAATCACCTATATATTTATTTTCCTGAGCATTTTTCATAACTCCATTATATTCTTTATTATTTATTTTTAAAATATAAAAAATACCCTCTGATATATTATTTATTATTTTTGGTGTTTTGAATAATGGAAAATAAGGCTTTTCAAGTAAGGGAGTCGCTTCATTACCATCATTTACAAAATTAAAATATTCATCTACGTCTAACATTCTAGTAGGTCTTAAATCTTTACATATACATTCTTTCTTTCTAGTATAATTTTCATTATAATAATCAATTAATTTCTTTATACCTACTACAGGGCGTGTTACACCTTGCATTTTTAATGTATCTTTCATCTAATCAACTCCTTCAAAATCTAATTTAATACTAAACACTTCTTCTTCTGTCTTGCAATTTCTAATATTAACTTCCATTTGTTGTTGTTTTTCTACTAATGGCTCAACATATAATTTTATCTCTTTAGACAATCTCCCTAACTGTTCAAAAGAATAAGGTTCACATACATTTTTAGTATCATTCCATTTCAAGTTTGATTCTGTTCCGAATATATTGTCTAATTGATATGAAAGCAAAGTACTTGTTAATAACTGTTGTTTTTCCATTGTCACATTATAATATCTTCCTTCTTCATATTTAACAGTAGAAAATAATGGATTGTCTTTAAGATATTGTGCTAAATTATTTTTACTTAACTCAATTCTCTGTTCTTTTAATTCTTTAAGAGGGTCTAATTCTTCAATTTTCTTTTGTACTTCTTTATAGTTTACATCCTCTATAGTAGAATAAGCACTAGGAGTCGCATTGACTCCTAGTATCACATCTCCTTCAAAGATTTCTCCATCTTTATAAAGGATATAACCCTCTTTTGGTCTTAATATTCTATAACCTTTTTTTTCTATTATTTCTATATTATTCATATAATCACCTACGCTAAAGTCCAACCATTTGCTACTGCATTAGCTTTTTGTTCTTCCGATAGCCTATTTAAGGTTGCTTGACCTAATGTTAATGTTTCTGCTTGTACTGTTCCTAACCCATTCATAAGAGATTCTATAGTAGCAGCAGGAGTTAATTCTAAATTATACATCTTATATGAATTTGTTAATTTTTTAGTATTACCATTTTCGTCTGTCGCAAATACCCAATCCTTAATAAATTCAAAAGATGTATCATAAGTAAAATACCAAGCGTCATCATTTGGTCTTCTATCATCTCTATGAAGATTACTTAAATCAAATCCTTTTATAGATTCTATATATTTATCCTGTCTAAACATTGCCCTAAAATCTGATTTACTTTCTAATCTAGTCATATTCAATTCTACGTTTATAAGCTTTTTACAATAAGCAAATATATTACCATTTTCAGAGCAAGTCTGTGCATCATCATTAAAATATAGAGAATAAGGAAATTTAATATAAGCATCTGTAAGTTCTCCACAGTTATTACAGAAATTATTAAATCCATAAGAATATGTACCATTAAATTCTGCTCTGACAGATTTCATATTGCCACAACCTTCAAAACAACATTGAGAGCTTGTTCTGTCAGAATTGACTACTATAGAAGGATTTACTAATCCATGACAAGCATAATAAATATAATCCATATTACTTACATTATATGGAAGAGTTTTATATATATTATCATCTGTTAATGAAGAGCAACCATAACAACAAGAACGCATACTACATTTATTACTGAAATCATTAGGCAAAGGAATTACTTTTGTAAGCTTTTTATTTCCATAATATGCTCCCTCCATTGTTACCAATGTTGGGGGTAGAGTAGTTCCTCCAATAGTTACAGAAGTTAAATTAGGGCAATCTCTAAATGCCCAGTCCATATATTCTAAAGGAGTGTTTTCTGTTATTTCATTAAGATGTAATTCAGTTAAAGAAGTACAACCTCTAACAAACCCACTCATTCTCTCTACATTAGTTAAAGTAGGCAATGCTAATTCTGTTAGTTGAGGACAATAAGCATACATTTGATTTACATTCTTCGCATTTACATTTACTGTTCCAACTCTTTTCAATTTAGGACAACTAGCAAACCAATTTGTGGTACTATTAGCCCCAGTCATATTGATGCACTCTACTTCTTCTAAGTTTTTACTGTTTTGGAACAAACTTTCAGAAGTCCACCACACATAACTACCTTGACAATTTATTGTTCCAACTTTTACAAGGTTTGAACTTCTAAAAGTACCGTATGCTATAGCGTTTCCTTTAAAATTACATTCTCTAATGTATTTAAGATTAGAGCCAACAAAAGGTGTGTCTCCATAGTTATAATCTGCTATATCATAATTATTTTCTATTGTAACCGCCTGTTCTTCATAAGAAGATTGTTCTTGAAGTATTGCATATTTATAAGTTCTTCCTAAGTCATCTCTATTTTGTAATAACTTAAAGAATCTACCTGCAAACTCCCAAGTAAAATCAGAATTCTTACAATCAAAGAATATGCCTCTTACTCTTTTCAGACGAGTATCTATTAGATAATCCCAGTCGTTAGGCATAATAAATTCTAAATTATCAGAAGTAAAATCAACATTTGTGAACCACCAGTATGCTTCCGTCCAATCATAATTAGATAAGTTTATTTTACCCTGAACTTTTACTTGAGGATATAATTCAGAACCTCTTTCTTTTTCATCCATATTATTAAATACAGGACTAACATAGGTATTTTTAGTATTTACTCCTTTAATAATTCCTGTTGATTGAATTACTCCAGATAAACATAACTCTGTTAATTCTCTATTTCCAAAATCTATTCCTTCATATCCGTTTGGATGGTCTTCTTTAAAATATATATTCTTTAAAGTACATTTTGCTTTTGAACATTTATTTGGGTATTCGGCAGTAGTAAATCCGCACATAAGTTTAATCCATATTGTTTTTAATGTAGAAGGAAGGAGTATTGTATCTAGGTCTTGAGTTGTAATATTGCAAGTAAATGTTTCAAGATTTTCAAACTTAGTTAAATCTATTATATTAGTTCCACTATTAAACCATTTAGTTTCTCTCTCATCATATTGATGTATTCTAAACGTTTTTATATTAGGACATTCTGTGATATTGATATTATTAAAATCAAAAGAACCACACATATCATCTGTCGAATTCCATACGTGACCTGTTTGAGTTTCGCCAATAGTTAATTCTTGAAGGTTAGGTAAATATTTTAAGGTTAATTCCTCTAATCTATAATTAAATCTAAAAGACATATATTTAGTAGATAACATACTGTTTTCTATATGGATTGAGGTTGCATTACATAGCCCTAACCCAAAGAGTGCCATTTGTCTAAATTTAGTAGCATCTTCATAATCTCCTAATGTATCTCCACTTCTTTTATTACCATTAAAATCATAAAATGTTTGATTCCATCCGTTCATATTTATATCTGAACGGGAAGTAAGTCTTTCTACTAAAGGACAGTTAATTAATGTAAACGATGTTATGTCACTTGCTCCACTTAAAGCTTCTATGTGATGCGGAGAATACCAACTAACACTTGTTAAACCTACAATTTTTAAAGCATATTGGTTTCTCAAGTATAATGATGTTATTGTTTTAGGAAGATATATTTCCTCTAAGTTACCACCATTATTATCAAAGTTTACCCCTGTCATTTTTGTTCCTCTTATATCTAAATATTTCAAATTTTGACAGGTAGCTAATTCCATAACCTGATAACTGGTTAAACTACCTAAATTAGAACAGCCGTTAAAATCTATTTTTTGTAAATAGTCACAACCATTTATTTCTGCATTTACTAATTTTGAACTGTTTCTACATATTACCTCATTTATTCTCGTAGCATTTGATAAAAGTAAGTGAGTTGGATTACAGGTACTTAAATCCCCTAAAGATTTAATATATTCTGCTCCATATATAATAACTTCCTGATCTGTAGCAGTAGGAATCGTATAACTAAATTTAACTGATTTATTTCTAGGTATTTTTAACGTTTGTATTCCGCTGCCATCTGCTTCGTCTCTCCATTTTACAGATAAATACATAGGGCTATAAGTCGATATGTCCATCGAAACCTTACCTTGTTTATTACAACGAACAGTAACAAAGTTAGAGGTAGAAGGTTCATATCCGAATAAAGTATCACAATATAACAATCTTTCTTTTAACCATCTTTTTATTTGAAAATATCTATTGCCATGACAAGCATATAAATATTTTGCTCCAAATCTTAAATATTTATATTCAGTAGATTTATTATAGTATCTTACAGGTATTTTGTCCATCTGATTATCGTAGAAATATTTATACATATTTTCAAGTGTGAATACACTATTTCTCATATTAATATATTCTTGTTTTAATTCATTAGCAAAATAAAGTCTAATTTTACTCCATAGTTTAGAATTAGATGTATTAAATACTCCACTTTCAACTTCTATGTCAACATCAAACGTTAATGCACCAGTATTGTCTAATCCCATTAAACTATCTAAGTCATATACTTGCAAATACCATTTTACACCATCAAATGTAACTATTTTCATATTTTTTCCCAGAGAATCTATTCCCCCGAATACTTGTACAAATAAATAATATCTAAATACAGACTGTCTATCAAAATAAGTATCAAACTGTTCTTTAAATAAATCTTCATCTGCACCACTTACGAAATCAACTAATGTTTTTAATTCTGCAAAGTTGTCATTACCATTTTGTCTACTTGGAGGATATAAACATTCAAAGTCAGAAGCATAATAATTTTGTTCTGTCTTACCACTAGAAGAAGTCCAAGAATTAAAAGCACCTGCTGTTGTGTCAGAGTTGGCTGATACTTCATAAGCTAAACACTTATCGAATAAGTTATATCCATAAGAACGATAACTATATCTATCTAAGTTGAAATCATACAGTCCAACAAATTCATCATTTATATATAAAAGCATAGGAAAGCCTTCGATAGCCTGTCTAACCTTATCATTCTTTAATTGGGCAGGATTCTTTTCTACATATAAGTTGTCATTAACAAACATAGCAGACCCTGTATTCATAACATTAGAAGATTCCATTTGATTACATTTTAAACAGAATAAATATTCTAAAATACCATTCTTAAAAGGAGTATAAAATACTTGGTTTCCGTCACTATCTCCTAATTCTATATTAAAATTCTTATTAGCATATTGAATAGAAGAAGTCCCTTGCCAATACATTTTACATCTAGGATATTCAAAAGATGACCCATATAAATCAGCATTAGGTGAAACATATTTTATTCTAACTTCTTTTTTATTTGTTAAAGTCATATTGCTTATATCTCCATAAATGTACATACAAGGCATATAAGCATCGTTATAGTTTTTGTTATATTCTTCTTCTTGCTCTTCTATTTTCATATCTGCTATTCTATTTTGAAGAACCTCTTCGTCTGATAATTCTCTTTCATACATCATTATTCTTTTTATTTTGCAAGAGCCAAAATTACTTGTCCCTTTTTCACTGTTTAAATATATTTTTTCTTCGTGTTTAATTTGTTCATATATTATTTGGCTACCAGAAGATGAATCTGATAACTGGAATGGGTCACAACATACTCCGTTGATGAATACCTTACCAAATTTAGAAACCCTATCAATCATAAAAGTAATCTGTATATCTTCTCCTTGCCCTATATCTAATTCTGTCTTATGAGATACAGTAGCCAAATTAGCCTTATAAGGATTAACATATAGCCCCGGATAAGGAGCAGAAAGACTTGTGCAGTCTATAACTCTAGCTAAAGGATTACCTATATCCTCTACGCTAAACACCATGTCTAAAGTGAATCCTCTAGTTACATTATCACTAAAAGGAGTCATATCAATCTCTACATATGTGTTACCATTTAATACTAATTCTCCGTCTATCCAACCGTTAGTACCATAATTTGAATTATATAATCTTCCTATATATCCATTTATATCGTCTACCCAATACCCTCTGTCAACATCTGAATTGGTTCTATTTTTCGCATTGAAAGAAGCTATTAGACCTGTACTAACATATTCCATAGCTTGATAACTAGAAGCAACTAATTCAAAAGGCAAATCTAATGTGGCAGTTTTACTCTTATCAGAGTTATAAGCTTCTATTCTTAAAGTATGTTTCCCTAACTCAAATTCAGGAGTAAAAGTCCAATAGTAGTTTCCGGGTTGTTGAGATAATGTCTTAATAGGTTTTTCAAAATCATCAACATACATATTAATAGTATAGTAATCTGTGTTTGCTATAGAGACTCTGTAATTAATATTCATAGGCTGACCCTTTTCATATTGTTTAGTTGTGTCAAATGTTGAGGTTATAAATAATTGTTCTGTAGCAACAACTATAATATTAAATACTTGAGAAGGAGTAGAATAAACATCAGCGGTTGCATATATTTCAACTTTATGAACCCCTACTGTTAACCCCTTAATCTCATAAGAGTTATACCCTTTATTGGATTTAACTGTATATTCTGTTCCATCAATAGTAATAATTGTATTTATATCAGTTTGTAAATCACAGTCTATATTGTAAGTTAATAATATTCTATCTTTAAGAGTATAATCTATATCTGTATTCATTGTTACAGTTAGTTTGATACCACCACAAACAATATCCCATGTTAATTGATTAGACATAAGTTGTCCTCTATCTCTTACATAAATAGAAAGTCTTTTTTTACCACTCCCTAAAGCAGGTATTTTAATAGTATTGTTACCTTGAGAAATTGTCTGTATAGATGTTTCTACATTATTGATTAAAACATATAAAGTCCCTTCTCCTAAATTTGGAGATGTAAAATAAATAGGAATTGTAAAATCTTTATCTCCATCAATAGAAGTCTCATTCCAGTCGGTGCTTATAGTAGGCATTGTCCCTCCGCCGCCCCCACCACTTGGGTGATTTTTGATATGGTCAGTAAGAGTAGAATTAACAGCGTCTATAATGCCTCTATTAACTTCTATTTGCCCCTTAGCGTCTCCTAATTCTCTTAAAGCACCTTCTACATTATCAGATTCAAAATTTCCTTCTACATCTAAAAGAGACACCTCCAACGCATCGGAGGTAGCTCTTTTTTCATATTTCTCTGTTTCTTTATTATATTTTCTTATTGTAGGCATTTAATCACCTCTTATTTATTTCTGTCTGAATAATTAACAGTAAGCGTATCAAATAAAACTCTTTCATTCTTAGTAGAATCAAAATCATTTACTGTAATTTTTTCTTCTAAATCTTTAGTAAGCACATCTTTAATATAATACATATTAAATGTGACTTTATCATATCCGAAGTCTACCATAATATATGTTGGTTGTACTGGCAGAGTACCTGTATAAGCATACCACCAAGGTTGACCATTACCATTGTCATGTATAGAACTTGGATTTTCAGTTTTTAATAAATTTTGTCCGCTAGGTAAATTAATAGCTTTTTCCTTACCTTTTTGTTTATAACCTGTCGCTTGACACATTATGTAATATGTTCCATTAGCTTTATTGGCTGTTCTTGTTATACTTTCATCTACTATTTTCAATTGAGTAGAACCAGTAGATACAACATCTACATAATTGTTATATGGTGCAAGTGTGAATTTTCTAGTAGAAGAATCATATGTCGCTCCTTTATATCCTGTGTATAGTGGGATACTTCTTGAATAAGTGTGGTTGTGGCCGCATAATACAAAATCCACTTTATGTTTTTCTATATAAGGAATCCATTGTTGTAATCTCTTAGTTCTAACTATCGTAAAAGGACTTAAATGACAGGTAACAACTACCCATCTAGGTTTAGTCGCCCTTGCTTCGACCTTAGTTAAATCAGCATCTAAGAATTCTATTTGTTTTCTTAAAAATTCATCTGTATTTACTTCTGGGTACATATATTCTGTATTAGAATTAATCACTACAAAATGTACGAAACCAACATCAAAACTATAACTAGAAACCATTGGAACCGCTCTTTCTCCTTCTGTATGAGGTTCATAGGTATTTAGTAATGGTTGATTTTCAAAAGTGCCGTAATATTCAAAAGCTGTACCAAATTTTTTATCTATTAAATCGTTATTCGTTATCTTCACATAGACTCGCTACATCTATGCAGTTCTCTTATAAACTTCCTATACTTTCATATAGGTCGAGACTATATCTTCATCTCCTAAGAGATGTTTACCACTTCCGTTTAAGGGATTCTCACCCACTCCAATCGCTTGAGCCGTACTCCTATTGATGTATTTCAACATCCGAAGGGATAGTCGTTGAAGGTTTTTCTATAAATAGGTTTGATATTAATATATCTTTTATATTTTTAAACTCCCAATAAGGAATTCTTATCAATTTAATATTATTATTTTTACAATATTTATTTTTAATTTCATCATGTTTTTTTATAATTTTAAAGTCTTTATCTGTTAATTTAAAAGTCCTGCTTATTTCAAAATGTTGCTCTCCGTCATATTCAATACAACAATTATAATCAGGCAAATAAAAATCAAAAGGTAAATATCTTTTATCTTTACAATCTTTAAATATTTTTTCTCTTTCAAAATTTATCTTAAAAGAATTTAAAATATTTGTTATCTCTTGAGAGCCTGTAGAAGAATTACAAATCGGACATCTTCTACCACTATAAAACTTTGCATACGAAATTAAAAATATATGCCCTTCAGGACACATTACTTTCATTTTTTCATGAGCATTTATATATTCTTTAGACAGTAATTTAAATCCATATTTTTTAAAATAATTAAATACTTCCGAATATGTTAATTTTCTATATTTATAACAAGTAGAGCATCTTCTTCCTTTTTTAAAATTCGCCCATGAAATAAAGGAAATATGTCCTTTATTACATCTCATTTTCATAGGGGTATAATTATTAATATATTTTGTCTCTAATAATTCATACTCTTCATTCTCTATATATTTTTTTATTTCTTTAAATTGTAGCTCTTTTTTCTTTTCTTTTTTACATTCTGCACATCTTAAACCATGTTTAAAATTCCCAGCAGATACTTCCCAACGATGCCCTTTAGGGCAAATTGTTTTTAACTTTGTTTTCATACCAAAATACTCGTGCTTAGAAGTCAATAATTTATACCCTTTATTTTCTATATATTCTTTTATTTCTTCATAATTTATTCTATTCATTTTATCACCTCTTTTCTATTATATCCGTTTTAATATTGTTGTTAACCTATTTATAAAAACTTCCCTGCTGATTGTCTAATCTTATTAATTTTCAAACATTCACGCTTAGGATTTAACCTTACGTTGTAGTTTAATAAGCTCTAAAGAGTTTCCAGCAATTCAATAAATTTTTCATTATATATCGCTATATAAAGGTGGCTGAAACAACCACAATTAAGTATATGTGGCATAGTTTTAAGATTATTTTCATGATATTTATAATAGTATCGCCATTCCTGTGGTCTGTTTGCATTTTGTGAAATATCGCCTGTGTTTAAATGACAATCAAAATTAGGAGTGCTATTTGAATATTCATAATGCTCAATAGCATCACGGGCTGTTCTTACTGCATTATATTCATATTCTGTAAATCCCTGTTCATCAGTAGTCCATAGCATCTTTAAGCTATTAGATTGGTTATATTGTTTTATTTCAAATGTTTCTATATCTGTAAGCATACCTTCTACGCCTAGTTGATATTCGTAAGTTCCATAAGTTAAATCATGTATAATTACTCTATGAATATTAACTACTTGGTCATAAAGATTTACAATATCTTTAGTTGTTTTTTTCTTTATCCACTTTGTTTCTCCTTGTTTTCTGTATTTAATAATTCCATCATAATCTGTTACTGGAGTTTCAAAAGTAAAAGTTCTTGAAGTATCACCATTTTCCCCATAACACATATTAACCATTGAAGGACTATATTTATTAAATTGTATTGTTTCCGCACTTGAGTTCCAATATCCGTCTGCTAAACTTCTTGGTCTAAATTTTTCAACTTCACAAGTTTGATAATCTATAATCTTTGCATCGTCTCTATTATTTTTACCATTATTAAAATTCATTCTTCTTAAAGAACAATATCTACTCATTCCCATATTATAATATCCGCCTTCATATACTGCGATAGTGTGAGAATCTTCTGTTCCACCGCCACCAAGCATATCAACCCATCTTTGGTCAGTAGATGTTATTGCTCCTAATTCATTTTTTATATATTTAACTGGCGTTGCCTCGGGTTCTTTTTCTCCTACACATAAATATATTGTGAATCCATTTTCTGAAAAAGATATATTCCATTCTTGGTCATACTCTGTTATTTTACATCTAACTATATCACTATTTATATTATAAAGTGCATTACCCCTAATTAAAAAAGAATGTCCGGCAGGGACTATCCCTCTTAAAGCTAAAGAACTCCAACTTCCACCATTAGGTTTATACCAAAGATATAAACCATTTAAATTTATATCAACGGTATTACAATTATATAACTCAACAAAATTATGACTTACTGCTGTTTCTTTTGTGGTTAATGAACCACCACCGTATATTTGTTGAATAACTAAACCACTATTGTTTGCCGAATCTATTTTATTACTTGGGATTATTTTTAAAGGGGATTCTAAATTCTGTCCTTCTGTATAAGGAGTGCTAGTATAAGCTTCTATAGGGAAAATATGTATTTTACCATTTCCATCTAATGTTAATCTAAATTCTTTCTTCCCGTCAGAAGATAATAAATTTAAATATTGATTGGAAGTATCTCCTAATAATGCTTTTTTTAAAGTTTCTATACTAGCTATTTTATTTTCAAATCCACTATCTAAATTTGTTCCCAATAATAAATAGTCTGTGTCATTAATGACAATAGTTTTATTAAGTTCATTAAATTTAGTCATCTTATCACCTCTAATTTATTTCTAAGAAAGTATTATTTGCTAATTCTAAAAATGTTCCATCTGCTAATTGTAAATTTGTTCCATCTGCTAATTGTAAATAGTCTCCTGTTGTTGGAGAAATTATTCCTGAGCCAACTTTCTTTTCTAAAACTAATATTCTTTTTTGAAGATTTCTAACTGTTTCTAAAAGCTCTTTAATTATTCCTTCGTGAGCAGATTGATTCCCTAAAGTATCTACTGTTCCTGTATCAATCCAATAAAGGTCTTTATTCTCTGGAACAGTATCACTTTCTATAAAAACTTCTGCAATGCTACCTCGTGCTGCTTCTTTCCATACTGGTTTATCTTCTATATTTTCACAAGCATTATAATACTTTGTTTTTTCCTTAAAACAATAAACTTCAAATCCGGGAGGATATAAGATATTATTTTTGTTCTCTATAAGGTCTGCATAACTATCACATAACTGTCTCGAGTCTAAATATAACCTTGAAGACAAATCAAAATTGCTACCAATAATCATTTATATCTCTCCTTTCTAAAAGCTAAATGTATATTTTATTTGAGATACACTTGCTTTATTTTTTATTTTATAAACATAATAAGGAATACTATTAATATTCATTTCTTCTTTATTAAAGTCGTTTAAATATTCAAACCCATTTCCATCTTTTATACTTTTTAATTCTCCATAAGCCTTGGGATAAGCATAAAAAACTTTCATGTCATTATATGTTAAAGCTAATGTTTTATTGCTCTTTAATTCAACTAATTTAACTTTATTTTTGATGTCTGCTTCTGTTAGTGAGTTGGCAAATGTTCCATAATAAAAAGGATAAACAAATGAAAAAGTAATACTAGAACTTCTTATATTATTTTTACTATCAGTCACCGATAGCGTAAAGGTCTTTGTGTCTGAAATTGTCTTATTGTATGTATAACTTGTATCGCTAGTCTCAACAGCACAATCGGTTAGACTAATTGATTTTGGAATCATACTTGTACTCCATGTAAACTTGCAACTATTTATAGTTTCTATATCTTTTTCATATACTGTTTTAGATAAATTACTCTTAAAGGAAGTAATAGATATCGGCTTGAATGTTAAATCTGCGACTTTTTGACTTAAAGAATATATTCCTTCTTCTATTTTATTCATTCTTACAGATGAAATTATCTCTTTTGGTTTCCAAAACGTTTTAACATATACGCCATTTTCATCAAAAATTGTAACCTTCTCTAGCGTATCTCCTATATACGCTATATCCACACTAGATATGTCTACTTGTCCTGCTCCTGATTCGTCTTCGTCAAATAATGGCTCTAAAACATGAAATTGATTATAAATAGGAGGTATAGTAATAAATCCATTATTTCCGTCATATAAGTCTATTTGAAAAACATATGTACCAACCTCTGCTCTTTCATCTATTAAGTCTTCTGTGACAGAAAATTTTGCATATCCGTTTTCTACTTCTCTTTTTTCTGTAAAAAATTTTGTTCCATCGGGTTTTATAACTCTGAATCTAGCATATTTAGCGTTATAACTAATTATATAATTGATTTCATCTTCAAATTTAAAACAAGCATTTTTAATTTCAAAATAATAATCTACATTTTTATTTTTTCTGTATAAATAAATGTTTTTATCCATACTGGCTTTATTACCATTAACTGTTATTGTATAATTATAAAAAATAGCCATACAACATCACCTATTCTGTCGCTTCATTATCTTCAAAGATAGGTGCAAGTACACAAAATTGTTCTATAACAGGGGGTATTGTTACCCTACCTTTATTTGTAGCGTTGTCATATAAATCTATTTGAAAAGTATATTTGCCTATTTCAGATATCTCATCCATAAAACTATCATCTATTTCTAATTTTACTTTCCCGTTTTCAATAGGAATATTTTTTATTATTTTCTTTACTCCGTTAGGCTTTAATATTTTTATATCTGCCGTAGAAGCATTTAAGCTTTCTACCATATCTACTGCATTAATAAATTTAAAGGGAGCATTTTGTATCTTAAAATAATAAGTTATATTTTTATTATTTTTGTATAAATATATATTTTTATCTAATTTAGCTTTATCTCCATCTACGGTTATCGTATAGTCATAAAATATTGCCATACGAAATCACCTCCTTATAAAAAAAAATAACGAGGGGAACCCCTCGTCATATTATTCATCTTCTTTAAAATCTTTATGGTCAATATTTAATTCATTTTCTATTGTATTTAATCTCATTGAATGTTTAAGCATTATCTTTTCCATTTCAGATATCTTGTTTTTATTTCTTTCATCTTCTTCTCTTGATTCATTTATTTGAGCCTTTAAATCGTCTAATGATTGAGCTATATAGTCTAATTTAACTTCAACAGTCGCTCTTTCTCTTCCGTTTCTATCACTTTCTTTACTCCTAGAAGCTAAAAATGACCCAACTCCTATTATCATAGCTATGCATGAAAATACTAGCTCTAAAGATATTGTATATGTATTAGAATCCATAAATTTCCAACTCTGTTCCTGTTTTAAATACAAAAGAAGGTGAATCTCCATATAATTCAATAGATTTTATACCATTAGCCTGACCCTTAACTACCCTAAAGAATCCATTATCAAATAAAACTGAACTTTCAAGTATGTCTTGAGTAAGATATTTAGTGTCTCTTTCTATAAAAAACCCTTTATCTTCATATGTCTCATAAATATATCTAGTCCCATTCACATAAGTCGAATTTACTCCTGAAAATTCCATAGTATTATTTATCTTACACATAGGTTTACTTGTTGTGTTAGAAACAATTTTACCAATAATTATTATTCTTTCACAGCTAAATCCATTTCCTTCTGCATCTTGTTTTATAAGTATTTTTGGATTATTTGCTGTTAATTTAATTTCCGATAAAAGTTTCCATTTTTTTTCTTTTTCTTCTTTTTTATTGTTAGAACACTCATCTGTTCTTCCAACGCCTACAAATATTGCCATCTTGACCATCTCCTTTTCCTTAAAATACCTTGTTAATTTATATTATATTTGATATGTTTAAAATGTTTCCTTTAATATATCATCTAATATAATTACAAAATAAGATAATACAAACCATAAGAAAGAAAACGGCAAACATATTTGCCCCATAATATTAAAAGGGATATTAGAATAGTCCCATATACCTAATCCTAATTTTATATTTAAAATATATCCAAGTATAAATTCAAAAAGAGTAACAAGTATTGTTCCTAAAAGCATTTGTTTCCACATTCTCATATTTGGAGTTATTTCATTAATTAATCCTATAAGAACGCTTACTATTCCACCTAAAAATATCATAGTCCAATGCGAATATCCTCTATAAAGAATTTCTAATGTAAAATAAGATATACCAAATATTATAAAAATAAAAAATTCTTTTTTAAGCCATTTTTTCATTTAGCTCACATCCTTAACTTCTGAATACATTCCTGACATATAACATTCTTTTCCTTTAAAATCTATTTTATGCCACCCATTTTTAAATGTTTTCAACCATGTAAAGTGGCAATCTTTTATTGCATGACCAACTTTTTGATAAGAACTACTTGTACCAGTTCTTATATTAACTCCTGCTGTTGTAACTACTATCTTTCCATCATTTACAATGTCTCCAACTAGAACATTTCCTGTCATTTCATCATAGGTATCTGCAATAGTTTTGTTTTCCATACATAATTTTATATTTAATGAATCATTTAATTCATCACATCTGTCTACTACAGTAAACATTTTGCCATCTAAATCTGACCCTGTTCCTTGCACAAATACTTTGCTACCTAAAGGAATACTTTCAGGAGCAGAACAAATTAATTCAGTAGGATATCCTATACAAGTATTTCCCATGGCATCGGTTAAAGTAGTAGTTGAAGAAGTTGTTGAACTTGTAGTTACAGATACTACATCTTCAAAATTTAATTTTTTATTATCATCGTCATAGAAATATGGTAATTGCCCATTAACTGATTTATAATATTGTAAATAAAGTTCTATATTATTAGCAGTTCCCGGACCAGCATTAAGATAATTATGTCCTGTTGTTGTATACCATTTTCTATATTTTAAATATCCCAAGTCTCCTTGTTTGAGCATTTCTTTAACTTTCTTTTGAACCTGAGAACTTTGTTTAGATAAAGAACCACTACGAACTAATTTGTATCCATATTTTTCACAGATATATTTACTACATATAAGATTAAAAGCTCCTGCTCCCATATTATAAGCGACTAAAGAGTGTATAATATTCCAATAATAATTTCTAGCTCTATCTCTAAGTTCATGACAACCGAATTCTACCTGTAGTCTTCTACCACTTTCTGTGTTCCCATCCATTGTGGTCATAGATAACGTTACCCTTTTAGTTGTTCCATCTAAATACTTTATAGTATGTACTCCGGAATTTGTTTTACCTGTGTTTGGATTTTTAAATCCTTTTATATATACACTTCTCTCACATTGCATTAACCCATAACCACCATTTGAACCAGTTTTTTGATTAGGGTCTCCTCCACTTTCTGCAGCAATTATCATTATTGCTACAGCAGGGTCTACTCCAAATTTAGGAGCAATTTCATCAACTAAAGACTGCCATTTTATAGCATTTTTATAATTTGAATAAGTTAATCCTTTCCCCATGTTTAAATCGGTAAGAATTTTTTTTGCCCCTGATTTAGAAGTTGTATCTGTTGAAGTTGCAGTAGGATAATATGTAGATATACTCGCATTATATGTTTTACTTTTAAATTCGGAAACCTGATTATCTCCTGATGTTTCTCCCCAAGGACATTTATCAAGATAAGTAATCCAAGGTAATTTACCATGTTTTTTCCATGTTCTTTTTTTGCCATCATAAGCTTTATTAAAAGGTTTATTCCCTATGCCTGTTATTTGGAGTTTATTATCCCATTTAGGAGTACATTCTATTGCTAAACCTTCTCCTACATAGACTCCTATATGTCCATTCGTCCAAACTGCTTCTCCTATTTGTATATCATCCCAAGGGTCTACATTGTCATTTGAGCCATAATAACTTTTTACGTTTTTACAAATTTTAATACATCCATCTGCACTTACATCAGAAACTCCGTTACTACCATAAACCGCTCCACCATAAGACTTACTTTTATCTCCATTCCAACCCCAAAGGACAGATTTTATAACGTTTACACAGTCAAATCCCCAAATATATTTTCCGCTTGATATAGCCTTTTCGTATACTCTTAGTCTTGAAGAGGTATAAAAATTAGGATAAGCCTTTGCTCTGTCAGAAATTAATGAAGCAGTTAAATGTTGTCCTATTGCTCCATAAACATACATTGTATTGTAATCTTCAATTAGTTCATTTAATTTTGCTACAAGTTCATATTGGTTAGTTATTTTTCCTGTTACTCTTGGAAAATCTCTAAATCCCATAATAGAAGGAGTTGGTTTAACATCTACGTTTTCATTCATAGTATAAGTAATATCATAATCTACCTCATAATAATTTATAGTACTATTATCTGTTTTTCTAAAAGTAAATCTAATCTTAGTAGCACCTGATGGTACTGTTCCATTATAAGAAGTATCACCCACATTTTGATAAGACACTAAGCTATTGTTTGAATTATAATAATAAACATTAGCTATTACCATATTTTTATTAGAGACAGATAGCTTTACACCTTTTACATTTCCTAAATTAATATATCCTCTATTTCTAACATAAATAGAAGAAGCTATATTATTTCCTGTAGAAGTAGATATCCCACCATTTTCTAACATATTTTCAGAAGGGTCATCCTCAATATCCCAACCGTCTTGTCCTCCAGAAGAACCTACTGTTAACTGCGGTCTAGCAATTATACTTATTTTTTCAGGGGTATTATCTAGTATGTTTATTTTTCTTAGTCCGTCAACAGAAGAACTACTTGTTGATTCATATACATAAACAGTACCTCCTTCTACCCCTGATACTAAAGCTACGTGTCCTGCTCTCATAAATCTTGTTCCCCATGTACTAGCTTTACTAACAGGTCTTTCAGAATAGAATATTAAATCTCCTGCTTGTAAGTTGGAAAAGTTTTCTCCCCAATATTCTTTAGGTAAAATCCATCCTTTTTCAATACAATATCTAGCTTGTTCTGCTGAGGTTCTAGGTAATTCTATAGCGTAAGAATATTTAGATGTTCTTGCAGAGTTAGTTTTTGACCAATCACTATATTTTGAATCGGAATAAGTTATTCCTCTATAAGCTAGTGAAGTAAGAGTAGAACAATCAATATAATATTTTCCACTAGAATCTGTTACGCTTGATTTTGAAGTAGCATTACCAGATAATATTGTAGTTGACCCATAACAAAAATCAGAAGATGCATCAAAATATGTTTTTGCTACGGCTGAAATATTTGCCCCACCAGAGAAGTTAGATAAATTAGCTACATATCCATAATTAGCACCATAAACTTTCCCTAGTAGTCTTGTTCCACCATAAGTAATTTCTATCCTATAATCTGTTGATACTCTAGGTATTAATGCTCCAAAAAGGCAATCGTCTCCAACCATATAAAGATTATTAGATTGTGAAAATTTTATAGGAGTATTATCTTGAGTTCTAAAAGATACCGTAACATTATAATTAGGTAAAGAGGCTTCTGCTGTATTTGTTAACAATGTAAGCGAATTTAATGTTCCATACACATATCTATTATTTGTTCTAACTATTACAGAAACCTTAGAAGAAGTTTTATCGGTGTTTGTTTTAATCTGATTTGTAATATCCACTCCTTCTCCATCTACAGTAACTGCTTCACCTCTAGGTAATCCTAAACTTAAAATAAAGTTGTTATCTGTTGGCTCTTCTATAACTGCCGTAGCGTCACTTCCTGTTGGTAGAGTTGTAACAGTGCCTATTGTAAAATTAACATCAGTATTTCCACCGCTCGAACCTGAGCCACCACCACTTCCACCGCCTGAACCACCTATTTCTGCTACTGAAAATAAATTTTTCCAAGAGGTATCTCCTTGGTATCTCCATTTTACCCATACTCCGTCAAAAACCATTTCTATTTGTTTTGCTTTTTCATCGGAGATAGATAAAACTGCTCCATCTCCGATTTGTGTACCATCTGATGAAATAAGGTAAATTTTATTGTTTCCATTTACTTTTATATCAATAGGTGTTTTTTTAGCCAAATTTCTAAATTGTATTTTTTTAGTACTCTCACTATCTTCAACTATAAGATAATCAGAATCACTCGGAATACTTTTTTCTGTTAAATCTTCAATAAAAGCCATTATTCCACCTCCGAATCATTTAACGCTTTATTTAATAACGTTGTTAATTTTTCTATTTCCTTTTCTTGTTGCCTAATTAATGCTTCTTTTAGAAGTATGTTTTGTTGTAATTCCAAAACTCTTTCCATAGCCACAACATAGACAAACTCTGGTTTAACTTGTTTTTTATCCATTAAAATCCTCTCCCTTATTTTTTAATAGTTATTTTTATTTTTACATTATCGTAATGAGAATATTGTTGTGTAGGATTTCCACCGCTTTCAACATAGAATTGTAATTCGTCTCCTCCGTTTAGTAAGAATGTTCTAATAGAACTATCATTAATAGGAATCGTTTTAGTGTCCCCTCTAGCAAATTTAATACTACTATCAGTATAGTAACTTGAATAAGACCCTGTGCTTGTATTTTTAAATCTTAATCTTGGATATGGGATTGCTCCAGCATATCCGTGACTTGTATTCAATCTATGACAAGTTATTGATACAGATGTAATAGAAGATGCAGATTTAATAAAACTTAAAGCAGACGTAGGTAAATCAGCTTTACCCCTATGAAGTTTATAAGAACCATATTTACCTTGAGCCATTTTTCCTTTAAATCCTGAAGTAGCACTACCACTTCCTTCAGGAATACTTCTTAAATTAATTAAACTAAATGTTTTTGTAATAGTTTGAGTATTTGATGAAGACCCATCTTGTCCTCCGCTACCACCACTACCACTACTGCTATACCATCCCATAGTAGTAGTTTCTTTTAGTGTTCCGGATTGATGAATAAGACCTCTATTAATATCATCTTTTGAGCTAGTAGTTTCAGGGATAGTCCCGCCTGATACAACAATTCCACCACCTTCAACTGTTCTTCTGTATGTTGTCTTACCTTTTACATTCCAAAATCCTACCTGTGAAGCATTACTGCTTACAACGGGAGTTTCATAATATATAACATCGCAATTTCCTACACTACCTCTTGCCCCATTTGTAAATCTAGCAAAAGCCCCGTAATAAGTTGTACCACTACTAGATATATTTTTAGCTTTAAATCCATTTATTGAGCAATATGAATTTTTTACCACTATTGCATCTTGTGATTTTGATTGATAAGAATAAATTGTCGCACCTGATGTAGAAGAATTTGTTTTTTGTCCATCTAAAGAAACATCAACTGTATTATTTTCTACCTGAATTTGTCCATATAATACAGCAGAAGTATCAAACACTACATTTAAATTTCCACTTCCTAAAAACCCATTAATTGCAATTTCTTCATTATATTCTCCATAAGATACATTTATAGTTATATCCTCGTCATCAAAATATGTTCCATATCTATCTTTAATTTCATTAATAACCCTATTGACTGTACTGGCTTTATTACTGGAATTTCTTCCCGTTCCATCACCAGTCTCATTAGGGGCAACATACCAAGTTGTAGGGAGACCTTTGTTTTCTGTTGACATTACAAAGTCTGACCCAGTCATGCCGTCTGTTTTTAAGTTAGCCACATAGCATCCATTCATAGTAAAATAAGCTATAGGAGAACCATCATCATTTTTATATATATACATTCCTTGTCCGTTTATATTTGTAGTAGCAACAGGAGTAGAACCACTTATAACTTTTCCATTCTCATCAAAAGAAGAATCATCATACATTTTAACTGTAACCCCTTCTTCGGAGATTACAGTAATATTATTTTCTATTTTATTATTCATACTAGAGAATTCATATTTTAACGAATTTACTGTTTGTGTTACTTCTGATTGTCTTGCAAATGTTTTAGTTCCGTCTTGCTCCGTTGATTCTTTAACGACATTTACTATTCCCTCTGGTTTTATACTTTGAAAAGACTCTCCTGTTATCGTTTTTAAAGTATTTAAATCTTCCGTTGTTTTACCAACAGTAGTTTTAATTTCTCCGACTAAAACTTCTATTCTTTGATATTGTTCTATTCTCTCACTACGTTCATCGTCTACTTTTTTCCCTGATATAGCATCTATCGCAAAGTTAATATATATTTTAAGACTTTGTAGTCTACTTCTATAATCAGCAAACGCATCATCTAATTTTTGTTTATCATTACTATCTATTATTCCGTCTTTATTAAGCATTTCATTTATAACATTAACTAAGTTAGTATGAGCAGATTCATAACTATCATAAGCGTTTTTTAAGTCTGTTTTAGGTTGGTCATTAGAATTTTTATCTACCAAATCATTATTTGAATAAATAGAAAGATAGTCTGCTTTCATTTTTGTTTTTTCATTTTGAAGAATTTGAAGAGCTTGTTTAATAGAATTTTTTTCTGCTTCTGTTAATATCCCATCTCTAAAAACGCCATCTAAATTTGTTTGTAAGTCAGATATTGTTTTATTAATACTATTTAAACTATTCTCTAATTCTTCTTTTGTTTTTTCTACAAAGTTTCTAGTGCTTTCATCAACCATATCTTTATACACTAAACTATATTTTTCTAAAGCACTGTTATGTGCAGATATATAACCATCTAAAATATTTCTATCATCATCACTAAGCATATCTGTTCTGTTTAATAATGTATCTACAGCATTATATAAAGAGTTATATGCAGTGTTATAATCATTATATGCATTAGTTAAACGAGTTCTACTAGTTTGAGTTGTTAAATCATTTAAAATGCTATTATATTTTGTATCAATGGTTTCTTTTTTTGCCTTAAAAGCATTTAAATAACTTCTTATTGTTGCCTTTTCGGCATCTGTTAACCTAGAATCATTAAATATATCTTCCATACTACTATCTAATGTTTTTAGAGCTTCCATAACTTCTCTTGTTTCCTTAGTCATATCAGCTTTCATTTCACTAGATATATTATTAGTAACATCATCTACTGCTAGTTGATGTTGTTTTGAAAAAGCATCTAAGTTAGTTTTATATGTTTCATAAGCTCTTTCATATATTTCTTTTAAAGAATTATCTATTGTTCCACTCGTATTTATAATATTGTTTATACTTTTCACATAAGCGTTATAAGAAGTAATATAATTATTATAAGCTTTTTTATATTTTGATTTAACAGATGCAGATAATTTTTTATTTTTATATAATTCTTTATATTGGTTATCTACATTGAGTTTTGATGTTTCTAAAGCTTTTAAAGCTGCTTTTAAAGTTTTTCTTTCTGCTTTACTGACTATACTATCTGAAAGAGTTGCATCTATCACAGTATCTATATTATTTAAACTATCTTCTAATTTTGTAATTCTAGTATTGAAACTAGAAGTGTATTTTTTTGTTTGCTCATTGGCTATATTTTCTATCACTTTATTTGCAACCGCAATAAAATCAGATAAGGAATTACTAAATTCTTTCATAGCATTATCTATTTTTTCTACGTCTGGGTCATCAAGTAAAGTAGTTTTATTTAATGCATCGTCTATTGCTTTATTTAAGATTGCATATTTATTTGTATATGCATTATACGAATTAGTTAAATTTGTTTTATCTTCGGGAGTAATATATGTCGAAGAGCTAAGTGTATTATATTGTGCTTTTATATCCGCATTTTGAACATCTAATATATTTCTTTTTGATTTAATTTCTTTTCTCTCTGCTTTATCTATTACATTATTCGCAAATGTATCATCATATCCAACTTCTATATTGTCAACTCTAGTTTTTAAATTTTCAATGTCTTTAGCTAATGTTGTGTTTATAACTTTTGCTTCATTTTCAGAAATATAAATTAAAGCACCATTTGCCGCAGTTGTATAATTACTAATAGCTTCTCGCACTACATTGTATAAAGAATCCATAGAAGCTTTATCTTCATCAGACACTAAATCTTTTTTATTTAAAATTCTGGTAACCTCATTTACTATAGAAGTATAAGCATTTACGAAAGCGTTATATTTTTCATCTAAATTTTTTCTTTCTGCTAAAGTTGTATCGCTCATACTTGCTTTTAATATAATTCTATTATATTGGCTATCTACCTCTTCTTTTTGGAAAGATAATGAGCTTAAATTCGTTTCGATAGCTGCTCTTTCTACTTTATCTATTATATTATTTTTAAAAGTTTCGTCTATATTAACATCTAAATTATCTAATGCATCTGAAACATTTTGTATTTGAAGTGCTACTTCACCCTTGGCATTTTCTATTTCTTCGGAGTATCTGTTGTCTTCTGATTTAGCTAATTTTGACCCTAAATATTTAAAAAATTTATTTACTGTAACCCTATATTCTTCTAAGGCAGTAATTACTTGAGCCTTTTCTGCTTCATTAAAATAATTGTCTTTAGTTACTTGATTAATATTTTCTACCAGAGAATTATAATTATTAGAATACTCTAGGAATTGCGACCTCATTTCAGAAAATTCATCTTCGTCTAAACTTAAAGTTTCTAAATATTCTTCATATTTTTCTACTAAATCATTACTTTCATTTTCTAAATTAGTCATTCTTTCCTTTAAAATATTTCTTTCTATAACTGTAATAGTTCCGTCTTCTGAAGCTTCTTTAATCCAATTTTCAAGTAGATTTAATTGAGCCAATATATCATCATATTGTGCTTGAAGTTCTGATTTTTCTAAACTCAAAGAACTTTTCATTGTAGTTGTTATTGCATTTAAAGACATTATTATTCTATTTTTTTCTACATTTAATTTTGCAATTTCTTCATAAATAGCACCACCGATACCTATAAATAAGAAATCATCACAAGTTTTCTTTAAGTCATCTAGTCTAGCCTGACAAGTTGTTGCAAATCCAATAAGGATAGAAGTTTCACTAGGAGTTACTGCTCGGTCTTCTGTAGAATCCCAAAGTGTCATTTGAAAATTATTAAAAGCACCTTCTAATGCCTCTTTTTGGCTTTTTAATAAATTAGCATTTTCTGTTTCTTTTTTTTGACTCATAACATCTATTAATTCATCTATATAATTAAAATATTCTTTCATTTCTGTATCTAATTTATTCATTTCATTAATCAACTGATAATTTTCTTCCCCTGATACAAAGCTATCAGCAAATACATTTCTCATTGTTGTAATGAAATCTGAAAACATAGTATTCATTTTTATAGTATATGAGATTATTTTTTGTCTTAAATCGTTTTCTATATTAGTGTCAGAATATCCTTTATTTACTTCTTGAACTAATAATTCTATTTGTTTTGCTGTTTGTTGTATTTTCGCATATATATCAGCACTACCTTTTAAATCATCTCTTAATATTCCTACCACTTTAGTTATTCCATCTACTGTTTGAGTAATGTTGGTATATTTTTTCTCTATATCGCTTATTTTTTCAACCATATTGAGTAAATTAGAACTACTATCAGTTCCGGAAGTATTATCAAAATTTATTGTTATTTCTGTTTGATTTGGGAGTATAAACGTTCCCTTATTATTTACTACTATTAAAAATAATCCTTCTTTACTTTCTAATGTAGTGTTAGATGTTATAAGTTCAAAAGGGGATTCATTTTTATCCCAATAAAAATATTTATCACTACTATACATATTTTTAATATTATAATATATATTTCTATATCCTATTACCATGTTTTGAACACTTACATAAGTAAAGGAAGGAGTATTAGATAAACAAGCCATATACTCACCGTCCTATTCGTCAATGTTAATTTTATTTTCTTTTAATAGAGTCCATAATCTTCTATTTTTTAACATTTGTTTATTATTTTGTTTTGCATTCTTCAATACATCTAAAATAACTTTTTTAGTATTACTTTCTAATTTTTTATTAGATAACCTAATTTGTAATGTTCCTTCTTTCAAAGAGTAATCATATCCAACTAAATAAAACCATTCCTCTAATTCTTTGTCTCTGTCATATATTGCAATTATATCTCCTAACCCTAGAACTCCGTTCCAATGTTGTCTGAATTCATTATCTATAAGTCTGTCTAAAAAACTTTCTATATCTATAGATATATCTCTTGTAGGACAACATCTTATCTCAAGTTCTCTTTTTCCACAAGATATTATTTCTTGAGCATCATAAAATGCATCATTAGAATATGTATCATGATATATAAAGTTCTTTAATTCATCTAATAATTTATCGCTAAATAATCTTTTTCCATCTATTACACAACTTTCTCTATTACATTGAAGTCCTAATTGTTTTATCTCTTCTTTTATTTCTTCTAATCTTTTTTCACATTTTATTGTATTTGCCATATAAACAGCTTCTTTATCCATGCCCTCGTTTAATTGAAGAGCTACTTCCATTGCTCTTTCTGTATTGCCTGCGGTTTTATAATTTGATTCTATTTCTTTTAATTGTTTATTGTATTCTATATAGAAAAACCATTGATTTTTATAATCTGTTAATTGACTATCTACTTCATTTCTTTCTGTTCTTAAATCTCTTAATTGAAGACTTGTGGAAGAAAGTATAGAATCATGTTTTTGTAATGCGGCAATTAGCTCATCACTCATTTCTTTATTTTTAATAAAATAAGAATAATTTTCTATATAATTTTTCCCAGTAGGGATATAATCACTAACTATACATTTGTCTTCGTTCCCTATTAATGTAAGTCTTGTGACTATGTCAGAAGAATTATCAGTAACTTCTAAGCTTTTAATATAATTATCATAAGATAATATTAATCCTAGGTTGTCTCCAAAATTATCTATGTAATATAAATTAATCTCTTGTTTTGTATTATCAAATACAGGAACGCATTCAAATTCTTCTGATATATTTTCAGATATAAAAGTAAACCAATCAGTATCTATATCTTCTAACCATCTCATGCGTGGTTCAAAGTGTTGTTTTATCTCTATTAATTCTGCACTTTTTGTTAAAATATAATTTCCTGCCTTATCCATTAAATAAGTGCTACCTTTTGTGTAATTTGAATACAAAACTTCTTCGTCTATATGACCAAATTTCCACCCTGTTTCTTGATACATATATTCATTTAAATTAATAATTATATTATCCCCATCAGAGTAGTCTGAATTATTAAGCATTATTCCTATATTAGTTAAAACAATATTATTTTTCTCTAATTTTTTTTGGAATCCATATGCTTTAATTGTCTTAGATTTTTCATCTTTATTCTCTGTACATTCTTTAATTATAAAAAATTCTCCATCTAAAGATATAAGTCTTTCAATTTTAAACTCGTCATAAAAAGGATATTCTTTATTATTATCTATAATTTTATTAACTATAATTGTTATTGAATCAATATCTTTAATTCCTCTTGTGACACTCGATAAAAAATCAATAGGCATAGCACATATTATCTCTTTATTAGTTTTGTGCAGTAGTAAATCAGTGTATCCTTGTTTCATTTCTTTTAAAATTATACCCATATTCATCACCTATAATATTACTGGAAATTCTGCTTTTATTTTAACCTTACCATAACCATATAATTTTAAATTATTACTTCCGGGTAATAATTTAATCCATTTTCTATTACAATAAGATAACCTATTTTCGCCATTAGCATTTAAGACTGTAAGCATTTTATTATCTACAGACACAGGTTCATTTAGTTGTAGCTTTAAAGTCATATCATTGATTTCTATAGTATTAATTATATCGTCTGTTGTTTCAGCTGTTATTATAGGATAACAAACTTCTCGACTTATATTTTCTATAGTTGTCGCATTATCACCGCTTAAAAGAATGACTGTTTCGAATTGTTTATAGAAATAATGAGTATATGGTTGGAACGTAACCTCTAAAAACCCTTGATTTCCAAAAGTTAATTTATCTTGTATTTTTACACATTTTAGATAAAGAACATAATCGGGATAATCTTCTGTTATAAAAGGGGCAAAAGAATCTGTAATTAACCACGTTTTTATTCTTTTAAATATCTCACTTGAAAAAGTTGCTAAATTACCCGTTTCATCTACATAAGCTAAATTTAAAATAATTTGATCAGGAATATTTGTTTCTTCTTTATATACCGGATAAATACCATCTTTACTATCTGAATTAACAGATACAGAAAAGGGTGTTTTCATATCATTAACTATATTATTTTCAAAATATACCAATCTAACGTTATATTCATCACATGACACTCCGTTAAACATAAATTTATCTGAAATAAACATTATATCACTCCTTATAATAAAAAAAATAGGAGCTAATTAAAGCTCCTATAATTTATTTGAAATATATTTAAATTCTTCTTCTATTGCTTTTGTTAATTTATCAATCGTAACCTCATCAGGATTTCCTTGAATATTAATATGTATGCCACCTAATTGAAGATTTGTATTATGAGGATTATTATTGTCATACATATCTTTATAATTTGTTCCATATTGTTTTAAGCCTAAAGAATTATATATATCCGTATATTGTTTTAATACATCTGTTGCAACTTGTAAGTTATTAATTAAGTCATTTTTAATAGAATCTCCCATTATACCTAATGCGTCTCCTGAAGTTTCTGCAAATTCTATAAGTGTATCTTGTAGATTTTTAACATTCCCATCTAAATCTGTAAAAGTATTAGTAGACAAATTCTTTGTAACCATTTCTGCTATTTTTTCAGGTGTCCATAAATTCTCAAGTGCTTTTATTTTATCTTCTGATTCTTTTTCTGCTTTATCTATTTCCTTATCATACATATCTTCGATTTTTTCATCTAATCTGTCTTGTTGGATGTCTTTTAATGCCTTTTCTTCTTCTGCTAATTCATCATAAGCTTCTTGCAACTTACTTCTCGAAGCTAAAGAAGTATCTCTTTCAAGTATAGAAATTTTATTTTTTAATTTATTAACTTTATCTAATTGTTCATTATAATCATCTTTATAATCAACTTCACTTCTATAATCTTGATAAGCTTTCTTCTGGTCTTCTAAAGCCTTAACTCTCGCATCTTTTTCTTTTTCTATTGCATCTTTTCTTTTGTCTATTTCGTCTTCATATACTTTTGTTATCTCTTCTTCCATATCCTTTGCTATATCTAATTTTTCTTTTTGAATATCTTTGATTTTATTTCCTAATTCTTCCCATTGAACGATGGCATCAGGTAATTCATCTGTTTGAAGTTTTATATATTCTTCAAGTAAATCTGTCACTTTTTCTAAATCGTCTGTATTTTGATACTTGTCTAAGATTTCTTTTTGGTTTGTCACATTATTATTCTCGTCAAATTTAAATCCATATGAAGATAAACTATCTTTATAAGCATCAACCATTTCATTATATTGGTCTATTGTTTTTTGAAGATTGACTCTTTGTTTTTCGATTTGTTTAATTTCTTGTCCGTATAAATCAACCTTTTCTTTACCAGTAGCATATTCTAATTTTGCATCTAATAAATCTAATTGATTGCCTAACACTTTAAATTCGTTAGATAATTCAGTCACACCGTTTTTAAATTTATAAAGTCTATCCTCTAATAGAAGTTTTTCAATTGCATCTTTATTTTCTTCAATAGAGTTTTTCATATCTTGCCATTCTTGTTCGGCTTTAGGTAAATCTGTATATTGGATTTTAATATATTCTTCTGTAAGGTCTTTTGTTTCGTCTAATTTTTCTTTATATTTATCTAATTTATCTTTTGCTTTTTCTGTAGCTTTGCTATATGATTTTTTCTTTTTGTCACTTTTACCTTTATAATCACTTTCTGATTTTTGAGCTTTATCATATGCTTTTTCTAATCTATCATATTCTTTTTGCATCTTAGCTAATTTTTCTTCATAGCTAGTTAGATTTCCTTGATTATTAAAAGTAAATCCTTTTTTCTTTAGCTGCTCTCTTAATATTTTCTTTTCGTCCATTAATGAATCATAGTATTCTTTTTGTAAACCAACTTGTTGTTCGTATAATTCATTTTGTTTCTTTAAATTCTTTATTTTTTCTGTTCCAGTTGCACGTTCCATTTTTTTGTCTAATAAAGCTAGTTGGTTAGTACAACGAGAAATTCTATTCTCTAATTCTTGGAACATATTAATGCCGTTCTTTAAAGCATAAAGTAAATTTTTAGAAGTAATATCTATTTTTGTTTTAGTAGATTTACTAGAACCTACTGCCCCAAAATCTTTAAATGCTGTAGCAGAGACCCCATCAGTGCCTTCTGTTGGCGTTGGAGGTGCTCCGTCAATAGAACTCATACTTACATCAGATTGAGCTGTTACAGGAGGAGTTGGAGCGTTTATTTCAACAGGCGTATCAGAAATATTCTTAAATCCTTCAACACTACCAAATCTTACAGGAATACTTGCCCCTGCTATAAACTTATCTATTTTAGCAAATATCCCCTTTAATCCGTCTGACATAGCACCAATGAATGTAACTTTTTTAGTTTCGTCTTTGGCTTTTTTTGTAACAGTATCTTCTTTATTTACTGTATCTGTAAACCCGTTTTTACCATCCATTGTAACTTTTTTAGTTTCAGGTTTAGCTTTGTTGCTAACTGTATCTTCTTGTTGAACAGTAATAGTATATCCATTAGTAGAGATTGTTACTGCTTTATTTTCAGGTTTTGATTTACTGCTAACTGTATCTGTTTGTTGAACAGTTGTACTAAATCCCTCTGTAGTAAATTTTAAAGGCTTAATAACAGGATTGCCTTTTTCATCTAGTTCAATAGTTTGACCTAATGTTTCTGCAAAATTTTCACTCTTAAATACTACTGATTTTTGTGCTGGTTTACCTTCTATTTCTGATGTTTTTTCATCTACTTCATCTTTTTCTATAAAGAATTTTACAAGTTTTTCTTTTATTGTTCTAGCGTCTACAGTATCTAATCCGTCTAAAGCATCAATTATATCACTTACTACTTTTATTCTTTTTTCTTCGTCTAACTCACTTAAAGCTTCTTCTACTGATGCTATATCACCCTTTGCTAATCCGTTTTCTACTCTAACTGCTATTTTCTTTTCTTCATCTGTTTCCATGAATTTATCTAATTCATTTTTAACAGTATCTACTGTTTTTTCTCCTACAACTGTGACTCCAACTTTATTTGCTACTTTAGGGTGGTCTAACAAATATTCTATGATGCTTTTATAATTTGTAAGTTCCCCATTATTAAATGCTCCACCTAATTCGCAAATTAAATCAACAGTTTTGTCTCCAAAAGGCATACTTTCAAGTAATTTATTTACATATTCTAACTGACTTGTATCAATAGTTCCGCTAGTAAATAAGTCTGATATTTTTTCGTTTTCACTTACTTTAGTATATTTCTTTATTTCAGATTTAATATTTTCAAGTTGTTCTTTAAGATAGTCTTTATCTAGGTCTACTTTTATTTGATTATCTTTGTCTTTTTGAGCATTGTTTATAGCTGTAGTTATCTCAGGGCTTATTTTATTTCCGTCTTTAAGAGATATTCCTACTTGACATTCTGCTTCTGTAAGTTCCCCATTCAACATCTTATTAATCAATTTAAGATTTTCATCATCTGCTATACCACCAGTGTTTTTAAAAGACGTAGAAATTGCTGTTATTACTTCTAATTCCGTAGTAGTTACCTTATCTCCACCATCAGTTATACCTTGAATAAGATTTCTTATTTGAGGGGGTAAATCAACAAATGGGTCATCATTTTTACCTATTTTAGTAACTAAGTCTATTTTTGTTTCAATAGGAATATCACTACCTGCTAGTTCATCGGCTACCTCTTTTAAGTCATCAAATTGTTTTTGAAGTTGAAGGGCAGCATCGTCTCCCAAATTAACATCCATAAGATTTTTACCAAATCCCTTTAAGAATCCGTTTAGCTCTATCATATTTTTGTCTAGTTTTCCTTGTAATTGAGGGACAAAACTTTCAATCCATTCACTAGAATCTATTCCGGTTAATTTTTCAAGTTCTTCAGCCACTCCGGAAATTGATTTTTTATAATCATCTATGTTCCCTGTTGCTTGGAAAACATCATTAGCCGCATTAAGTGTTTTATTCCATTCTTCAACTTTATCATAGTTATCTACTGCATAATCGGCTACTTTATCAAAACCTGCTAAAAACTCATTTCTTTTATTGATGTTCTCTGCAACTAATTCATTTGACCAGTCATATATGCCCATTAACTCTATTAATTTACCTTTTTGAGTATCTCCAAGATTAGCATAGTTTTTATATTGACGAGCATTTCTGTTCATTTCATTCATAGCATCTTTTTGTTGGTCTTGTTCTAATGAATAATATTTTGAACTTTTTTCGATATTACTATTATTTATTGAATTAATTTTATCAGCTGTACGTTGTGCAATCTGTTCGTATCTTTTACATCCTTTTTCATAGTCAGCCAATCCATTACTAAATATAGAATAATCAAAGAAAGGGTTTGTAAGAGCATTTTTCTTTATATTATCCTCTATATTTCCCTTTTGGTCTTGTCTGTATTTACCAACCATTTTACTTGCTTCATTGGCAGCATCTTTTTCCTCTAATCTAAGCAATTCTTGTTTCTTTTTAATTGCTATATCTAATTTTTCAATTAATTCATCGGCACTACCACTTAAAGCTAATAAAGGGTCGCCATTTTCGTCATAGCCAGTTACTAGCTCAGGAAACATCTCTGCTAATTGTTGTTTATATTGAGATAATTTTTCGGCTTCCTCGCTAGTAAGATTCATTTTGCTTGACAATTCTTCAAAATCATCAGCCATACTTTTTAGGTTACTTTTTTTGGTATTTAAATCTCCGATTTCTTTTTGTGTTTTATCTATATTCTCTTTAGTGTTTTGGTACATATCTTCTGTTCTATGGATATAGTTATCTATAGCTCCTATAACATTACCAATTAATGTGGCTGCCAATGTTATCATAGCCCCATTTAATAATGATATACCTACAGACGCAGCCATAGATTTAGCACCCGCTAACACCATTGACCCTGCTGTTTTACCAAGTCCCTTTTGAGTTTGTTCTGCAACTATTGTCGCACTACTATATGTATTACTTATTTGTTTTAAATTTCCTGTCGCATCTTTTCTGTATACTTTAAATTGTTTATTAGAACTCCCCAATGATTTTTGAATTCTCATATTGCTTGTTTGAATATTACTAGCTAGTTTATTTGAATTTTTAGAAATCATACTTGTTACAGTACCAGAGGAATCTTTTAATTGATTTGTTACCACTTTTGTTTGGGTTTGTGCTTTCTTTAGGTCATTATAAAAACTACTACCAAATAGAGTTACTTGTTCTCCTTTAGCAGATGCTTTTAATGTTCTAAATAAACTTGCAACAGTACCTATTGTTGCAGGAAGAGCCATACCCATGCTATCTAATGATTTAGTAACCTTATTTACCATTTCCATAACTTCTGCAAAGCCAGTAACTAACCCTTTAGTCATATCACTTGATATTACAGTTGTTATAAAATCTCTAAATTGGTCTTTTAATGCTACTATTTTTCCTTCAAGAGAGTCTATATAACGAGCGTTTTCTTGTTTAGCCGAATCAACAGTAAATCCATCGTTATATTCTTGTACATATTGTAATACTGTTTCCCAGTTATCTAGCATAGCTTGTAACACATTGGCATGATATTTACTACCTATTGCTTCTGTAACTGTTTTTTGTTCAACGTCATTTAGTGAATCCCATTTGTCATGTAATTCATTTAATACATCAAATAAAGGTCTTGTAGTTCCTTTTGCTAAGTCAGCAGTTTCTATTCCTGCTACTTCCTTTAATGCTTTCGCTGTTTTATTAAGAGTTACTTCTCCTTCTTTAGCATTATAAGTAACCCCACCTATGTTAACTGCTATAGTTTTTAATGCATTACCTAATTTAGAAGCATCTTGTACTGTTTCCTGAGCACCAACAATCATACCAATGGCTTCGCTCATGCTATTACCATTTGCTTTTAATTGTGATGCAGAACGTTGTAATGCTTCACCTATGTCACCTGAAGTGACTGCAAAGTTGTTCGGTTGTCTTCATATGAGTTCGCTACTTCTCATACAGTTCTCTTATGAACTTCTCTAGCTTTCACTAGAAGCCGAGACTATATCTTCATCTTGTTTTGAACAAGAGCTTTCCACTTCCACTCGCTTGAGTGTACTTCTCTGCCGAGAATAGTCGTTGGAGTTTATTCTTGGTTTATTTCTTTGGCTAATATATCTTCTATATTATTAAATTCCCAATAAGGAATTCTAACCAATCTAATGTTATTTTTATCGCAATATATATTTTTAATCGTATCTCTTATTTTTGTATCTATAAAACCATTTTGCCCACCAAAATATTCACTAATATAATAATGTTGTCTACCGTCATATTCAATACAACAATTATAATCAGGTAAATAAAAATCAAAAGCTAAAGTATTTTTATATTTGCAATCTTTAAATCTATGTTGCTCTATATAATTTATGTTATTTTTATCTAAGTATTCTTTAATTTTTTCTTCACCTTTAAAAATAGTTTTACATTTTGGACATCTCCTACCTTCTTTAAAATGATGGTAAGATGTTTTATGTATATGTCCGTTTGGGCATATTGTTTCTAATTTTGTTCCACAATTTTTATAAGATTCTTTATCAGATACAACTTGATATCCTTCTTTTCTAAATTCTAAAATTATATCTTCAAAAGAATATTTAAATCTTGGCTTACATTCAGGACATCTGCAATTACCTCTTCTAAAAGAATCATAAGATAATGCTTCTGTTATATGACCATTGGGACATTTAAGTTTTAATTTTTGTTTGTTTGATTTATACAAACATAAAACCTCATAACCATATTTGTTAAAATATTCTTCTATATATTCTTGTGTTAATCTTTTACTCATTTAATCACCTCTTTTCCATTATATCCGTTATATATTGCATTTAACATTATTTTAAAATAAACTTTAGAATCTTACCTGCTGATTGCCCAATCTTTAAATTTTTCAAACATTCACGCTTATCGTTTCCAATTACGTTGTAGTATTAAAGCTCTTAGGGCTTCCCAGTCAATTCAAAAAGTAAAATAATACAATCGCTTGTATTACTGGGCGATTAGTTTACATTCACCCGCATAGTTTGCCTGATCCATATAATCAGTTAACATATTATAAGAATCACTAGCACCCTTAACCTTCTTAGTCATAGGTTCTAATGATTTTGTTACACCACCATAAGCTGATGCGATAGTTTTTAAATATTTATCAGAAGTTTCCTCATTTATATCTGCGACATTTGCATACATATTTACATCTTTTGCATATTCCATCGCTTGTTTAACATTGTCTATACCTAATTGGAAGGCTGACGCAGTTGAATTAATAATATCAACAGAACTTCTAGCAACATCTTGTCCTGTTTGGAACGCTAATTCCTTAACTTCTTGTAACTCTTCTTTTGTTCCTGTAAAACTAGCAGGAGCAACTTTTTCCATATCTCTAAAAGCACTATCTAAGTCTACAATAGTTTCTTTTATTGCATAGATACCTTTAGTTATTTGCATACCTAAAATATTACCTAATGAATAAGTAGATAATGTAGAGTATAAATTAGTAACAAATGAACTTGTTTTCTTTGCAGAAGTAGCTACTGCTGAAGACATTTGTTTAGAAGAATTTGAAGTTTGTCTAAGTGCCTTATCTAAAAGTCTTGCTTCACTTGTAACACTTCTAATTTGAGCATCTGCTTCTTTTAAAGAGACCCCATTTAACCCATTTAATTGATTTCTTAAATTAGTTATAGGTGTAACATCTTTACCCATAGCTTGATATTTTCTTTGTAGTTGGTCTAATGTTGCATTCGCATTTTTAAGAGCAGTCTCTAAATTAAAATTGCCCTCATTAATTTTAGAAACTTCTTTAACTTGCTTAAATTCATTTTCTAATTCATTTGCTAATCTTATTAAGTCTTGAATGTCTGCTTCTGCTGCTTCTGAATCTAAATCTATTTTAGTCTTAGATAATGTATCTGCTTTTTGGATTAATCTATCTAATTGAGTTGTATCTCCGAACATCTTAGTAACTTTAAAGGAGTCCATTTGAGACTGTAAAGTCTTAAATTTACTAATAGCAGTATTAAACTGACTATCAAGTTTTCCTGTAAAATTAATATTTTTGCCTAAATTAGATAAAGCATTTTCTAATTCTCTTGTACTTTGTATTAATTTAGTCATTTCATTATAAGGAACTGAACTGCTTAAAATATCTCCAAATTTAGTTAATTTAAGATTTCCTAATTGAGTCATTAAACTTTGTAATTCTTGCAGTTGTCCTTTTGTAAGATTAGTTTTGCTACCAAATTCATTTAATTTAGTTTCTGCACTAGTTAATGATTTTTGTACGTTATCAAAAGATTTTGCAAATTCTTTAGTTGTTTCTGTTGAAGTTCCAGTAATTTTTATATTAGGGAGCAATTTAGCTATAGTATTTATTTTACCTTCAACAACACCTAGTTCTGATTCTAAAGCTTTAAAAGTTTCTGTCCCAACAGGAGTTTTTCCAAGTTGTTTAATCAAAGTATCTCTTTGTGTTATTGCCTTATTAAAGGCATTTAAAGCGTCTGTTTGAGATTTAATACCAGTTGTATTTTGAATCATTTTATTGATTTCTTTATTTACTTGGCTTAATCTTGTAGATGCCTCATCATAAGGTAATTCAAGTAGATTTAATAATTTTTGTTCTAAAGCAAGAACAGGAGCGGTATTCTCTCCTAGTGTTTGTATAACACGTTTATATTCTTCCAATCTATTTAAAGATTCACTTATACCCGCATCAATCTTAAAAGATTGCTTATTTGCTTTAGCAACATTATTTAATCTTTGGATTTCTGATTCTGTCTTTTCTATTGAACGATTAAGTTCCATCAACTCTGAAACCGCAGTATCAGAATTAATATTTATTTTTACATTTTTTAATTTTTCATAAGATGCTACTACCTTATCAATATCTGCGACCATTTGAGGACTGCCAGTAAATCCTTTATTCTTTAAATCGGAAATCTTTGACCCAATGTCTGCTACTTTTTTATATGCAGTTTCAAGTCTTGAATTAAAGTTACCATTTATCTCTATACTTTTCGCTATATTCTTTACATTTTGTAAGTCAGATAAAAGCGTAGCCATTGTCTCATGAGAATTAGATACGTTTAGAATATTATCTAATTTCGTACCCTTAATCCTATCCATTTCTTTTCTTAAAGCTTCTAATTGAGAGATTTGCCCTTCTGTTAGATTTTTATTTTTGAACATATTATCTATAGTTTGAGATGTTTTAGTTGCAGAATCTTGTAATTGATTAAATGTTGCGGCCAAACTTTTAGTTATATTTGGTTCAAAATTCTTATTCTTTAATACATCTAACTCTTTAGATACATTCCTAATCTTAACTAAATTTTCATCTAACTGCTTATTTAAAACTGCATAAGATTGATTATTTGTAGTCTTAGACATTTGTTTTTCTAAAGAAGCTCTTTCATTCATCAACTTATTAAATTGATTCATAGCAGAAGTAGCTTTTGGGATTTCTCCTGACACTTCACTTATTCGAGTTTTTATTTTAGAAAATTCTTCTTGTGCCTGTGCAAAAGTTAATTTATTTAACCCTTCTAATTTAGCCTTTAAAGAATCTATTTGAGATGTGTCTTTCCCTAAACTTGTAAATTTAGTTCTTAATTCTTCTAATTGCTTCATTGATGCAGATACATTTATTTTGAAAACATCCATTTTTTTATTTCTTTGCATATCTGCCACCAATTTATTGTAATCAGTATCTAAATCTTTTATTTTATTATTAAGATTAATTAGGTCTGCCTCTGCTGTCTTACCATTGACTCTTATATTAATATTGCTTAATTCTTTTGCTCTAGTAAATAATTTATCAATAGCATTGTTATCTCCATACCCTTTTGTGTATAAAGATTTAATTTTATTTTGAAGAATACTTGTATCGGCTTCTGCTTTTCTTATACTTCTAGCTAGATTATCTGATAACTCTAGTTTCTTAAAAGACCTAGAAAGTTCATCTGCCTTAGTGATTAACTTAGACATTTCGGCATATGGCTTATCTGCTTTCAGTATATTCTCAAGATTCGCTTCTTGTTTAAACTTTTCAACCTGATTTTGTAAAGTCTTAATATCCGCTACCTGATTACCTGCAAGTTTACGTTTTCCTAAAGCATTTTCGATAGAAGTTCCTAATTCAGTTACCTTTTTAATTGTTGATTCAAATGAAGAATTCAAACTAGATGTAATATCTGATTTAATATTCTTTTTATTTAAAGCATCAATTTTACTACCAACTGATTCAATGTCTTTATTAACTTTTGTTAAATCTTTAGATAGAGCTTTATAAGCCTGTCCTTGATATGTTTGTTTAGACATTTTCTTTTCAAGTTTATCTTTTTCAGATATTAACTTTTTATATTCTGCGACTAATTCTTTTGCACTTTTTGCTTCGCCTTGAAACATTTTAGAATTGCCTTTTGTATTTGAACCCTTAGTCAAGCTATTTATTTGCTCTTTAAGCTTTTCAATTTGTGTAAGCAATTCTTTGTCATCTATTCCAACCTTTATTTTCTTAGCATTTTTTTCTAAATCTGCTATAACTTTTGATAACTCTGATGCTGACTGTCCTTTATCAACGGTTGGATAGACTCTAATTCTTATATCATCAGCCAATTAAATTCACCACCTTTAATACGCATAAGAATTACCACCTATACGAAGTGGTAATTTAATTTTTTTATACTACTCTAAGACCCCTAGCTAAAAGTCTTTCTTTTAACTCCGTAGGAATCATAACGTCTATAGCTGTTTTTGAATTATCAACTACGTTGGTTGCCGGATAATAAACAGGATTATCATCTCTATAACCCGGAGCCCAAACTGTTCCTTCTTCCCAACGGTTCAATGGGAAATAATGTGCCCCATGCTTATCTACCCATCCACCATTATCTTGGAATACCCCGTCTATTTCCATATGGCTAACTTGTTCAGAAGTAACTATATTTTTAAAATCTCCACTTCTTTCGTACATATTCGGAATTCTCTCATCATATCCTGTTTCTTGCATAAGGACTTCATTCATGATTTCTTCCATTTTTTCTCCTACGCTATCTAACTCATCAGCAACTATTCTTTCTATATGGGCGACAACCTGATCTAAATTATCAAATATCATCTTGTTCGCCTTCTTTTTTAATTTCCTCTATTTCTTTCTTTAACTTTTCACAATCTTTAGTTAAAAGTTCTATTTTTTCTCCCTTTAATAAATTTCTTTTCAATATTAATCCTTTTTCTAATTCGGTTAATTGCTGAGACTGGTTCAATAATACTTCTAGGTATATTTCATCTAATATTTCTCTTACTTCGTTTAATACTAAAATCATATCTTTATTAGGATTATTTAACGCCCCTATAATATTTTCATCAACTTCTATATTCGTACATACAGGGAATAATATATTGTATATATCTTCTATGTCTTCTGCATCTAAAGTATGTTCAGTTTTCCCTTCTATAATATCCTCTAATTGTAATCTTATTTCTTCTCTTTCCTCATTTAATATATTATAAACCGTTACTTTTTCTAATTCCCCGTTAATTTCTACTACAAACTCTTTTCTCACTTTTTCTAATTTAAAATCGCTTACTTTCATTTTGTTTATTCTCCCTTCTAAAAATAGGTAAAAAAAAATGCGTCAACAGAACTTAATCTGCTGACGCTATAAATTATTGCCCAACTTTTTTGTCTATTTCTAATATTAAGTCTTGGTCATCAACTAATATGTCCCAAGTTAAACTAAAGTCTGATATTTCTTGTGCTGAAATTGTTAAGTCAGCATTAGGCTGTGCTTTTGCCTTACTGAATTTTATTGATTTAATTTCTGTACTACCATCTTCATTAACAACTTCAAATGTACCTTCCATTTTATAATATTTACTTGGTATAGTACCTTTAACTTGTATTTTAGTCCCAGTTATTTCTCCACCAAGCATTTGAGCTAAGAAGAAGTCGTCTATAACTTGGGCATCCATTTGTAATGTTCCTTTTCTTTGACCTGCTATAGTTATACATAAGTCCCCTCTTTTATAAGCTTCAAAGTTTTCTGATTCAGTAGTTATATTAAAACTGTTAAGGAAATCTATAGTAGTAGTGTCTTCAGCATTAGCTAAATTTGTTAAAGTTAAGTCACAAGCACTTTTTATCGCATATCCCATAATCATTCATCCTTTCTATTTTTTTAATTTAGTTATTTTTTGCCAAGATTTTATTTTTTTAGGGCTATATTTTCCACCACTTGCCATTTGCCATTGTTTCTGTTCAGAACTTCTTAAAGCTTCAACAGAATAACAATCTCTTAGCCACCATATAGTTTTATTTCTCATTTCTTCATAAGAATTAATATTCCTAAAATACATAACTTCTCTGACAACATTTTCAAAAAGAATACTATTATCAACTTTCCTTTTTTGATAATATTCTCTTTGTTTTTGCTTAAATCTTTTAACAAGTTCAGGGTCTCCCTTTAGCTCTGTTGGCTTTTGGGGTTCTTCAAAATGACTCATTTCTAAAATTATTTTACAAAGAATAACAAAATTTTCATCAGTAATAAATGCTATCGGATTTCCTATTCCGTCTTTATTTTCTTTTCTACTACCTTTTTCGTCTATTCTAAGAATATACCTTTTTTCTTCGTCTTGAAAAAATCCCATATCCTCAAGAGATGTATCGTATAATAAAGTTAATCCTCTATAAAAGTCATTTAATATCTTCTTTGATTTATTCATCATTTCCAAAAAAATAGTGAAGAAAAGTTTACTTTCTTCACATACTTCATCATACGATAAGGACAACCCCATATAATATGGTTTTATAAAATCTATGAAATCATAATCATACATAAAATAATCTACGATTGGTTGTTTTATGATTCCCAATGTATATTTTTTTAAGTCTAAAGGGATACCTGTAACATATTCTTTAGTAAAATACATTACATACCTTCAAAATATTCAAGTCTATATACAGACATATATCCTATATAGTCACTAGGAATATTATACATTGGGTAAGTTTGCTCTAATGTTGGGAATCCAATAGCTTTTAAATTTTTATTTTCTCTAAGCATTTGTTCTATTCCCTTATATATTAAAATATCTCTCAAACCATTTAATGTAAATCTACAATCTTTATGGCATAATACGCCAACTTCAAACTTAAATTGCTGTATTTTATTGCTTTGTCTATATACTCCCGTATAAGGAAAGTCTCTATATATATTAACAAATAAAGAAACATCTGATTCCTTCATTACTTCCGGAGCCTTTTTATTTATAAATACTTTTTTCTCTTTAAGTTTTTTAATTGGATTTTCTAAATCCTCAAGCTTATATATGTCTCTTTCTTTTTCATTATTATAATATATCAATTTATTTATTTTATCATCTAACATTATTTCATTTGAGAGTTTAATCAAATATTTATTTGGAAATTGTTCTATCATCTTAAACACCTCTCACAGTAATAACAAACATATCTATTGTTTCTTTTGTTTTTTTATCTCTAGCAATAAGCATAATGTTATCACCTATTGATTCAATATTAGATGATTGTTTAATAGTACATTTATTATTTTCTTGTTTTATAATACTTGTGTTTGAATAATCTGTATCTAGTATAAATTCTACTTCTTTATCTGTGTCGATATTGTATTCGTTTTCTTCGCCTAGATAAATGTAATCTAATCCCATCACATCATTATCTTCCTCAACCTTTTTTTCTCCTACTATATTGTAGGCTATTTTATTTTCGCAATCATCTTCTAAAATACGAACCGTTTGTTGAGTTAGTGCCTTTATCAATCCGTCAGCACCACTATATCTACCATTAAATTCAAAATCATTTATATGTGTAACTCTAAATACTGTTTTTCTAGTTAACATTACTCTTGTTCCAGTATCAAATGTTCTTGTAATTGGATTTGAGCCTATGAATATATGCCTTTTAGCATCTCCTATATCTACATATCTAGTTTGGTTAACACCATCGCTATACATTGTTAGGTTTAATATAGAAACTGGGATAGGATATACTATGCCATTATAGGCATAATTAATAATTTGATTACATCTTCTAGCTACAAAATGTAAATAAGCACCCATTTCATGATGCTCTTTAAATATAATTAACCAATAACAATTATCAAAGAAACAATAGCACCCTATATCGACATTTGTATCGACAGGGAAATATATTTCTTTTTCATCTAATGATGTTTGGTCATTATCTGTTATATTATTAACTACTGCCATAACAGTTTTTGTATTTTCTGTTATAAGCACTTCATCGACATCTGTTACTTGTATATCTATTACTGTGGGTGACCTGTATAGCATTTTTTCGAATGTTAGTTTAGCCGTTGCCCTTAATTTTTCTCTTTTATTATTTTGACCACGTAAAGTAAAAGTTTTGTATTCATCTAAAAACTTACTCAAAACCATAATGCCCTTCGTAAGTGTAATCAATTTTCATTTTTCGAAAATCCTCTTCGTGAAGTTTCTTCAATGTCATTAAATTTTTTAATAAATTGGCATTTGAAGTTTTCTTAAAATCGTGGTCTGTAATAATATTCCTTAAATTATCTTCACTATTTACAATTCTTTGTAGCCATCTACATACCATACCCAAAGCAAGAATTTCTATTTCTCTTTCAGTTAGATCAGCTTTAATATAACCTGAAACTCCATCATCTTCGGAAACGATAGTTAAATCCTTTTCACAAGTGTCGAATTTTATAGTCGCTCCACGAAGATATCTGGTCATTGTTTTCATTTGTATTTCTTCAGGTGCTAAAGCCAGTCCGTCATCTTCAACTTGGTTTAAAAAAACAACAAATATCTTCTCTATTGGAGTACTCATATTAACACCTTCTAATTTGATTTAAATATATAAGCATTATTAAATTTGCTTTCGATTGCAGAACGCTTACCCATAGAATCAAATTCATTTAAGTGAGCTAAATAAACTGCTCTTTGGCATAATCTTTTAGCTAATTCAGGGGATTCGTTTTCAAGTATTCCCACAAATTCATCAACAGTACTATTTTCTAATACCTCGTCTAAGTAATCCAAAGTAAGAACTTTGTCGTTATATATTTTAGTTAAATCTAATATATCAAGCACATCTTTTAATTCATATTCATCACTATATATATCTACTATTGATAAAAATAATTTTCTCATAGTTGGAGAATTTTTCATTTTTAATAATAAATCTAATCCTACTATGGCTGTTTCTCCGGGTTCATTCATTCTTATAGAATCATAACCATTTTCATAAATAAATGAGCCATTGGTTAAATTCATTACTTCAATGTCTATTTTAGATGCTTCTCTTTTTAATTCTCTTATCATTTCTGCTCTTGTTCTTTTTCTTGCTTTCTTTGTTTCTTCAACTGTTTCCTTCCCTAAATTAACCTTTTCCTCTACTTTTTTAGTTGCCATTTACTATCATCTCCCTATCTATATTTACTAAGCTATATCATATCTACCGAAGTTAACTGCTTTTACAACACCTATATGTACTCTTCTAGTGAATAGATATTCGATTTCTCTGTCGTTTCTAGCACCAGATTTATCTTCTAGTACAAATGCTTTTCCTTCAAAACCAACCATTATAGGTTTAGTCATTCCACTTGGGACTATGTATAGATGTTCATCGTCACCTAAACCAAATTTACCAGTTTCTTTATTGAATGTATTTTTTAATTCTACACATTTCATACCTTCGAACATTTTTAAGTAACCATTGTTTCTTAAATCTTCTCCGTCTAAAACGAATCCTTCTAATGCAGGTATTTTAGCTAATGCAGTTTTAGTACCATATATAACTGGGTCTCCTAATCCTAAACCGTCTACTTTAGCACATAATAAAGATAAAGCATCTCTAGTTACTGTACCACTTTCAACTAAGTTAGCATGACATTGACCATAAGCACTAACAAAAGCGTTACCTATTCTTCTAACCATATCTTGTTGAGTAGATTTTTGAACTCTATCTACTAATTTTGCTAAATCTATTCTTCCTGCTAACCAAGCAGTAAATGGAGCATAGATTTTTACACCTAATTCACTAGCAGTCATAGGAACTTTTCTATTCATTAATTTTTGTCTTAATAGGTTGTTATTATCTGTTGCAACTACAGATACTTCAAATAATCTATCGTCTTCTACTGTAAATTCAACAGTATCTCCTAATTCAAAATCTCTGAATTCACAGAATGGTTCGAATACCTCTCTTAAAACACGAGAAGTACTTTCAGTTAATATTTCTGATAATATTGCGAATACTTTATATTTGTTATCTTGGAAAGTATAATAATCCCAAGTTCCACCCATTTCGTTTAATACTAATTTTCTTAATTTATCTTCAGCAGTATTTAAATCGTATGTATCAGGGTTTCCGTCTAATATATCTATTGCCATTTGAGCAACTTGACTTCTTTTTTCCACTATAATCATCCTTTCTTTTCTTTATTTTCTTATGCGTGTAAACATACTTCTATCATAGTTGAAGGTTGTCCTTCAAAGTCTATACCTACTCTTCTAACTAAGAATATACCATTATCGGCATCTTTAACATATTTTCCTAAATTTGCAGTATCAGGAGCTAATTTATCTCCTACTACCAATCCTTCTGGTAAGAAAGCGTTAGATATTGTGTAAACATCTCCATGTCCTAAATATTCAAATCTACCTCTTTCACCTGCTAATAGTTGGAAGTCTCTTTCGTCCATTTGATTATCATACATCAAAACAGAACAATCAACTATAGCCGCTAAATCTCCTTCTGCGAATTGACCAACTTTGTAAAGTTCTCTTTCTCCATTTTCAGCAAAACTTTTAACACCGACTACCATACCATTTTCTAATACTTGTTCGCATATACCATTTATAGGATTTGGATATGGTTGTCTATCTTTTCTCATTATTGCTCTCATAACTGTTCTTATCACACTTATTCACTCCTTTTAATTTTATAAATTTTCAAATATACCATCATAAGGAATATGAGTATTTCCCTTAGTTGGCACGTGTAAACTAGGCTCTTGTTCTGGTTCTTTAGGTTGTTTATTTTGCATATTTTCAAATGCTTTTTTGCCATATAATGTAAATAATTTATTACTTAATTCTTCTACATTAAATTCTCCATTTAAACATTGTTCTTTCATTTCTTTAGTTTCTTCTTCGTCAAATGAGAATTTAGCTAGAACTTCTTCAACCTTTTCTACAAGTTTTTCTTGTTCTGCTTGAGCCTCTTTAGCTTTTAATTCCTTAACTTCTTCTCCTAAAGAGAATACAGTTTCATTAGCATTTTTTAATGCTTCTTTAGTTTCTTCTAATTCTTTATTGACACCGTCTAAATCATTTTTAAAAGTGTCGACAACTGTTTTGGCTTCTTGACCAACCTTTTCCACTTCTGCATTAAAAGTAAGTTCTGCCATTTCTTTAGCATCTTCTTCATCTAAGGCAAAATTAGCAGATTCATCAACTTTTTTCTCTCTCCACTCACTTATATATTCTTTTTTATTATCAAAGTCTAAAGTAAGAGTATCTTCTTTTACAGAATAAGGAACGCCATAGTATTTATAGCCATCGTTTCCTTGAACTACTACTACAGAATCATCGGGTATAGTATCTACATAGTAAAACTCTCTAGTTTGATATGTTTCTCCCCAAGAGTATTGTTTTTCTATTAGTCTATTACTTAATTGTTCTCTTATTTGTAACGCCATACTTCTATTAGAAAGAGAATATTTGTTAGTGTTATCCATACTTTCGTCTCCTTTCACATTTTGTTCTATATTATTTAAAAAATTAATTAAATCTTTTTCAGTTTTTATTCTTGTAAATTCAAGAGTTGCATTAGCACCATCTATTCCCGGAGCATAATCGTCACCTAATATAGTAACTCCTAAAAATTCAAACTTAGATATATTTAAAACTCCACTATATTTATCTTTTTCGCTTTCGAGTATATTGATTTCCATACTTACAGATTTATCTCCTTCTTTAAGAAGATTATAAGCATCTTTGCAATATCTGTTCCATATAGTACCTGTAGCAGTAAGATACTCTTTTCCGTTTTCACCTTTTTCGTAAGAAAGGTCAAAGTTTTGAGAAAAAGTTCCTATAGGTTGTTCTATATATTTAATCTCATAACTTCTTTTACCATTGACAACTTTTGGAACAAGTATCATTTCATGTTCTCCAAAGTCTAAAGGTTCACCATTTTCATCATACTTAACATATGCTAATATTGGTTTATCATATATTGATGCCTTAGCCTCTTCTATTGCTTCTTTTGAAAAACTTGTTCCTTTTGGATTAACTCCTTCATGTAAGATTTGCATTTTAACACTTGGATTTGATTCATTGTTTTCTGAAAAGTTTAAGAAATTTTCTTCTAAAGTCATAGAACATGGTATTCTAATTATCAAAGGATTTCCTCCTTTCTATAAGAATTAAAAACACATATATAGTTCATCACTTATTATATATTCGCTTTTTTCATCATTTGAAAAAAGTAAATATTTATCTGAATTTTCAAACACATAATGTGTTTCCTTACCTATTTTTTGTATTGCAATACAATCAAAGCCTATTCGTTTTAACTTTTCTGCTTTATCTCTTGTATCTGCAATTATATATTTTCCCATATTATTCACATCCATTTCCTAAGTATAAAACACCGTTTCCTTGTGCCTTCGTATCTATATCATTGAGGAAATTAGTACATTTGACAAGTCTTGCCCACAATTCACTTTCAGTTGGCTTTCTGCCATAAGTTTTAACAAAATCTTCTTTAATCAATGCTAACGCTCCTGAAACGTGTGGAGTAGCCTGAGAAGTACCACTTGTCGTTGCATATCTATTATTCTTATAAGTTGACATTATATTGACACCATATGATACAATATCTATTTCCGAATTTGTATTACTGAATTTTGCAATATTATTATCTCTGTCTACTGCTCCAACTTCTATTACTTCATGATAATTTCCGGGAAAGTTAATCTCATCTGTATCTGCACTTCCGTCTCCATTGTTTCCACTAGCACAACAAATACATATACCTTTGTCTACTGCCTTTTTAATAGTATCGTGTAAAGAATCGTCATTTGCTCTACCACCTAAAGACATATTTATAATATCTACATTTTGTTCAATGGCATATTCTAATCCTTTTACTATACTAGGAAATGCACCGTCACCAACTCTATCTAAAACTTTTACTATTAATAAATTACATTCAGGTGCAACTCCAGTAATTCCTTTTTCAGCTCTATTACCTGCTATAATACCTGCTACATGAGTTCCGTGACCATTCCAATCAGTAAAATCATCTTCTTTGCCTTCGCTTGTAAAGTTTTTACCACCAATTATTCTGTCTTTTAAACATACATGGTCTGCATCTACTCCTGTATCTAATATAGCTACAGTTATACCTTTACCATAAATTCCTTTATCCCAAAATGATTCTGCTCCTAATAGTTTTATATTGGAAGGAATTTTATATGGTATATCGTCTTTAATTTCTCCTAGAGAACAAGGAGTTAGTTTAAAATCACTCATCTTTATCACCTTTGTCTATTAATGCTTCTTCAATTCTATTTTTAGCTATATTAAAATAACTTTCATCTAATTCAATCCCCATAAATCTTCTATTTAAATTCATACAAGCTACTCCAGTAGTGCCACTTCCCATAAATGGGTCTAATACAACATCATTTTCATTTGTGTGAATTTTAATTAAATACTCTATCATTTTTAAATTTTTTTGAGTTGGGTGATATCTTCTAAATCCTCCTCCAGATTCAGAAGGATATTTTAAAACGCTACTTTCATATTTTCCATTTTGCCTATTAAAAGTCCATTTATTTTTTGGTTTAACATACCATGATAATATTTCAATATTACTTATATATCTCCTATCCCTATTTCTAGGCATAGGATTTGTTTTCTCCCATATTAATTTATCTTTAAGCATTAAACCATTATTTTCAAATATTTCTTTCAACTTACCAAATTGTTCAAACGAATGAAATAATATAAAACTACCGCCCGATTTTATTAATGGGATAAATTGTATTAAATTTTCTTCTTCAAACCCTTTATCCCATTCTCCAAAATCTATACCATTTCTACCCGTCCTATCTTTCATAGTTTTAAAATTGTTTTTCTTAGATATATTGTACGGGATATCAGTTATAATACAATCAACCACTTCAATATTGTTTATAATGTCTAAACAATCGCCTTGATATAATTTATACCTTTCTTCCATATTCTCACCTATTCATTTGGATTTGTACTACTATTTTCAGCATTAGATTCTCCTGTTTCTGCTTTACTAGGTCTGCCACCCACTTCATTGCCAACTTGAGTATATGCAGTTGATAATGGTAACATTTTAGATGCTATATCTTCTAATTCTTCCGATTCTATAGTACTTAATGCTCTTAAAGGAGTTAGTCCTATAGTACCTAAATATTTCCATTTAGGAGAATAAACAGTTAAAGCATTTCTTTGTCTTTCTGCTTCTAATCCTTGATTGTATTCGTTAGTAGGTATAAATTCTAAGAACCAATTTGAAGTAGCCCTAACGCTTCTCATATGGTCATTAACCCAGTTTTCTATCTCCTTTTGTATTCTTAAAGGCATTAAAGTGTCTATTGTAAATCCTATACTTACTGCTTCTGTATTGGTTGTATTACCATTGAATAAGTTGTCATTTACGCCACTAGAATCGTATATAGTTGTTTTGGTTTTTTCTTTAGCATCAAGTATACTAGAACTATTTCCATCACTAGATATTAATTTTAAATCCAAAGGAGAAGTTAAAGTACAATAACCATAAGGAACTAAATTCTTTAATGAATTATGGTAGTTTAATATTTTCTTTCTTTCCATTTTTAACTGACCTCTATCGTCAAGTTCAGGTTTTTGATGTAATAATCTAAAACTATCTATATAAGCATTTAAATTAACTAAATCTGATAATTCTTCTAATGACGCCAAACTATCAAATAAATAAGAATAATACGGAGTACCTTTTTCTTGCCATTCATCTAATGTAAAAGCCATATAAGTAACTTCTGTCATTTGATACCATGAATTTTTTATAATTCTTCTTTTATCCAATCTGCCCTCTTGATAATCCCAGTATAAATTTTGTATATCTTGTGGGAACGTATAATAATTAGTAGAATTTAAATATCCTAAATTTATAGCAAATTTAGAGACCATATTACCAGTCTTTTGAGTTATCATACACATCTCTCTAGGAAATTTAAAAAATAAGTAATTATTTTTACCTTTAACTAAAGCTAAATAAATTTCTCCATATTCTATAATATCCTGTGCAATCCATTTGCAGTTATATTTTAGATTGTATTTTTCCACTTGTTTTGAAGCTTTTCTTCTAGCTTCTTTTATACTTTCTTCTGTTTTATACTTACTAACATCTAATGGCATTATATAGTGGTCATAAGTAAGTAAATTAGATTTATAGGTAATTAATTCCTTTAACTGACCGTTCTTTTTAGTAAGCATATCTCCTATTTTTTGAAGTTCTGTTTCTGTATATTGATTATTTGTTTGATTACTTAACATTTTTCTTATATTATTTTTAACTCTTACACTATTATCCCTTATTGTTGAAATTTGGGAATTATAAGTCTTCAAGCTATATAATAAATCTTCGGAGAAATCATAAGCATCATAAGAATCAATATTTTCTTTTTTTACATCTTCACTCAAATATATCAACTCCTTACATTGAATTTAATCTTTCTTTCTACGCCATATCATTTTTACATCTATTTTCAAACCATATTAATACTTGTAAACTATCTAAATCATCAGCTCCTACTTACTTTTATATTCATGTATTAATTTTTTGATATAATTAAATATGCTATTTGGGTCTCTTCTCTGTCTTTCTACTTCATGCCAGTTCATTTTTGTTCTTGAGTGAAAATCTCCATGACCTCCACAATGCACATAGCCATTAGGAGCGCCCATTCCAATTTCAGTTCCATAATATATACATATATCGTTGTGATTAAACATAAACATTAATTTTAGTAAGTTTTTAATTTTATCTACGTTAAAATTACAATCAACAGATATTCTAGTCATATCATGATTGTCTAGGAAAATAACTGCATTATTTATATCATTTCTAACTTCATACCTGCTATTGTGTAATATTTTATTTTTCATCCAACCAGCTTGTTCAAAATTGAATGTTTTCATTCCTGTTTCTATAGCATATTTATTACTTATTTCAAATTCTTCCCAACATTCACCAACTAAATAAGCATCAGGTTTTATTTTGTATACCTCATCGCAAAACCACTTCCAAAACTCTATTGGGTCACCACTAGCATATTTAATTGCATCAAGTCTAAATCCGTCTACCTTATGCTCTACCAGCCAAAACTTTATTAATACCTTTATTAAAGTTCTGACTTGTGCTGATTGATTATTCAGTTGAGGCATTGTGTAGTACCATTTGGCTAAATAATACTGTTTATTCTCATTACAAATTTTCCAAGCGTCATCTAATTTATAGTTGCTCCAAAAGTAACAATTGTTTTTACCTTGAATAGATTCTTTAAACATTAAATGTTCTGAACTTGTGTGACATAATACTAAGTCTAATAAAACTTCTAACCCATTCTCATGTGCTTTCTCAATAAAATTATCAAAATCTCTAAAACTACCATATTCTTTTTTAATGTCAAAATGATTGATAATGTCATATCCATGCTCTGTTGGACTTGGGAATATAGGGGTTAACCATAAAGTGGTAACTCCTAATTCTACAAAGTATGGTATTTTATTTGCTAAATCTTGAAAGTCCCTACAGAATGCTGGAAAATATATTTCATAAATTATTCTTTTCTTATTCTGCATAATAATAACTAATCCTTTCTTTTATATTAATTCTAATCTTTTATTTGTTATTTCTACTGCTTTAGAGTTTAAGTCGCATCCTATATAATTTCTGCCTAATTCTTTAGCTACAACTAAACTTGTACCACTACCACAGAAGAAATCGGCAACTACATCTCCTTCATTAGAAGATGATTTAATTATTCTCTCTAATAACTCTTTAGGTTTTTGAGTGTCATATCCTGATCTCTCTTTGCTTGAAGGAGACAAAGGTTTAATATCCCATACATCAGTTATATTAGCCCCTTCTTTCTTAGGAGTATAATAATAAACTTTATTACCATCTTTGTCTCTTCTACAAGTACGAACACATAATTCTCCTTTTTCGTTTCTATGCCTAAATTCTTTTAGTGTTCTTTCAGTATAAGGCTGATATTGTGTGTTATAAACATACTTGTCTCCATTAGAATATCTTAATATATTGTCATGTTTACAACTTATATCTTTACTCCTAGATTGCCCTCCGTAATTCCAAATAATATCATTTCTGAAATTATCAATTCCAAAGACGCAATCCATATCCACCTTTAAATAATGAACCAATCTATAATCACATTGAAGATAAATTAATCCTGTGCTTTTAAGAACTCTTTTCATCTGAAATAATCTTGGTCGATACCACTTCATAGCCTGTGTTACTGTTCCTAAATTATCATTATAATCTTTAAAATTTTTACCTGTGTTATAAAGAATATCACAATATATAAGGTCGATAGAGCCAGTAGGTAGCTGCTCTAACAGTTCTAAATTATCCATACAATAAACTTTATTTAATTCCATATCCTCACCTCGTTATACGAAAAATAAGATATCATCATCGTCATCACCAAAGCCTTCTTCTTGTGCGATTAAATTACTCAAGAATACGGCATATCCTAATGAAGAATATCTATCTTTTCTATTTGCCCCTCTTTCAAAAAGTTTTATTTTCCCTTCTTTACTTTCATGGTTCAAACTTATCATTTCATTAACCATAATAGTTGTTTGAACAAACGGAGCAAGGTATCTAGCCTCTCTATAAGCCGCCTCTTCTAAATCTAAATCTAAACTAGCTACTTTTTCAGTTACTAATATTTTTGCCTCTCTATCATTCATAGGAAGTATTAAATCTTTATCTGCTAATAATTTTCTTACACTTACTGCTATTCTACTGTTAACTTCGCTGTTAGCCTGCATTGAATAAACAAAAGGCAAGCCAGTTCTTTTAGATAAATCATCGACTCTATTGTCCTCATTAAAGCAGGTAAATCCATCATATCTGACTCCCCTCTCTTCATCATAGTTACTTTCTCTGACAAATTCCCAAACTGCTTCTCCAACACCAGTTGTATCTATAATAAGTTTATCTGCCCCGAAATCATAGAATAATTGTTTTATTCTTATAGCCTGTTGTTTAGCTGCCATACCATTGTGTGCTTCCATATATACAACATGGCGTTTAAACTTACCTCTATCAGGTATCATTCTCATTAATAAGAAACTGGAGTTATCGTTTGCCACACCTTTAGCTAAGGCGATATCACAAGCCATAATTCTTATCTCACCGTTAACTCTAGGCATATACCATGATTGTTCGGATTTCTTCTTTTTTCTCTCTGCTATCCATTCTTCCGCTGTAGGAGGATAAAATACATCGAGTGTATCTCTACAAGGATTTATAATAGAAGATTTAAAGAAAGCGTCATCTGCTTCATTGAAGAACACTGCACAATACTCCATTAAAAAAGATGCATAGTTCATACCTTCTGCATCCATTTCTCTTTCCATTTTCTTTTTAGTATTTAATCCATGCTCTAAAGAACAGGTAAAAGGAATATTACAAGCAAAGGAATCAAATTTAGTTAGCATATCTTTAACTGTTGTTTTCCACTTAGAGTAACTCCAATGGTCACTATACCATGCGGAACTTAGATATAGCTCTTTGTTTTCTTCACGATAAAAAGAATATCTAGGATTAGTTAAATATCCGGCTTGTCTTGGAACTGCCCCAAATGGAGATAAAACACTTCTAACTATTGTTTCATTTATCATACGGAACTCGTCCATTACCAAAACATTACATCTTGCACCCCTTGAGTTCTCTGAACTAGCAAGTACTTCTATAGAAGAACCATTTTTAAATGGTATTAATACCTGATTAGAGTTGCACTTAATTCCTTTATAATCTATTTCTTTCCTTAAAGCATATGATTGAGGATATAATATACCGAGTATCTTCTCGGTCAGTACTTTCTCTGCTTGTTTCTTTTGTTTAGCACAGACTATAACTTTAGTTCCGGGTTTTAATATACATATAACTGTACAGAATACTGCGGTAAGAAACGATTTACCTAGACCCCTACTCGCAATAAATACGAATTGGTCACTTTTCATCATAAAATACAGTAATATCTGTTGAAATATATGCAACTTATATTTCAAATAATCCATAGCAAATCTATGAGGGTTAGCCAAATAAAAACAACCCCAATATTCACCTATTCCTATAAGTAAATCTTCTTTGGAGTCTCCTGTTAAATTACCCCTGTCCTCATACTCGGTTTCCATATATTTCCTTTCTTCCATTAGCTATCACCATTCTTCCTCTTCGCCTTTTCCTCTTCTTCTTCCTCTTTAACGGCTTGTATAGCTCTCTCAATTTTTTCATCTAATTGTATTCCTGCATCTCCTTCTTCTAAAGAATAATTAGCTGAACCAAATCCTAAAGCTACTGCTAATGGCTTAAATAGAAACCTCATTATATATCTTTCAATCCAATCAACATCTTGATATTCTTTAAGTCTCTTAACTACTGGCTTCTTTAATTCATATATCTTCATCATCATACCAAATATATATTTTTCATCATCTTCGTCTTTATTTTGATTAGGTTGTATATTTGCATCTGCTCTACTTTTAGAAAGCAGTTTTGTATACATATCGTATGTTTTGTCATCACCTTTTAATCTAGCTCTTTCCCTAAGAAGCTCTGTCATACTTAAATCTTTAAGTATCTTTTTAGTTGACAAGTCTTTAGGTTTATACTCTTCCATATATTCAGAATAAATATATTCTAACTGTTGGTATTCTCTTTTAGTAAATCCATCTCCCCATTTCATAACTATATCATTATTAACAACCAAATCCTCTATATTAGGCTTTGAATGCATTTCATTAAACATAGGGCTATCTAATGAACTTAAACTTCTAAGGATAGAATTAGTATTTATTGTTTTCATATAATTCAAGAACAAAGAGCCGTCTTGACCTTCAACTCTATTAACTATTCCTTCATCAAATACAATGTCTAAGTTATCACAAGTTCTTCTTAAAGCTAATAATTCGTCTCCGTCACATTTAGCTAAAAAGAAATTGTATCTAATATTCATACAGTTTTTACAAATAAGGTGTCTTTTTTCATTAGAATACATAAGGCTTTCTGAACCATAGAAATCCCTAGATACAAATTTTTCTTCTCCACAATAAGGGCATACTCTCTTAGCTAATTTTTGCGATTTTTCCTTTTTCACTTTATCACCTCTCTTGTTATAAAAAAATAACTACCCCGAAGGGTAGTTATTAAATGGTTTGATAACAATAGATTATCAATATATGATTTTATTTCCTTATTAATGGGTATGGCTACGAGGAATAGCAACCATACCACTAACAAGGGAGATATATGTTAGTCTAAATAAAGACTAAAGAGAACCCATGTTTCGCCAATAAACATGGATTCTATTAACCTTTATTCTAATCAAAATAAAATGATATGAACTCGCATTTTATGTAAAAAGAATTAATCTTCTTTTACCTCTGTTTCTGTTTTTATCACTTTTGTTTCTTCTTTTTTGTCAGACACATTTAATCCGTCTATTATTTCTTTAAGAAATTCATCATCATACAAATCTGTATTTATCAAACCTTTTTCCAAGGCTTCGTCATAATCATAAAACGTTAAACAAGTTTCACAAGCATCTAAGTCTTTTTGTGTTAATTTTGTGTCTTCTAAAAGTCTATCATTTAACTTTTTCTCTAATTTCTTCCAATGAGTCAATGAACTTATCATTTCTTTAGTATAACCACAAGTACCGCCACCAGTTCCATGTAGCCCAAATGTAACTAAATCTCCTGCTGTCCTAACTTCTCCACAAGCATAAATATGAACTGCCATACTAGACACTTCTCCTATACCATGAGTATGAACAGGAGCAATACAAGATTCTAAAGTGTTCATTATCGCACACCCGTCCATTACACTTCCTCCCGGAGAATTTATTGTAAGACTTATAGGCTTATAAGGTAATTGATTTTTTTCATTTAAAGTTTGATTTTTCTCATAAACACCTAAATCTTCATCATTTATCTTTTTTAAATGAGCAATTATCTCTGCTGCCATTTCGTTATTTATTTCACCGCTTATATATATTTCTCTACTTAATTCTTCATTCTTATTTGCCATATCGTAATCCTCACTAAACTTTAATATTGTAGATACATTCAACACCTTCGTCATTAACTATCAATAACTTTTGACTAGGGGGAGAAAACAATCTCTTCCCATAAGCATAGGCATCTGTGCCACATAAACTTCCATTTATAAAAACTTCTGATGTATTATCAATATAATTACATTGAGAATGTAAATGCCCCATGCATACATAATCGACATTTCTACCACTCAGGATTGCACTTAAATCAGGAGCAACACCTTTTCTTTTTTCTTGATGTCCATGAACTCCAACAAAGTCATTTCCCATAATGTTTTTATATATAATATCTGAATTTGTTTCACTACTATTGATAATAACATTCTCATTATCCCTTAAAAGAAGCATAACATATTTTTCTATAAGAATTGTAAAATTATCGCTATCTTTAGATAAGTCTTTTAATCCCGTTCTCTCATGATTCCCAAAAGTAAATGTAACTTCTATCGGAACAACTTTTGATACTGTCTCTATAAATTTTGAAAGAAGTTCACTTACTTCATATATTTGAGTAGATAAATCTTCTCTATTTTCCATTTTAATAATGGTGTGAATTTCAGAAGATATTAAATCTCCTAAACAGAATATATTTAATTTACTTACATCATTTATTTTACAATGTTTTATAACTTTACCTGCTAATTCAGAAACTCTACTATTTGCTATCTCTGAATTGAATTTATTAACTTTGTTGTCAACTTCTATTCCATAATGCCAATCAGATAGCATTAATACTGCTTCATTCGTTTTATCGCTAAGCTCAATCTCTCTTAGTTGAACAGGGTTACTACTTGATATTTTATCCTCTAATTTCTTGTAGAAATCTTCTACTCTTGTTAGTTCTCTAAGTCTCTCATTTACATATCTCTTTTCATCAGATAATAAAATTCTTTGTTGTTTTAATTCTAATATTTTTTTTATTGTTTTTTCTGAATCGTCTCTTACAGACTTGTGTTTTGTTTCTTTAAGATATTCATCATAAATCTGCATTCCTCTTGCCCATCGTCTTAAAGTATCTTTATGTAAACTTATTCCTAGACTATCTATTATATCTTCCCAGTCTACTTCATCGTCCCCACTTAATTTTTGTAGGGACAATTTAATCATCTGTTCTTTTTGTTTCGTATTATACTTTTCCATATTAGTCATCTTGTTCTACTGATTTTATTTGCAAATCGAATAAGTTTAAATCTGAACAATCTACTAGGAAATCAGTGAGCAATCTAAATTGAGAAAGAGGAAGTTTTATATTTAATTTAAGTTGTAACTCTTGTTCTTCTTCTATATCTTCCAACACTTTATCTAAACTTCTTGTATACAAAGGTAACAATTCTTTATCGTATTCGACAACCTGTTTTCCATTTGAACCTTCCTCTATACTTGCATTTTTAAAATCTAATTGTAACACTTTTTTCATATTATATCTCCTCTCTATACTCTTATACTTGAATATCTATCACTATTTAATGTATCCAACATTAAATCCATACCATTTTTACCACTCATAATGCTCTTAAATATCATTGGAGTACAACCACTTACATAAGTAATATTATCTGCTCCTAAATCTGATATATTGTTTTTCCTAGAACATACATTCCAATAAACTAAGTGTGGCATTGTATATCCTTCTTTTGCCCATTCTTTTCTAATACGTTCCATTAATGTTACGCTATCGTTACATCTAGTTCCTTCATCAAATTCCATATCAGAAATTATAACAATGTGTTTAGGTAAGTATTCTTCTGATAAATTACTTTTCTTTAAAGTTTTTAATATTAAATCAAATACTGCTTCTATATTAGTATTCTCATAAAAAACATTATTTACTGCACTTAAAGTTTTCTCAACTATATTGTTACCTTTTATTTCCACCAATTTAGGAGTTCTACTAAAGCTAATATAGTGATTATGGAAATCTCCAATATTTCTCTCTGCACAATATATTCCTAAAGAAACTGCTACATCTATTGGAATTACGCCACCATTTAAATTCCAAGTCATTGACCCTGAATTATCTATTACTGGCAATATACTACAAGGTTTACCATCAAAATAATCAGGCAAATTTTTCCAGTATTTATCAAGCACTTTTCTTTCATGAGTCTCACAATTCCAAACATTTCTTATTATGTCATATGGATATAAAGTTTTAGCATTTATTTTACTATTTTTATTATCAATAAACTCTACATATCTAGCACATAATTCTTCATGTCTTAAAAAAGCATCTCTATATTTTAATCCTGCTTTACTAGGTAATTTATCAAATTCTATTTTATTATATTTTTTTTCGCTTAATAAATTTTCAACAATTTTTATTTTATTTCTTATACTAGATAATGTCTTTCGATACTCTCTATTAGTAAGAGAAAGCTTTTTAGCTAACTTTCTAGCAAGTCTCCTAGAATCACTAGAACTGGCATTTTCACTAGGTAACCATTTAGCTAACAATGTTGGCTGATTAGTTCTGCAATCATCTATTAATGTTTTAGCTATTAAGTTAATCATCTTATCTTCACACTTAGTATCAAACAATACTAATAAATCATCATATCTACCATAAAAGGAGATTAAATCTATATTTTTTTCAATTAAATAAGGGTGAGAATTCGCTAAAGATTTAAGAATAATTCTAAAAGTTCTTCTCTCTCCTAACCCACCTCTTACATCTCTAATGTAAAACAATAATTTCATTGCTAACAGTTTGTCTTCTCTTAAAGCATCATAAAACATATCTAATATATCTTCTTCGCCTTTCCCTCTTGATGCTCCACCAAAAGCAAATAAATCATAACATTTATTTAAAGTACTTTTATGTGTTAAGCCACCATTTTCTGTATATGTATAATTAGTTGCCTTTTTTAATTCTTTAAGTAACGTTTTATTCATATTATCACCTCTCAAGATACTATTTTAATTATGCTGTTAATATCTTTTATAAATTGTTTGGAGCTGGTGATAGGAGTCGAACCTACAACCTGCTGATTACAAGTCAGCTGCT
>OCIU01000033.1_pt1 | contig 165935 bp, 158 predicted proteins | sample 1538471 | NCBI WGS metagenome assembly OCIU01 (sample SAMN04571693, study PRJEB22368) | human gut metagenome | biome: human gut; material: stool | host: Homo sapiens | place: Luxembourg | collected 2012-06-01 | reverse complement strand
TTATCAGGCGCAAACAGCCACGCTGTTTGCGTGCTAAAACTAAGTTTGTTAAAACTGGCGACAGCCTTTTATAAAAGAAATGATTAACTTTTTATTATATATCGAAAGGCTTTCTTGTTGCTATCGCATTTAAGGGGCTTTCGCCGTTGCGTTCAAGCCGCCAAACAGCGAGCTGTTTGGCTATCGTCAGACTGCATAAACGGAAAGTATTTGTGGGCTTTGCCCACACCCACGACCTTTGAAAAGGTCGACCAAACTTTTATAATTGCTTTTCTGATTTGTTCCGCTAAACCATAATTTATCAAGATTATCCCAAAAATTAAATCTATAATTGCAATAATATTTAACACACACTCATAAAATCAAATAATTGCATATATATTTTATAAGAACAAAAATCACACCGACAGTTTAAATTAACCGTCGGTGTGCCCTACCCTTTTTTAATAATAATTAATTATTAAGTGCATTGATACAATTTGAGCATATAAATTTGCCCTTAAGACATTTCAGATTTTCGGACGAATTGCAGAAAATGCATTTTTCTTCTGCTTTTTTTATTGTAATGCAATCATTGTCAGCCTCGATATGCAGCATATCGCCCGCTTTGATATTAAGATGATTGCGAATATCCTTTGAAATTACAATTCTGCCAGCTCCGTCAATTTCTCTGAAATTGGTAAATATCATTATATCATCTCCTTATCTGAACAGTTTTCTGTTCATATTTTTTAATTGTAAACCTTAACCGAAGTTATAGGTTGACAATTTTCATCGCTGTATCATTATACCATTTTACGGTTAATATGTCAATAATTACCAAATAAGAATTGTAAATACAATTTTGTAACGATTTTTGTCATATTTGCTTTATTTATGATATTATATTTAGATTTTTGAAGTTAGGTGAAATAAATGCTTGGTTATGTGTGGGCAGGTCTGATAATTGTCAGTGTGTTGTCGGCAATTTTACTCGGTAATACCGAATCACTGTCTACAGCCCTTATAGAAAGCGGCTCGTCATCAATAGAACTTCTCTTGACAATGGCAGGCATCCTATGCCTATGGTCAGGAATAATGAAAATAGCAGAAGAAAGCGGCTTTACCGCACTTATTTCAAAAATTTTTGCGCCTCTTTTGCGACCGCTTTTTCCAAAGCTTGATAAAAACAGCGAGGCTTTTAAAAGCATTACTATGAACATAAGCGCAAACCTGTTAGGACTTGGCAATGCCGCCACTCCGTTTGGTCTTAAAGCTATGGGAGAACTTAACAGACTAAACAACTGCTCCGATACGGCAAGCAATGAAATGGTCATTTTTGTTGTGCTCAATACCGCCTCTCTGCAGCTTTTGCCTACTACCCTTGCCACACTTCGACAAAGCTACGGAAGTAATGCTCCGTTTGAGGTTATAACAGCCATTTGGATAAGCTCGGCAACCGCTCTCACTGTGGCCCTTACAGTTGCCTGTACACTAAATCTGAAAAAAGCGAGGTGAAATTATGGCTATTATAATGCCTCTATTTGCGACCGTTGTGGTATTGTACGGGCTGATAAAACGAGTGCCTGTTTTCGATTTGTTTATTAAAGGAGTGCGAGAGGGCGTAAAAGTTCTGTACACAATTGCACCTACCATAATCGGATTGGTGTTTGCGGTAGATTTACTGCGTTCGAGCGGTGCAATTGATGTTATATGTAACTTTATCTCCCCTGCCGCAGATTTTTTAGGCTTTCCAAAAGAAATTGTACCAATGGTTCTCTTAAGACCTGTATCGGGCAGTGGTTCAACAGCTTTGTTGACCGCTTTGTATGAAGATTGCGGTCCTGACAGTTTTGCAGGCAGGGTAGCTTCTGTACTTGCAGGATCATCCGAAACCACATTTTACGCTGTGGCAATGTATTTTGGCAGTATTAAGGTAAAAAAAATCCGCCATACCCTTGTTGCCGCTTTGCTTGCCGATTTCACCGCCGCAGTGATGAGCGTGCTGACCGTAAGACTAATTTTCGGGCAAAGCTAAAGGAGCTGTAAAAAACAGCCCCTATGTAAATGAAGTATATTTTCTTTTATTGCTCTCGCAAATACTTACGCCTATTTGTTTGGCTATCGTTAGATTGCGTAAACTGAAAGTTTTTGTGGGCTTTGCCCACACCCACAACCTTTGAAAAGGTTGACCAAAGTTTTATATATTGACTTTAATTTTATCGAGCAGCTCTCCGACCTTTTCATGAAAAACAAGGTCGGCGGCGCTGTCCATTGGTGTGGCATCACGATTTATCAGTACAAGTTTATTTCCTTTAAAATATCTAACCATACCTGCGGCAGGATAAACCGTGAGGCTTGTGCCTGCAATAATCAGCGTATCTGCATTCGCAATGGCATTAACCGCACCGTTTACTGTTTTATCGTCAAGTCCCTCTTCATACAGCACAACATCAGGCTTGATGATTCCCGAACATTCGCATTTTGGAATACCGTTGCTCTCTTTAATAAACTCGGCAGTATATGCTTTGCCGCACTTAATACAGTAATTTCTCAACACACTTCCGTGCAGTTCATACACTCTCTTACTGCCTGCCGCCTGATGCAGTCCGTCAATATTTTGAGTAACTACTGCGCTGAGTTTTCCTGCTTTTTCAAGCTCGGCAAGTTTATAATGAGCCTTATTCGGCTTTTTGTCAAGACAAAGCATTTTATCTCTGTAAAAGCGATAAAACTCCTCTGTCTTTTTTACAAAGAATGTATGGCTTAGTATGGTTTCGGGCGGATAATCGTACTTTTGATTATAAAGTCCGTCCACACTTCTGAAATCGGGAATACCGCTCTCTGTAGATACTCCCGCACCGCCAAAGAAAACTATTCTATGGCTGTCATCAATCACTTTCTGAAGTTCGTCAACACTACTCATTACTGCATTGCCTCTTTCATCTGCTTTACATACTCGCAAACAGGCTCAACACATTCTTTGCCGTACTTAGCAACAATTTTTACAATTGCGGAACCTACTATTACACCGTCTGCATACTGTGACATATGCTTTGCCTGCTCCGGAGTTGAAATACCAAAACCTACCGCACACGGGGTATCGCTTACAGAACGAACAAGGTCAACCATTTCGCCAATATTTGTTGTAATCTCTTTTCTTACACCTGTTACACCCATTGAAGAAACACAATACACAAAGCCCTGCGCTTCTTTGGCAATGGTTTTAATTCTGTCGTGTGAAGTCGGTGCAATAAGCGAAACAAGCTCTACACCGTGCTTATCGCAATAAGGCTGTAACTCTGCCTTTTCCTCAAAAGGAACATCCGGAACGATTACGGCGGAAATACCGCACTCTGCGCACTTTGCCATAAATGCGTCTGTACCGTAAACAAAAATAGGGTTCATATATGTCATTACGGCAAGAGCCGCCTTAACCTGCGGACGGATTCTCTTTACCATATCAAAAATCTTATCCGTTGTAGTACCTGCCGCCAAAGAACGGAGGTCAGCCTCCTGAATTACAACGCCCTCGGCAATCGGGTCTGAAAAAGGTATACCGATTTCTATGATATCTGCGCCGTTTTCGCTCATACCTATAAGGAGTTTTTCGGTAGTTTCAAGGTCAGGATCTCCTGCGGTTACAAACGGAATAAAAGCCTTGCCGTTTTTGAAGGCATCTTTAATCTTACTCATAAATATTCTCCCCTCTGTATCTTGCAATAGCGGCAACATCCTTATCGCCTCTGCCCGAAAGATTTACAACAATAATGCTGTCTTTGCTCATTGTAGGAGCAAGTTTAATGCAGTGTGCTACAGCATGTGCGCTCTCAATAGCAGGGATAATACCCTCTGTGCGTGAAAGATACTCAAATGCGTTTACTGCCTCTTCATCGGTAACGGGCACATATTTTGCTCTGCCTGTATCGCTTAAGTTAGCATGTTCAGGGCCTATACCCGGGTAATCAAGACCTGCTGAAATTGAATATACAGGTGCAATCTGGCCGTACTTATCCTGACAGAAATATGATTTCATACCATGGAAAATACCGAGTGTACCGTTTGCGATTGTTGCGGCATTCTTCGGATTATCAACGCCAAGACCTGCTGCCTCACAACCGATAAGCTGTACGCTCTCATCACCGATAAAGTCATAAAATGCGCCCATAGCATTACTGCCGCCGCCAACGCAAGCCATAACCACATCAGGAAGTCTGCCCTCTTTTTCAAGGAGCTGTGCTTTGATTTCCTTACCGATTACACTCTGGAAATCTCTTACAACCATTGGGAACGGATGCGGGCCCATTACCGAACCGAGTACATAATGAGTATCGTCAACTCTGTTAGTCCACTCACGCATAGCCTCGTTTACGGCGTCTTTAAGAGTCATTGTGCCTGTTTCAACGGCATTTACCTTTGCGCCGAGAAGTTTCATTCTGTATACATTAAGAGCCTGACGGATTGTATCCTCTTTGCCCATAAAAATCTCACACTCAAGTCCCATAAGTGCGGCAACAGTTGCTGTTGCAACACCGTGCTGACCTGCGCCTGTTTCTGCAATTACTCTTGTTTTGCCCATCTTTTTGGCAAGCAGGCATTGACCAAGACAGTTATTGAGTTTGTGTGAACCTGTATGATTTAAGTCCTCACGCTTTAAATAAATCTTAGCACCGCCTAAATCCTTTGTCATTTTCTCCGCATAATAGAGGAGTGACGGTCTGCCGGCATACTCACGCATAAGTGTGTCAAGCTCTGCGACAAACTCCGGATCGTTTTTATATTTCTCATATGCTTCTTCAAATTCATTAACGGCATTCATTAAAGTTTCGGGAACAAACTGTCCACCGTGAATACCAAACTTACCCTTCGACATTGATTTATCTCCTTTTCTAATACCTTATATATTTATAACTTATCACCGTTAAGTTCTTCAAGCGCTTTCTTTTTATCGGCATTTCTCATAAGAGTTTCGCCAATAAGCAGTCCGTTTACTCCTGCCTCTCTAAGCTCCTGCACATCTTCGGCTGTTTTTATTCCGCTTTCGCCGACAAATAAAATTTCCTTTGGTACAAGTTTTCTCAATCTTGTGCAAGTTGTGAGGTCAACTGTAAAGTCCTTTAAATTGCGGTTATTTACACCGATTATTCTTGCCCCTGCGTCTAATGCCGACTTCACTTCTTCCTCTGTATGTGCCTCTACCAAAGCTGAAAGTCCGAGTGAATCACAAATTTCAATCCGTTTTCTGATTGTTTCGGTATCGAGCAACGCACAAATCAAAAGCACCGCAGACGCTCCGATTACTTTAGCCTCATATATCTGATACTCACAAACTGTAAAATCCTTACGCAAAAGCGGAATTTTTACATTCTGTGATATTTCCTGCAAATATTTATTTTCACCTTTAAACCACTGCGGTTCTGTAAGTACGGATATCGCAGATGCTCCTGCGTTTTCATAATCCTTTGCAATCTGCACATACGGGAAATCCTCTGCAATTATTCCTTTAGACGGAGATGCTTTTTTTACCTCGCAGATATAAGAGATACCGTCCTTTGCAAGCGCCTTTTCAAAAGGAAATTCATCGGTAATGTTCATTGAAAGCGCTTTGCTTTTTATCTCCTCAAGCGGAATTTGTTTTTCAATTTCCGCATATCTTTCTCGGTTTGCCTGTGCTATTGTTTCAAGTATCATAATATCACCGTTATTCATTAGTAGCCTTTACAAACTGCTCAAGTTTTTCATAAGCCTTGCCGCTGTCAATAAGAGTTTCTGCAAGACGGATACCCTCGGCAATATTCTCTGCCTTACCGCCTGCGCAAATACCGAGAGCCGAATTAAGCAATACAATATCTCTCTTTGCTCCCTTTAACTCGCCTTTTAAAATCTGCTTTGTAATCTCCGCATTCTCTTTGCCGTCACCGCCTACAAGGTCTGCACTGCTGTATGTCGGCATACCGAACTGTTCCGGAGTAATTTCGTATGAGCTGAATTTACCGTTGTTGATTTCACAAACCTTTGTAGGAGCAGTAACGGTTACTTCGTCCATACCGTCTGTACCGTAGAATACATATCCGCGCTTTACGCCAAGGTTTGCAAATACTCTTGCAATCGGTTCAACGAGCGCCTCTGAATACACACCTGTTACCTGCAAGTTTGCAAAAGCAGGGTTTGTAAGAGGTCCTAAAACATTAAAAATATTTCTGATTCCTATATCTTTTCTTACAGGGCCGACAAATCGCATTGATGAATGGTAGCTTTGTGCAAACATAAAGCAAATACCTGTATTTTTAAGGATTTCTTCACTTTTTTCCGGACTTATTGTAAGATTAGCTCCAAGAGCCTCCAGACAATCTGCCGCACCGCTCTTGCTTGACATTGAACGGTTGCCGTGCTTTGCAACAGAAATTCCTGCGGCTGCAACTACAAAAGCCGCTGTTGTAGAAATATTAAAAGTACCTGTTCCGTCGCCGCCTGTGCCTACAATGTCGAGTACATCGGTATCTCTTTTAACATGAAGTGCCTTGTCACGCATTACGGTTGCGCAAGCTGTAATTTCGTCAATGGTTTCACCCTTAATTTTGAGTGCTGTCAAAAATGCCGCTGTCTGTGCTTGAGTGGCTGTACCGCTCATCATTTCGTTCATTACGGCTGTTGCCTCATCATAAGTTAAGTTATTACCGTCTACTACCTTTTTTATTGCTTCCTTAATCATTTCTGTCACCCTTTCTATGTGTTATCAGTAATCATATATTAATAAAATTCTTTATCATTTCCACACCGTGAGAAGTCAGTATCGACTCCGGGTGGAACTGTAATCCGTAAATTTCGTAATCTCTGTGGCGAACTGCCATAACCTCGCCCATATCGTCCTCTGCCGTAACTATAAGCTCATCGGGAACGGTATCCTTTTTTGCAATCAAAGAATGGTATCTCGCACCGTCAACTACCTTTGGCAAATCGGCAAAAATCTTACAACTGTTGTCAAGATTAATATTACTCTTTTTGCCGTGCATAAGTTTTATTGCTCTTGTAATTTCTGCGCCGAATACCTCGCATATTGCCTGATGTCCGAGGCAAATACCGAGTATCGGATACTCGCCTTTAAGCTCTCTTATAACATCTTCACAAATGCCTGCGTCCTTTGGATAACCCGGACCCGGAGAAAGAATAATGTGGGTAGGATTAAGTTTTCTGATTTCATCTACCGTTATTTCGTCATTTCTTACTACCTTTATATCGGGATTAATACTTCCGCAATACTGTACAAGATTATAAGTAAAGCTGTCGTAATTATCTATAAATAAAATCATATAGCTTCAACCTCTCCTGCATTTTTAACTGCATTTATTACCGCAAGTGCCTTGTTGTAGGTTTCAAGATACTCCGACTTAGGGTCGCTGTCTGCAACAATTCCCGCACCTGCCTGAACATAAACCTTATTTCCTTTTTTAACTGCCATTCTTATTGCGATACAAGTATCAAGATTTCCGTTAAAATCGACATATCCGAGCGCACCGCCATATACCCCACGGGGTGTTTTTTCAAGTTCGTCTATAATCTGACAAGCTCTGATTTTCGGTGCTCCCGAAAGTGTGCCTGCCGGAAGAAGCGACTCAACCGCATCAAAAGCGTCAAGTCCGTCTTTAAGCTCACCCTCAACCTCACTGCAAATGTGCATTATCTTTGAATATCTTAAAATCTGCTGATATGAAGTAACCTTTACAGAATTGAATTTTGAAATTTTACCTATATCGTTTCTTCCGAGGTCAACAAGCATATTGTGCTCGGCAAGCTCTTTTTCATCTTTTATAAGCTCATCTGCAAGAGCATCGTCCTCCTGCTTATCCGCACCTCTCGGTCTTGAACCTGCAATCGGGAATGTATTAAGCACACCGTTCTGAAGTTTAACCAAAGTTTCAGGCGATGTACTTATAATCTCATCGCCCTCAATATTCATATATACCATATAAGGCGATGGGTTTGTAATTCTCAATACTCTGTATGCATTTAAAAGCGAACCTTTGTACTCGGTTTCAAATCTGCGGGATACAACACACTGAAAAATATCGCCGTCAAAAATATATTCCTTGGTTTTATTAACCATATCGCAAAATTCTTCTTCTGTGTATGTGCTTGTAAATTCCACATTTTTATCGCTTTCAAGCTTTGCAAGCGGAGCAGGGTCTGTAATTGTATTGATAATTTCGTTTATATCGTTTACAGCCTGCTTGTACTGTCTTTCAGGGTCATAAGTTTTCATATTTACTATGACTGTCATTTTTTCACGAAGATGATCGTATGCAATAATTTTATCAAAAAGCATTAAATCAAAATCATTGGTTTCGCTTTCCTGTATTTTCAAAATCGGTTCGCTGACTGCAATCATAGCATATCCGTAATATCCTACAAGTCCTCCTGTAAACGGCGGCAAATCTTCAAAACGAGGATTTTTGTAATTTTTCATATATTTTCGAATTTCTTCATATGGCTTGGCGGTTTTAATTGCAGCCTCACCCTCGCCTGTAATGGTGAGAACTCCGTTTTTATAAACAAGTCTTGCCTTAGGATTACAGCCGATAAACGAATATCTGCCCCACTTTACACCGCCCTCGATACTTTCAAGAAGAAAGCATTTGTCTGACTTTTGAAGAATTTTTCTGAGTAATGTAATCGGAGTGACTGAATCGGCGTAAACTTCCTTGTATACAGGGATAACATCGTATTCATCCTTAATTGCCATTACCTCATCATAAGACGGTTTAATCATTTTTCTCACCCTTTATATTTTTTATAAACAAAAAGACCTTTGCCCCAACTAAGGGACAAAGGTCTGAAACGACTTCTGTGGTACCACCCAAATTGACGGAAATTCCGCCCGCTCATACAGCATACTGACATATGCCTCCTGCTGTAACGGTCAGGCTCCGTCGGAAACTACTCGAATACTCTTTCGGTCCGCCCTCACAAGTCCATTCGGAAAAATCTCAACTATCGGCTCGCACCACCCGCCGACTCTCTTAAAGCGCCGATTAATCTTACTACTCTTGCTCAATGGTTTATCTTATAAATTAATACTATTATATAGCGGAATTTTTTAAATGTCAATAGAATTTTAGCACTTTAAAGCGAATATTTAAAATTTATTCAGCTGTTTCGGCAGTTTTCAAAATTACAGTTGACTGTGCAGGCATTGTAAGTACGCCGTCTTTGAGAGTTATGTGCTGATAAACAGCGTTTTCGTCCTCTGTTGAGGTAAAAGCACCATCCTTGTCAACAGGTGAGCTTGCAACAAGCTCTGCTCTGATTTCAGGATTAGCTATCATATCATCGGTAATGGTAAGCTCAGCGTTTTCCTCTGCATTCATATTATGAATAATCATCAGCTTTGTGCCGTTATACTCAACATAGTAAGCACAAATTGCAGTATTGTCAAAGGTTTGAAGTCCTGTAATTTTGCCACGAGCAATTTCAGGATTCTGATTTTTGATTTTTATAATTCTGCTGTAAAAGCTAAGTAAAGAATTGGGGTCAGCCTGCTGTTGCTTAGCGCCGCCGTATTTAGTATCTTTCGCAACATCACCTACACCGTTTACCCAAATATTCGGCAAATTATTGCTGTCAAATATCATCGGTGTACGATAAGCCGAATCGGAAGTTGTATTTGGAGCAGTAATTCCGATTTCCTCGCCGTAATAGATAAATGGATTGCCTGGGAACAACATATACACTGATGCTGCCATTTTCTGATAACTAAGACCCTTAGGTTCAAGCGAGTTACCGCTTCTCACTATATCGTGATTTGACAGGAACATTGTCGGAATGTAATTCTCGTTATTGTTGTACATCTTATCGTTATACTTCATTACCTTTTTAGCGATAGCCGTACCACGCTGTGCTATGACCTCGGTTGTAAGTGTGCCACTTGACTGTGAAAATTTAAATGCAAACTGACTGTCAATTCCCGACTTAAAGATTTCCTGAATCTTTGAATCATCGTCCCAGTTTTCACCTACTACATAAACATCAGGATTTGTTTCCTTACATTTATCACAGAACCAGTTCAAAAATTCCGTGCCGTCGGTGGATTTATTAGAAAAATATTTTACGGCGTCAAGTCTGAAACCGTCAACACCTCTGTCAAGCCAGAATTTTGTAATTTTTGCAAATTCTTCTCTTGTTTTTTCAGAATTTAAATTCCATTCAGGCATTTCCTCAGTAAAATTAGCCTCACAAGCCATTGCGTGTGACAAATAATTTGTCTGTGTATCAGAATCAAAATATGAAGTGGGATGAATTTCAAAATACTGTGCATAACCGTCAAGATTGCCCTCTTCCACCTCTTCGACAGCCTTTAAATAATAAGGATGCTGTGAAGATGCATGATTTAACACAAGGTCAAGTATGATGTTAATACCACGCTTATGACATTCTGAAACAAGTTTGTCAAAAGTTTCAAGTGTGCCGAAATCAGGGTCAATATTGTAATAATCGGTTACATCATATTTATGATATGACGGCGAAGGCATTATAGGTGTTAGCCATATACCGTCAACACCAAGGTCATTGCCTGTATTTGGATCTCCGTCATTAAGATAATCAAGATTATCAATAATACCTTGCAAATCACCGACTTGATCACCGTTTGAATCTGCAAATGAATTAACAAAAATCTGATAATAGTTACGGTATTTATCGGTTGATGCTGTGGCTGTAAGAGTATTTACAGGATCATCATATTCTTTAGTACCGCAGCCTGCAAGAATTGCACTTGTAGAAATTGAAGCAATAAGTAAAAGTGTAAAAATTTTTTTCATAAATCCTCCTTATAAAATCAATAAAGTTAAGTAAGAATTGAAATGTATTCTTTATAGGCTATAAATATTATGGTTTGCAAAATATTTCATCAATCATAAAAGTTCGGTCAAACTTTGCAAAGATTATAGGTATGTGTAAAACACACACAAGCCTAAAAAGGCTTGACCTAAATTTTAATTTTTTTAATCTTAACTATGCTGCAAGCCATAATTTAAAACTTAACTAAAAAGGATGGCAGCCAAAGACTGCCACCCAAAAATGTGCAAATAAAGATTAACCCTTTACGCCGCCGGCTGTTACACCTTCGACATAATACTTCTGCATCTTAAGGAAGAGGAGGGTAATCGGAACAGCAACTACTACTGAACCTGCAAGGAACTGCTTGTAGTACTGTGTCTTAAAGTCAAGGTCAACCATAAGCTGCAAACCGATTGCAACAGTGTAGTAATCACGCTTATCACCCATGATGATCTTAGCAAGAATAAAGTCTGTCCAAGGTCCAATGAATGATGTAAGAACTGTATAAACTACGATTGGTTTTGACATAGGAAGAATAATCTTCCAGAAAATCTGGTTCTTAGTTGCACCGTCAATAGTTGCCGCCTCGTCAAGAGCTCTTGGAATTGTATCAAAGAAGCCCTTTGAAATCTGATAACCAAGACCTGCACCGGCACTGTAACAAATTACAAGTGCTACGAGTGTCTGTGTAAGACCCATTGCCTTTAAGAGGTAATAGATAGCAATCATTGTCATAAATCCGGGGAACATACCGAGAATCATACCAACATTGATAAACTTTTTACGGGATTTAAATCTTAAACGGCTGAATGCGTAACTTACCATAAGTACAGAAATTGTAGAAATTACGCAGCTAAAGCATGCAACAACAAATGTGTTTATAAACCATTTTGTAAAGTTAAGTGTACCGTGGTTTGTAAAAAGGTCAATGTAGTTCTGGAAAGTCCATTCACGAGGAATGAGATAGTTTACTACAGTAACACCTTCTGCACGGAACGAGTGCATTAAAAGATAGATGAATGGGCAAATCCAAATAAATCCGAGAATAGCGAGGATTATGTAGATAAAAGTATTTGCCAAACCTCTTCTGAGTTTGTAGCTTTTTATCATGAGAACGCCTCCTCGTCTTTTGCAGATTTAGATGAGTTAAATACAATAAGTGAAAGCACAGCGCAGATAATAAATACAATGATACCGATCGCCGCAGCAAGGTTGTAGTCAGAAGAGTTCATAGTAAGTTTGAACAACCATGTTACGAGGATATCTGTATAACCTGCCTGATAGAATTTCTCCGTTGTTGGACCACCGCCTGTGAGGAGGTAGATAACGTTAAAGTTATTGATGTTACCAACGAACTGAGTAATAAGCTGTGGTGTTGTTACGAAGAGCATGTAAGGAAGTGTAATGCTTGTAAATGTTTTTACAGGGCCTGCACCGTCAATACGGGCTGATTCGTAGAGGTCTTCAGGAATATTCATAAGAATACCTGACATTGAAAGAATTGTGTAAGGAATACCTACCCAAAGGTTTACAATGATAACTACTATCTTAGCGATGTTAGGGTCAGTGTTAAGCCACTGAATTTCCACCACCGCAGCATCAGGATTGAACCATCTGCTAATATCTGTAAGTAATACATTAAATGCACCGTCAGTCTGGAGCATCTGATTCATAAGAAGAAGTGATACAAACTGTGGTACAGCGATTGCAATAACAAAGAGAGTTCTCCACAAAGCCTTGAACTTAATACCCTTTTTGTTGATCATAAGAGCAATAATCATACCAAGGATGTAGTTTGTGAAAGTAGCGCAAACAGCCCAAACAAGTGTCCACTTAGCAAGTTCTACGAATGTTGTAGCTCTTGTTGCAGAGTTAGCTACATCAAATACAGATGCAAAGTTTTGGAAACCAACCCAGTGGAACAATGTTCCCGGAGGCATATGCTGAAGGTCATAGTTTGTGAATGCTATAAGTATCATAAAGATGAGTGGAAGAATCTGGAAAATACCAATCATCAGTACAGGGAAAGACAAAAGTGTAATGTGATACTTACCGTCAAGAAATTCCTTGATATCAGTTCTTAATGAAGTTGGCTTTTTGCCTGCTGCAACAAGAAGCTGATGCTTGTAAGCATCTTTTATATTTGCTATGTAAATGGCAAATACAACTACTGTAATTACAATGGTAAGTACAGAATAAAGGAGGATAAGCATTGAGTTATCACCGTAAACAGTTACAGGGAAAATGCCGTCCATCTCTGTGTGAGTCTCAACAGTACCAAGCGAACCAAACTTGGAAATGTAACCCCAACCAAAGAATACCATATAGAGAATGTACAAAACTTCTGAAAGGAAGAATAAAATACCCTTATAGTACTTACCTTTTGAAATGTCACCAAGGCCGAAAATAAGGTAAGAAAGCTTTGTCATAATATCTCCGTTTACAAAGGTTTTGCCGTAATTAGCAAATCCCTTGCCAATGCCAAGAAAAAACTTCACAATAGCATTTCCTATTGCTTTAAAAAAGCCTGCCACTTTACCGGGCAAAGCTTTGAAAAAGTTTTTAGCATTATAGGCAAACTTCTGGAAAGGATTAAGCTGTACATAATCAATATATTTCATTAATAAGCTCTCCTTAAAATAGTTTGCAAAACCTACACCAAACTAATAATATATTCTGCGTTATCAATTAGCATCATAAATACATTAGTAGTTTGGTGTAAATTAATTACAATGTCTGCGACATTGATAACGAGTTTTCACTCAATGGGGCTCTCAGCTACTTGAGAGCCCCACGAGTATGAGAAGATTTATTTTGAAAACTAAAATTATTCGTCTCTTACGTTTGCGATTGTGTCTGTGAGTAACTGCTTGAAGAAGTCAGCGTTTGAAGGATCTGTTTCGTCAGCAATGAGCTTGTTACCGAGGTTTGCATTTGGATCCCAGAATGTTGAAGCTATACTTACCTGTGGTACAGCGAACTTACCCTGCTCAGCAATAGCTGTAAGTACTGCACTGCCTGTAACAACTTCTTCACCGTTTACAGTCTGGTTTGAAGGACCCCAACCGAGCTCTGTAGCTCTTTCTCTCTGGCACTCTTCGCCTGTGAGATAGTTAGCAAGGATCTGAGCTGAACGCGGGAACTTAGAAGATGCGTTTACACCGATGAGCTTGTAACCGAGCATTGAAATTATCTGCTTAGCTTCGCCGTTTACATCGATTGTTGGGAGCTTAGCTGCACCGAAGTTGTCGCCAAGAGCTTTCTTGTCAGGAACTGTGTTCCAAGAACCGTCGATACCGGCACCGCAAGACTTCTGTGAGAAACCGGAAGAAATAGCGTCTATTGAAAGTGACTGGAATGTACCCTTATAGTCGTGTATAAGCTTTGAGAAAGCCTGGAGTGTTGCAACTACCTCGGCCTCATCATAATCTGTGTACTTCTGAGTAATGCCGTCATCCTCAAGGCCATCGGTCTTAAGACCGCCTGTGAATGTGAACATACATGCGTAGAAGCCGTCACCTGCGTTCATGATGAACTTCTTACCTCCGGCCTTACAAGCTTCGAGGACATCCTCAAATCTGCCTGCCTGCTCGTCAGAAACTACTGACTTATCATATACGAGGTAGTAACCGTTATCACCTGTTTCCGGATAAGCGTAAATCTTACCGTCGAGTGTTGCAGCTGAAACTGACTCTGCTGTATCTCTCTTAGAAATATCTTCAGCATAAGCAGCCTGTGCAATAACGCCTGCTGTCTGAAGCTTGTTGAGCTGGTCACTTGCGAAACCGAATACATCGGCAGCAGCTGAGGCATCATTAAGAAGGTTTGTAGCAGCATCTTTCTCAGTCTGAGCAACTACTGTAATATCAATCTTCTTGTCCGGATAAAGAGCCTTGAATGCCTCGCACTCTTTTTCAAAAGTAGAAACTGCATTATCAGGAGCCCATACTTTAAGTGTAATGTTGTCTTCGTCACCAAAGTCGTTGCTTGTTGCAGAAGCACCGTTACCATTTGATTCTGTTTTTGAAGCTGTACTGCTGTCACCTGAACCGCCGCAGCCAACAAGTGCTGTAGCAGCCATCATACTTGCCAAAAGAACGGCAAAAATCTTTTTCATCGGATATTTCCTTCTTTCATAAAATATAAACTTTCATTCCATTTGAATGATGTGAGGACAGTCCCTCTGTCCTTTCACTACATTTATGATACCAAAAAATCATACAAATTGCAACTACCTTTGTACTTTTTATACAGAGTGTTAAAACTTTAAATTATTTTTGTGCATTTTGCAAGTTAAATTTTGAAATTTTGATTTTATTTACAAAATTATCTCTGGCTTTTTGTTAATAATAACAATATTTTCTTTGTGCAACTTGTTCATTTGGAGATTATCGTTTTATTTTCGTAAATTACTTAAATTCGTTTCATATCAGCTAAATGCACATATTTTCGTTTGCATAGGTGCTTTTTAGGTAATTTTCACCAACAGATAAAATAAGTCTTTTCGCACAATAAACACACTCCAAAAAAATTCATTATTATTGTTGTATTATTTTCTCTGAATTGTTATAATGTAATAGTAATCACAACTAAAAACGGAGTGAATTTATTATGAAACTAAGCAATTTACTTACAAGCATTGAATATACCGTAATAAATGACGGCAATCCCGAAATAACCGATATTATATATGATTCCCGAAAAGTTACCGACGGTACAGCTTTCGTATGTCTTAAGGGATACACATCCGACGGTCACAAGTATGCGCAATCCGCTGTTGAAAAAGGCGCCGCTGCCCTTATAATAAGTGATGACCTTTCATTCGATGTGCCAAAGAATGTTGCGGTTATTAAAGTGGAAAACACACGAAAAGCACTTGCGTATATCAGCGCCGAGTTTTTTGGCAGACCCGCCGAAAAGCTAAAGACCATTGCAATTACAGGTACAAAAGGCAAAACAACCACAACCGCTATGATTGCATCTATTCTTGAATGTGCAGGAATCAAAACAGGCACAATCGGCACTCTCGGTATTTTATATGACGGAAAAGTTGTAAAAACAGACAACACAACCCCGGAATCATACGAAATTCAAAAAGCTATGCACGATATGCTTGAGTGCGGCTGTAAAGCTATGGTTATTGAAGCAAGCTCAATCGGCTTAAAGCATTACAGACTTGCTGATATTACATTTGATGTAGGCATATTTACAAACTTTTCACACGACCATATCGGCGGTGTTGAACATAAGGATATGGCTGAATATCTTTACTGTAAAAGTCTGCTTTTCGGACAGTGCAGACACTCTGCCGGAAATATTGACGATGAAAAATTTACCGAAATCACAAAACTTGCAGTTGAAAAACCTGTAACATTCGGTTTCTCAAATAAAGCCGACTTTGTTGCGTCTGATGAACATTTATTATTTGAAAACGGATTTATCGGCGTTCACTTTGAATTAAGCGGAAAAAAGAAACTTTCGCTTGATGTAAATATCCCCGGTAAATTTAATGTTTATAATGCGCTTGCCGCAATCAGTGCCGTATCTTTCTTTGATATTCCCGACAAAGCTGTTGTCGAGGGTCTTCACAAAGCAAAGGTTAAAGGCAGAGTTGAACCTGTACCCGTACCGGGCAACTATTCGCTTATAATAGATTACGCTCATAACGCACTTTCTATGGAAAATGTGCTTTCAACACTCCGACTTTATAAACCTAACCGCCTTATTACAATGTTTGGCGCAGGCGGCAACCGTCCAAAGGTGAGAAGATACGAAATGGGCGAAACTTCGGGCAGACTTTCCGACCTCTCCGTAATCACAGAGGATAACTCCCGTTTTGAAGATGTTATGGATATTATCGAGGACATCAAGACAGGTCTTGCAAAGACAGACGGTAAATATGTAGTTGTTCCTAATCGTAAGGACGCAATAAGATATTGTATGGAAAACGCACAGGACGGCGATATTATCGTTCTTGCAGGCAAAGGTCATGAGGACTATCAGGAAATCAAAGGCGTAAAATACCATATGGATGAGCGTGAACTTGTTGCCGACATTATTAAGGAAATGGCAGAGGAAAAGAAATAATTATCAACAGTTTTTTATAAATCTACATTTGTCAGTTTGATAAATTCATTTTTATTAACGAAAAGGAAATATGCAATGGGTTTATTTAAGGAAAAGAATGAAATAAATAATAAGACTTTAAAGGAAAACATTGCTAATATTGCATTGGCACAATACAGAGTCATTATTTAAAGTAATAACAGATATAGACACCTTCTATTTTGCGGTTCAGGGTACAAAACTTTTAAGACTTTCATTAAGCAAAGAGCTGTTTAACGCTTATGTGGAAGGATTTTTGGAAAGTAACGATGCTTAACAGAAATTTTGGGTTCTGTTTCTAAAATATAAACAGCATTGTTTTTCTACTTATTAAGTTATAAAATAAATGAATACTGTCAAAATATAAACGCTTAAAATTCATCAGCCGTCATCTTGCGATGGCGGCCGCTTTGTTTTGTCTGTAAAATTGAGATAAAAAATGACTTCACATATTATAGTTGGAGTGAAGTATGGTTTTGCGAAATACTTAGTCAAGAAATTATAAAAGTTTGGTCAACCTTTAAAAAGGCTTGACCTATTTTTATTTAGCTTAATCTGTGCGTTAAACAGGAATTTATTATTGTTACCCCAACATTTAGAATAAAACCTATTCAAAACAGAAACAAAAAGTGATGCAACAAAGCATTTACAAAATAAACATCATCATTGCATCACCAAATATTTTATTCGATTTACCTTAATTCAGGCACTACGGCAAAAAAGACTAAGTCCTCATCACCGTCATTAATCAAACTGTGGCTGTGTCCCTTTGGGCAATAATGGCAAGAGCCTGCGGAAAGTTTTTCTTCCGTATCATCATACTTTACCTTGCCGTTGCCGCTAAGAATATAAATAATCTCGCAGTTACCCTCATGAGTATGAAGTCCGATTGACGCACCGCTTTCAAGTCTGCCACGCATAATTTTGGTATCGCCGTCATCAAACATATCGGCTCTGAAAGTTTTTTCTCCTCCCTTAAAATTAGGAAGTTCCTTTGTTTGCATACCGTCAAAATCTATATACATTACATATCACCTTTCTTTATTATTATACGAAATTATTATACGAAACAATCACAAATATGGTTTCGCCTTGATTCAGTCCGAGAATTTTTCTCTCAATTTTCGGATTTTTATATCTGCGCACCATATCTCGCAGTGCAGTTCCGCCGTGAAATCCGTGCAAAACGGTAACTTCACGCACATCATTCGGCAATTGCTTTAATCTTTGCGTTAAAACTTTTCCCGCACTTTCCACGGTGTGACCGTGCAAATCTATCTCTACAGAATACGGCATCACTACACCTCTTTTCTAAAATTTTACCTCCGCACAAATGTACGGAGGATTTTTTATAAATTATTCGGTAGCTTCCGGTTCTGTCGGAGTAGGTTCCGGATCGGGTTCCGGTTCTGTCGGAGCAGGAGTCGGTTCCGGATCGGGTTCGGGAGTTACAGTAGGTTCCGGATCAGGCTGCGGAGCAGGCTCCGGATCCGGGGTAGGTACATCAGGTGTAACTTGTGATGACGAGTTATTGTTTGAAGATGAGTTATTGTTTGAAGAGTTCGAATTATTATTGCTCGGTCTTGAAACTACACCGTCGTCGCCGTCGGCAGAGCCGCCGCCAATACCGCCGCTACTCTCATAAGTGGATGACGGGAGTTCCTCACGGTCAACTTCTTTGCCGTCCTTATAATATACTCTCCACGCTCTTGCAGAAAATTCTTTTCCGCTTGTAGAGCCGATTTCATTTTCTGTTCTTATTTCATCATAATCAGGGCTTTGCCATCCCCAAAATGTAGCAGAAAGCGTTGTACCGTCCATTTTACATTCTATAAACATCTGGTAATCTGTCTGATTAGAGAACTTAAGGTCAAGGTTAGGATAATCAATTGTTGCGTCAAGACCTGTAGGAACATAATCGGATGCCCAAAGGTGGCAGTATCTTTCCTCAATCTCAACATTTGCTCTTATTGCGGCATTATAAATAGTTGAACTTGCCTGACAAATTCCGCCGCCGTTGCCCTGCACAAGTTTACCGTCTGCAATCACACCTGCAGGCTTGTAACCGTTTTCAGAAAGGTTTGAATCGCCTGTGCATTCGTTAAACGACCATACTTCCCCCGGTTCAAGTACAGAACCGTTGCAAGCCTCAAGCGCAGTTTTCATATTTGAATTACCGTTTGCGTTGTTGTAAGAAACGGTTTCGTATGTAGAAAGCTTCACAATATTTTTCTTAACCATATCAAGAGAAATATCTGCGTCAACATCTTTAACTACAGCATTGAGTGCCATTGTGCCCGTACCGCTTTTTATAGCTGACGAAAGCTGTGTAACAAGGTCTTTTTCGTCAAGCTCCGCACCTTTTTCGGCATCGGCATATTTAAATCTGTTGTCACCGTCATACGGATTAAATTCAGAAACACGGGCATTTGTCGCCTTTACATCAACTTCTTTTTTAATCTTTTCGGCATTGCTCTTGATAGAATCATCTGTGCAAGTGGCAACGACAGTATATGTCTTTGCGGTTTTGCCCGAACTTTCTTTGTTAAGTTCATCATTCTTAAGCTGTGTAAGAACACTCTCTGTATTGTATGTATATTTTAAGTCTTTCTGTGTAATTGTGTATGTCTTTTCTTTCGCCTTTACAGAAATTGAAACAGGAGTTATAAACGACTCCTGCTTTGAAGTCAAAAGCTTGAGCGCCTCATCATAAGTTTTGCCTGCAAGTGAAATTCCCGACACCTGTGCATCATCGGAAAAATGGAATCCCAAGCCAAGATTATCGACAGTAGTCTGTCCGTTTTTGCTTGGCATAAGCATAACCACACCCGCAACGGCAATACCGATAACTACCGCACCGGCTGCGCAGCTTGCAATAATAATTTTTTTCTTATTACTTTTTTTGCCGTCTTTTTTATTGTCTTTATTATCGTTTTTTTCCTTTGGTTCAGACTTTTTATTTTCTTTTTTCTTTTTGTGTTTGTTTTCATCTTCGTAAGAAAACACACCTGCATAATGGTGAGCGCCCGAAGGTGAATGTTTTGCGCCTTTTTTAGAATTTGCAGATTCTTCGGCAGTCTTAATACCGTTTGAAACATCTACAAGTTCATCGTCCGAATCATTGTAAAAAATAAAATCCTTGTCATAATCGGCCATTAAAAAATTCCTCCGTTTGGGAAATGAACATTTACAATTTCTTTATTATGTATGTTACCAATATAATTTTACTACACTTTTTGGTAAAAATAAAGACATAAATTCAAAAATCATCCTAAAATAATTCCCAAATTTTAATTATACTTTCAGCCTTAATTTTTATGCAATGCTACATTTTTGTGACAAATATTTATTGCAAAAAATTATTTATTAATCTTTTTTTACTTTTCAGTTGAAAATTGTTTATATTAACGATATAATATAGTTTACAGACATTAATATTTAATGGAGCTTTTTATTATGAAAATATTGATTTTTACCGCCTCAACAGGCGGCGGGCACAAAAGAGCCGCTGCCGCACTTGACGCCAAAATAAAAGCGCTCGATGCAAACAACGAGGTAAAGGTCGTTGACGCATTAAAAGCAATCGGCAAAGTTTATGACAAAACAGTCTGCGGCGGTTATCACTTTATGGCTACAAAAATCCCGAAGGTTTACGGTGTGTGCTACAAAGTAACAGACCGCAAAACCATAGTCTATGACGCAGTTATGAAATCAAATACCGCAATGTCAAACAAGCTTTTGAGCATCATAGATGAGTTTAATCCCGATGTTATCATTATGTGCCACCCGTTTATTACAACGATGGTATCAAGATTGAGAAGAAAGGGCAAAATCAGTGCAAAAGCAATCAGCCTTATAACAGACTATGACGCACACCGCACATATTTTGTACCGAACATTGACGCTTATGTACTTGCCGAACCTCAAATGGCGGAAAAATTAGTCAACGAATATGATGTAGATAAAAATATAATTTATCCGCTCGGCATCCCGATTTTTGACAGATTTTCCGAGCCGTTTGATAAAGCTGAAATCTGTAAAAGAGAGGGACTTGACCCCAACATTCCGACTGTTTTGCTTATGGCAGGCTCTTTCGGCGTTACAAGCGTATTAAAATTTTATAAAAGCCTTGTTTTGCAGAAAAAGCAAATTCAATTTATCGTAATTACAGGAAGAAACAAGCACCTTTATACACATCTTAAAGAAGTAATGGAAGAACTTAATGCCCAGGACTGCACAAAACTTCTGTACTTTGTTGACAATGTTGAGGATTATATGCATATATCCGACCTCATCGTAACAAAACCCGGCGGACTTACAGTTACCGAAAGTCTTGCTTGCCGACTTCCGCTTGCAATTTACAACGCTTTTCCCGGACAAGAGCGTGATAATGCAGAATTTCTTGTAAAAACGGGTGCCGCAATTATGCTTGATAAATTAAACGGTGCCGAACAGGTTTGCAGACTTCTCGGCAATCCGGACAAACTTGCCGAAATGAAAAGGTTTTGCGGCAATCTTGCACAAGAAAATTCGGCAGAAAAAATTTATGACCTCGCTAAAAAGCTCGTCAATGAAGATTAACGAAAGGACCGTTCAAATAAATGAAAAGAACTATATCAGCCCTGCTTTGCGCAGGCTTAATCGCAGTAACATTTACAGCCTGCTCAAGTGCAGACAGTTTTTCAGACAAGGAAAATCTTTCAAAAAATGTTGAAAGAAACAGCGATACTGAAACCACATTTAATTATTCCGACGGAGCAGTTAGCGCTCCTACGGAATATAATTCTTACTCAAGCGAAGTAAGTGATTTTGAATTAAAACTTTTCCGTAACTATTACAAAAACAATTCCGATAAAAAGAGTTTTGTGTTTGCGCCTGCCAATACTGCTCTCACACTCGGATTACTTGCAAACGGTGCCGCAAAACAAAGCCAGACAAATATTGTTAATGCGCTGAGTGATGAGCTTGTACTTGATTCCGAAAATCAATGTTCGTCATATTTTCAGAGCAGACTCAAAGCCTTTTCTTCTGACGGCACAAATACAGATGAAAACGGTAAAAATTCAGAAAAAGCTTATGTAAAACTTAATCAATCAATGTTTTTTAATGACACGGTTGATATAAGAAAGAATTTTCTGAAGGCAAACGCTGACTTTTACGGAGCAAATATTTTCAGATTTGTATTTTCAGATGAAAACGCAGTTAAAAAGGTTAATTCCGTACTCGGCGAAAATGCCGTGACTTCTCTTGACAACTCAAATAACCTTTTCTGTACAAGCACATCGGATATATATGACGAATGGCTTAACGCTTACGAAAAAGACGCTGTTGCGGACGGTACTTTTTACTCCGAAAGCGGCGAAAAAACAGTAAAATATATGACCTCTGCAGAAAATTATATTCATACAGACAAAGCGCAGGGCATTATAAAATATATGCGCAACACACCTGTAAAATTTGTTGCAATTATGCCAAATGAGGATACTTCGCTTGAAAGCTACATATCCTCAATGACATATCTTGAGTATTCCGATATGCTCGACAGCTTTAAAATAACATCTCTTACAAATGCCTCTGTTCCCGAATTCAGTATAAAGTCAGACGGCAAACCTACAAGCCTTAAATCCGAACTTGAGGATTGCGGCCTTGCGGATATATTTACCGACAGCATTAACCTTTCAAATATCACTCTTTCAGATGACCTTTTCGTAAATGATATTTCCGAAATTCAGCCGTCTGTAACCGTAAATTCAGCTGGTATCGGCGGCAGTGAAAGCGTTAAAGCAACAGTTACCGCAAACACACTTAAATCCGACTCCAAAACAGCCGACAGCACTCTCAAGTTTGACCGTCCGTTCATATTTATGCTTATAGATAACGAAAGCAACATTCCGCTTTACATCGGAGCAGTTGATTTCTGATTATTCGTTATCAGTCAATTTTACAGCAAGCACCGTAATGTCGTCATCGTGACCGTCATTGCGGTGCTTTATTGCTTCCGCAACAACCGCCTGCGCAAGTTCCTGTGTGCTGCCCTTGTTCCATGTTCTTATAAGATTTTCAAGCCATTTTTCGTTACCTGATAATACACCGTCAGACACCATAACCACCATATCTCCTGTTGTCAAGTTGACCGTATCGGTCGAAAATTTAATATTGTTGAGTATTCCGGCAGGAAGTGACGGCATTTCTTTTGCAATCACTCTGCCGTTTTTCTTTATATAGGTAAGCGGTGCACCTGCTTTGTTAAGAGTTACTCTTCCGCTGTACAAATCTATTTTTGCCACATCAACGGTTGAAAGCGATTCGTCCTCGCTCTTTACCATAAGTGCGGAATTTACAATCTGCAGTGAGCTTTCCGGGGTAAGTCCGGACTTGAGAAGTCTTGTCATAATAGAAGTTGCCATATTGCCGTCAACCGCCGCTCTGCCGCCTGTGCCCATACCGTCACACACAATGGCATAAGTATTGCCTGTGCCGTCGTTAAAATAATTAAGGCAGTCGCCGCAAAGTTTGCCACGATTTGCAATATGCTGTTCCGTACCTATTTCCACATCGTAAACAGGCATTTCGCAGAATTTTGCCATTATACTGCCGCCCTCTTTGGTAATAAGAGGCAAATCAAATCTTCTGCCGCAGCATTTTGAAATTTCACGCATTAACTGTCCTTTTGAAAAGCGCTTTGATTTGGGAGAAATTGAAAGTTCAACATTCATTCTTCCGCCCGAAGTTATAAGGCAAATACATTCCATGGGAATAATTCCGACAGCCGACAAAGCGGAAATTACCCTTTCTGCCGCCTCGGTGTCACATTTCATTGCACTTTTAAATTCATCAGATAAATCGGATAAAATATCCCCGATTCCCGAGAATTGTCCCGCAACGACACTGCGTACATCATCTACCCTGCGTTGAGCCTCCAGACAAGAAATATATTCCCTGTAATTGCTGTTCATACTGTCGGCTATCTCACGCTTTTTGCAGCACTTTTTGACAAAGACCTCCTCAATATCGTTTTCACTCACTCTTCCCTGTTGTTCAAGCCTTTCCTCAAGGCGGCGAAAATCATCATAGGTCACTCCCTCCTGTTTATCGTGACAGTAAACTTTTAATCCACAGCCTGAACAGACATTTTTCCTGACATTGTCGCATACCATATCAAGTGTGGGCGAATACAGCCTTTTAAGTCTGTCGGATACTCCGTTGACATCGTTTTTAACATTATTAATGGCTTTTGAGGCAAAATCAAGCCTCATAACCACATTTTTCCTCAAAGTTTCACCGAGAGAACCATTTTTTTCATGAGAAAAAACAGGTGCAATAAAATTACCTACTTCTTTGGGCAGAATCATAAAAATGACAGACGCAGTAAAACTTTCTATAAGTACCTCGGCAAGAGCCACCCTGTCGCTGAAAGCAAGGCACATAACCGCATCGGAAATCATAAACGCTATTACGCAGGCAAATTTGCCGACAGTCGAAAACAATCCTGCCATAAGTCCGCCAAATGCGTATCCGCCGCAGATAAAGCCTTGATTTCTGCTTGCAATACTGAATATTGCTCCCGTTGCAATTCCGCAGACAGAACCGCCTGCAACACCCCCGTATCTTGCACAAAGCAAGGTAACAAGAACGGCAAGTATTCTGCCGACAGAAATACCCTCAATGGCAACACTGCCGAACGATAGCATTAAAACACAGCCTGTAAGCACAAGACTTGCGGTTTCCTGTTGGGAAAATGCGGCAATACTGCGTCTTTCGGTTGAAAGCCTTACCGTACTGCTGAAAAAATAAGCCGCCGTACCTGCAAGCACCGCCTCGATAATGCAGTCGGTAAGCGAGGAAAGCGTGCTTGTGCTGACAAATGTGAGTACAATACCCGTTGCAAGAATAGGCAAAAACGCAACAAGCGGAGCAAAAAGTGCGCTGTTCTTCACCCTTTTTATATCGCTTGTAAGCCACCTTATACCTCCTATCGCAACCACAACAGCTATGTACCTGAAACTGTCCGAGGGCGTAAGCAAAATATAGCCAAGCCCTGTGCCTGCAAGTGCCGACAGCAAATATTTTTTTGGTACAGCCGCCGCAAAAGACGCTCCGAAAGGAGATAGATTTCCAAGCATTGCCCCCTTTGACACAAGAACACCGCTGACAAAATATACTATGTTTGTAATCACCGTTCTTGCAAATTCAGCCGAGCCATCAAAGTTTTTGCGAACCAGAGCTTTTTTTGCCTCCATTTTTAACATCCTTTTCTTTTTTATATTATAATAGATAGCATTGTCTGCAACCTTTACCTATATTATAAAATTTTGCACTCAATCGTTTTGTCAGTATGTGGAAGGCAGTTTATATATTCTTTTGTAGAAATAATATTGCTTGCTAAATTAATTAATTTATATTCGGTAAATATAACTCTTATGCTTATTTTTATCAGTATTTAAGCCGTTATTAAGTAATTTTTAAACATTAACGCAATCAAAGAGTTAAATAATTTTATCTTACTGCATTATGTCGCAATAAATACAGAAAGCGCAAAAAAGCACAACTGTCATAATGACAGCCGTGCTTTTTGATATTATATGTTAAATTTTTTGCAAAAAAATCAGAATAAAAATTTTAAAATCTGACACCAAGCCGACAATTTGCCATATAATTTATATTCCCTTAACATATTGTCTTAGTGTCGGTAAAAAGCCGATTTTATCGGGTGCTTGCAACGGCATTTGCGGTAAAGCGTCGTGTCCGGGCATATTATTCGCCTCAATAAACAACGGTCCGTTCTCTGTAATTGCAACATCCCAACCGATATATCCGAGTTGCGGGAGTTTTTCCGCCGCCTCACAACACATAGCTATTGATTCCTCCCAGAACGGAATTTGATAACCTTTAAGTTCACATCCCGAGCGTGGGTGTTTTTCGTAAACTTTTCTCTGTTTATCACAAGCAGGAAATGCAATTTTGCCCGTTTTCATATCAATAGGCGAATACATACCGCCTGCGTTAATATTATCTACAGGGCGATCGCTGTTGCCCATACGGATACACGCATATATAGCATTAGCCTTGCCATCTGTCAAAACAGTATAAACACGGATTGTGTTTACGGAATCGGGGTTGATTCTGCTCATATCGTGATGCTGTTTTACCACTTCTTCAACAATACTGATATGCCGTCTTTTCAGTTCGTCATACATATCGTCAAGACTGCCAAAATCCGCTTTTTTCAGCTTGTCTACACCTTTGCCGCAGCACAAATCATCAGGCTTACATATAATTTCGTCAAATTCCTGCATAAAATCAACAAATTCACTTTTACTGCATTTTGCAAAATTAAGCCACTTGCGGTGAAGATAATCGTTAAACATAGTGTAAAATTCAGTTTTATTATCAAGAATATGATAGTAATCAGGGTCATTCAAGAGCTTTACAACGGTATTGTTTATACCTCTTGTCACAAATGTTGCCCTCTGTTCGCTGTTGAGATTATAAAATTCACAAAGCAAATAATCCTTATATCCTGCGCCGTACTTAAATCCACAGGAAACTATATCGGCAAGTATAACCGCTCTCGGTTTGCCTGAAAGTTTATGCACCTGCTTTACAGTATCAAAAAGTGCGCTGTAATCCATATGTGCAATACATCTTACAATATAGCCAAGCTTTCCCATTAAGAAAACTCCTTTATCACTTCAAAAATGTTAAAAAATTGTATCTAAATTATTACCGATTAGTAACTATTTTAAAGCCTGTATTACAAAATGTCAATAGAGATTTTGTGTTTTATATATGAAAGTTTTGAAAAGGAAAACTCACAAAAACATCATTAAAAAGAGAAAAACGGCGGATTCACAATGAAATCCGCCGTTCGTTACAGCTTAAAAAAATATACAAACTATATTGGTTTTAAAACAATGTCTTTTAAAATCGCTATAATAAATATAAGTCTGTCTGTTGTTACTTTCTCTTTGCAAAGCAATCGCTGCAGTAGTAAGACTTGCCTTCCATTGGCTTGAAAGGAATCTTTGCAACACCGCCGCACTCTGCGCAGGTTGTTTCAAAAAGTTCACGAGCCGGTTTAGCAGCATTCTTACGAGCCTGTCTGCAAGCTTTGCAACGCTGTGGCTCGTTTACGAAACCTTTTTCAGCATAAAATTCCTGCTCGCCTGCTGTGAAAACAAATTCATTTCCACATTCTTTACATACTAATGTCTTATCTTCGTACATTGTTTTTTACCTCACTTTTGTACTGTATAATTGTTTTGCCCTTTTGCGGAATTGCACCGCTTAATCTTTTAAGGACATATAATGTAAGGAAATTTTCTTTTTGGCTCTTTGCAACGCATTGTCGGCTGACTTTGCGGATATGCCAAGTTTTTTTGCAGCCTCAACATAACTCATTCCGCCGCAGTACAGCATCAGTACCATATACTCTCTTTCCGAAAGCAAGGTTTTAAGTTCGTCTAAAAGCAAAGAATAATGTTCTTTTGCAAGCATCAGCTGCTCCGGGTCTGTACTTTCGCCCTCAAGCTCGTCGTTGTCTGCATCAAGCGACACAAGGCTTGAACTCGGCACGGCTTTTTGCCTTTGAGCTTTACGCACAATAGAAATAAATCTGCGTTTTGCAACAATATCAACATAACTTTTAAAAGAGGCTTTGTTGTTGCTGTCAAATGTTCGACAAGCGTACAAAAGTCCCAAAAGTCCTTCCTGAACAAAGTCGTTGCGCTCGTAACCGTCCGCAGAATATTTTTTTGCCAAAAAGCCAATATTTCGCAAGTATCTTAGCGTAAGCACATCAAAAGCACTGTCATTTCCGCTTTTTACAAGCTCTGCAAGCTTTGCATCCGAAAGCTCTGAAAGATTTTTTAACGATTCAGACACAAGCTCACCTCAAAAGACTTTTCCTTACTGTAAATAATAACCTATTTCCTTTTATTTGTCAATAAGAAAGTAAATATTATTTGTAAATTTTTTTAATCCGTTCGTCAATAATTGTGCAGAATTTACATATTTATATATTTTTTGACTTGTAAGCAAAAAGATAAAATGGTATAATATTATGTAGTTTTTAATAAGAGGTGCTTAAAATGGTTGTGAAAATTAACAGTTTCGGTCTTATGGGAATGGACAGCTATCCCGTAGAGGTTGAGGGCGCAATTAACAAAGGATTTCCCACATTCGATATGGTAGGACTGCCGGATGCCGCCGTAAAGGAAAGCCGTGACCGTGTTAAAAGTGCAATGAAAAATTGCGGATTTAATTTTCCGACCGCACATATCACAATTAACCTCGCCCCTGCCGATATAAAAAAGGAAGGTCCTATATACGATTTGCCAATTCTTATTGCAGTGCTTAAGATGACAGGCGCTGTAGTTGCGGAAATTTCCGACTCGGCATTTTTGGGAGAACTGTCACTCGGCGGAGATGTACGACCCATAAACGGCGTACTCCCTATGGTAATAAAAGCCCGTGAACTCGGTTATCAAAAGATATATGTACCTTTTGCAAACGGCGCAGAGGGCGCAGTGGTTGACGGCATTGAAGTTTATCCCGTTAAAAATATTTTACAACTGATTGCACACTTGAGCGGCGATAAACCTATTGAACCTGCCGTTGCGGAAATTGATGAAGATAATACAGACAAACAGTTTGTGCCCGATTTTTCACAGGTTAAGGGGCAGGCAGAAGTAAAAAGAGCACTGGAAATTGCGGCTGCAGGAGGTCACAACATACTGTTAATCGGTCCTCCCGGATCGGGTAAAAGTATGCTTGCAAAGCGTATTCCGTCAATTCTGCCCGATATGACATTTGAAGAAATGATTGAAACCACAAAAATTCATTCAATAGCAGGTTTGCTCGACAAAAACGGACTTGTACGCACACGACCGTTCCGTTCGCCGCATCATACGGTAACTGCCGTGGGTCTTGGCGGAGGAGGTACAGGAACAGTTCGACCGGGTGAAGTATCGCTTGCTCATAACGGCGTACTTTTTCTTGACGAATTACCCGAATTTTCCCGAATGTCGCTTGAAGTGCTCCGTCAGCCTATTGAGGACGGAAAAATTACGATTTCCCGTTCGCACGGAAGCTACACTTATCCTTGCAACATTATGTTGGTTGCGGCAATGAATCCGTGCCCGTGCGGATATTTTAATGACCCGTCAGGAAAATGCACCTGTACTCCGCAAAAGATACATAATTACCTTAATAAAATCAGCGGTCCGCTGCTTGACCGTTTTGATATACATATAGAGGTATCGGCAGTTAAATTTGACGAGCTTAGAGATAAAAAACAGACGGAGCCGTCTGCCAAAATTAAAAAGCGTGTTGACAAAGCAAGAAAAATTCAGTCCGAACGCTACAAAGGCACAAGTACAAGCTGTAACGCAAATATAAATGCCGAACAGTTTGAAAAAGTATGTATTATTGATGACGAGGCGGAGCAAATGCTGAAAAGTGCGTTTGAAAGTATGGGAATGACCGCAAGAGCCTACGACAGAGTGCTTAAAGTCGCAAGGACGATTGCCGACCTTGATAACAGCGAAATCATTAAATCCGACCATATTCTTGAGGCAGTGCAGTATCGCAGTTTGGACAGAAAGTATTGGGGAAAATGATTTTCGGTTATAAAATTCAGATTGGATAATAAAAATTGTCTGACTGAATCACAGATCAGATGCAGACAGCCATAGCGGAGAACAGCCGGATGGCACTTGAACAGAATGAATATGAGAGAAGATATGCTGACCTTACCGAAAGGTACAATACCATCAAAGCAGATTATGACAAGATTTCAGAACAGATTGAAAGCAAAAAGGCTCAGAGGGAATTATTCAAGGGTTTCATCCGGGCATTGGAAAAGCAGGGTGCTTTGGTAGAGGAATTCGATGAGGGACTTTGGAGCAGCCTTGTTCATGAAGTGGTGGTAAAGTCAAAGGATGATATACTATTCATCTTTAAGAACGGATTTAAGATAAAAACGAGATAAATTAAATCCTGATTTGACATATATTATAATAGAAGAAAAAATTCAGAAATTTGATAATAAAAGGTCGTATTCGTCAGTAACCATCGGGCTTGTCGGGTTTGACCTTTTATATTGCAAAAATATGACATAAATATGACATAAAATTGATATGCGCATCAGCCGATATAAGGTATAATAAGTGTGTTGAGTTTTACAAATCGGAATTGACAGAGCTCTTTGAGCGAGGGATGATTCTTGTCCGATGGGCAAGAAGATGGGAGCAAGATACAGAAAAATTGGGATTTGTTTATGAGGTGACTTATGGATATAAAGATTGAAAACGGCAAAATCATTTTTAGCGAGAATAATATTAAATATTCTTTTGATGCTCACGGAGAGTATCCTCGTCCGTCAATAATGCCTGCAATCAGCGTTGGTGGAAAGCATTTGTCAAACAGAAGCGAGGATATAAAAATCGAAAAGCATACAGCCGTTCAGGACATTGCTATCGGAAATAATATGGCTGCATGGTATACTCAGGAATTTCTGCCCGACGGAGCCGATTACAAGTTAAGCAAAAAAGCAAGCATATATATTGGAGATTTCTCTACGGGAAAAGAAAAGCTGATATATAAAGGTGAATGTTACGGTGATCTTTGCTTTTACGAAAACGATTTGTTTTTCAATATAGGCAACAAAGTTGCTGTATATCACTTAAACAGCGGAGAATCCGAAGTATTGTTCAAGCATTCAGGCATCAAGAAAAGCGGCATAGACTTGCATATTACGCCAAAGCGTATCTTTTTTCAGCACTGGACACATAGTAATAACAATACAATGTGGTATGACCGTGAAACACAAAAACTTATCAATCCGCATTTTGATGGATCTGTTATGTTTTTCCTTGATGATGAAACAATTATCTACAAAGGTCTTAATCATACCTGGATTTATGATACTAATTCTATGAAAAAGAAATGTTTTTTCAGTAATAAAGACCGTAATAAGATAATTGAAATGGTAGGAATGTTTTTTGATATCCCTAAAGAACATATTAATAAATATACTTCTTCTTGGACAAAAATAGAGCTCAACGGTTTTGAGAATGGCAGATTATATTTTAAATGTTTCCTTGACTATTTTGAAGAAAGCTCTTCTTTTGAAGATGACCAAAGAAATTGTCATTCATTGGGGCTTCCATCAATAGCTCAAACGCAGATATCCTGCGATCTTTCCGGAAAAAACATTATAATAGAAGCAGACAAATCTGACATCGTAATTGAAGAAAAGCCATATAACACACTCCACATGGAGAAATTCGATTTCACAATGGTTACAAAAAAGGCTTTTCGCGACAAACAAGAAATTAACGAATAATCTATTGGTTGTTTATCATAGTGATAAATTCAAGTTTGTCGGGCTGACGAGATACAGAAAACTAGATAACAATAATCAACAGGCAGGTGGTCTTGTAACGAGACCGTCTGCCTTCTTTTATGCCTGCAAGTGCCATTTCTCAAGGGGTGTTCAAATGAACCCCCTTTGAACACCCCTATGGGAAATAAGGTTAAATTGTATCAAGTTCAGTGTTCCAACGAATCCGTGTCCGTGCGGATATTTTAATGACCCGTCAGGAAAATGCACCTGTACTCCGCAAAAGATACATAATTACCTTAATAAAATCAGCGGTCCGCTGCTTGACCGTTTTGATATACATATAGAGGTATCGGCAGTTAAATTTGACGAGCTTAGAGATAAAAAACAGACGGAGCCGTCTGCCAAAATTAAAAAGCGTGTTGACAAAGCAAGAAAAATTCAGTCCGAACGCTACAAAGGCACAAGTACAAGCTGTAACGCAAATATAAATGCCGAACAGTTTGAAAAAGTATGTATTATTGATGACGAGGCGGAGCAAATGCTGAAAAGTGCGTTTGAAAGTATGGGAATGACCGCAAGAGCCTACGACAGAGTGCTTAAAGTCGCAAGGACGATTGCCGACCTTGATAACAGCGAAATCATTAAATCCGACCATATTCTTGAGGCAGTGCAGTATCGCAGTTTGGACAGAAAGTATTGGGGAAAATGATTTTTGGTTATAAAATTCAGATTGGATAATAAAAATTGTCTGACTGACTATAAAATTATCATACTGTTATTAATATAAACAGCCACACCTTGCGGTTCTTTTTTGCAAGGTGCGGCTGTTTTAATCTGTATTTGAATTAACCATTTCCGCAAAGGACGAATACTCCGGCTTTTTTGTAAAACTTTTCAAAGTATCAAAAAAGCCTTCTTCCTCACTCTCCCTTTTTATTTCAAACGGTATCTTCTGTTCTCGCAAGGACTGCTTTAAAAACAAATTAACCGCTGTTGACAAATCAAGCCCTAAATCCGAGTACAATTCCTGTGCCGATTTCTTTAACTCGCTGTCTATGTTTATATTTGTACCGACAATCATTTTATCACTTCCGTTTTTATTTACTATACTTATTATATGAAGTATTTTTCATTTGTATGTTTTTAAAAGTCAAGAAAATATCGGCAATTTTTAAAAGGTCAGAAAAAGTCAAAAAAATTTTAAAATTTAGTATTTGCGAGTATTCGGGAGTATTTGCGAGTATTTTTTAAATTAGCATTTGATTTTTGACTTTATTTGACTTTGACTTTCTCTGACTTTAGTTCTATAATAAAGTCACAATCTGAAAGAGAGGCGAGAAAAGATGAGAATGAGCGATTTGGTCGCTAAATATATTACAGAAATGCTTGACGAGCAGAACGGCAGTGCGGAAATTCAGCGAAATGAACTTGCGGGAAATCTTGGTTGTGTGCCAAGTCAAATAAATTATGTTATCACCTCACGCTTTACTCCGGAACAAGGTTACATTGTTGAAAGCAGACGAGGCGGCGGCGGTTACATAAGAATAAGCCGTGTAAGTATGGATAGAGGTACTGCTATAATGCATATAATTAACTCTGTAGGCAATTCGCTTGACAAAGCTTCTGCCGAGGCAATGCTTAACAATATGGTCAACAGGTCGATTATTGAACTTAGCGTTGCAAAGGTTATGGCGTCTGCGTTGTCGGACAGAGCGCTTCATACAGTCGAGCAGGAAAAAAGAGATTCGCTCAGAGCTGATCTTTTTAAGAATACGCTTTTAGCAATATCATAAAAGCAGGAGGTATTTATTATGAAATGTCAAAAATGCGGTGTTAATAACGCTAACACACATGTTAAATCTATAATCAACGGAGAAATCAAAGAATATGACCTTTGCAGTGAATGTGCAAAGAAAATGGGATACACAAATGTGTTCTCTGACATTGAGGATGAATTTTCAAACTTCCTCGGCAGTTTCTTTGGCAACGCACTTCCGGCAAGAACACAGGCAAGAAGATGCGAAACCTGTGGCAGCACTTATTCGGAAATTGCAAAAACAGGTCATGTAGGCTGTGCCGATTGCTATGATGTATTTGGCGACGAACTCTTCCCACTTATCAGAAGAATTCACGGCAACACAACACATTGCGGCAAGAACAGCGACAGAACGGTTCAGAAAGCCGAAAAGCACGAACCTACAAAAGAAGAAAAAATTGCTCAATTAAAAAATGAACTTGACGCAGCAGTCAAAGAACAGAATTTTGAAAGAGCCGCAGAATTAAGAGATACAATCAAAGGAATGGAGGCATAATAATGAGTGATAATTCAGTAATTTCCACAAGAGTAAGACTTGCAAGAAACCTAAAGGATTTTCCTTTCCCCTGCAAGCTTTCACCCGAAGGAATGGAAAAGGTTATTGAAAAAGTAAGATCGGCTGTCAAAAACAGCAACAGCTCAATTGCCTCCGACTTTAAATTCATTAAGATGAGCGACCTCACCGAGGCACAGTGTGTTTCTCTTGTAGAGCGCCGAATAGTAAGCCCCGAATTTATAGGGAATACCGAAGGCAGAGCGTTGCTTGTAAATTCCGATGAAAGCCTTTCGATTATGATTAACGAAGAGGATCACATCAGAATACAGGCAATTACAAAAGGTCTTGCACTTGAGCAGACATATGACCTTGTCGATAAACTCGACACCTTGCTTGATGAAAGCCTTGACTTTGCTTTCAGCGAGAAACTCGGTTATCTTACCCAATGCCCGACAAACCTCGGCACAGGTATGAGAGCGTCGGTAATGCTGCATTTGCCGGCACTTGAAAAGAGCCGAGCAATCGGCAGAATTGCAGGCAATCTTTCAAAACTCGGTCTTACCATAAGAGGCACTCACGGCGAGGGCACAGAGCCAAAGGGAAGTTTATATCAGCTTTCTAACCAGGTTACACTCGGCATCTCCGAAAAAGCTGCCATTGAAAACCTTAAAAATATAACATCACAGCTTATCTCGCAAGAGGAACTTGCAAGAGAGCGTATTTGTTCAAATATTGACATTCAGGACAGCATCAGCCGCAGCCTCGGCATATTGAAATATGCCCGTACAATCGCACACGATGAGGCTTTACAGTTGCTTTCAAATGTTCGTTTGGGCATAGTTTCGGGACAGCTTAAAGATGTTCCTTTGCTTACAATCGACAAACTGATGACAGATGTTGAACCTGCTACGCTTATGGTAAACAGCGGTAAAAATCTTTCCGCTGCACAGCGTGATGTAGCAAGAGCGGATTTGCTCAGAAAAGCACTTGAAGAAGTGTAAAAAATAATCAGTAAAAAATTATCGAAAGGACTGACGATTATGTATGAATTCAGAGGATTTACTCAAAAGGCAAACAAGGCATTAAACCTTTCTATTGAGTCAGCTCAAAATTTCGGTCACGACTATATTGGCACCGAGCATATTCTGCTTGGTCTTATAAAAGAGGGCAGCGGTGTTGCCGCCGCAGCTCTTGAAGAATGCGGCGTAACGGCGGAGGCACTCGAAAAAGAGATTGCCAATGTTGACGGCAGAGGTATTCAGACTTCCCTCTCACCCGACAGCTTTACTCCCCGTACAAAGCGTGTTCTCAGAACCGCAATGATGATTTCTGCAAGGACAGGCAGCAGCTATGTAGGCACAGAGCATATTTTGCTTGCAATAGTTTCCGAAAGTGACAGCTACGCTACAAGTATTTTAAGAAAGCTCGGCGTAAGTTCTAATGCTGTTGCAAATGCGGTTGCAGGCGGCTTACAGAAAGGCTCATCCGAAAATCAGTTTTCGGGTATGGAAAACGGCTACCCACAAGGCAAAGAGGAGGGCGGCTCCGCACTGGAGAAATTCGGCAGAGATTTGACAAAGGCTGCCAAGAACGGTGAAATTGACCCTGTTATCGGCAGAGAAAAAGAAATAAAGAGAGTTATTCAGATTCTCTCAAGGCGTACCAAAAACAACCCTGTGCTTATCGGTGAGCCGGGCGTAGGTAAAACAGCAGTAGCCGAGGGACTTGCCCTTGAAATTGCAAACGGCAATGTACCTGAAATTCTGCGTGACAAAAAGGTTGTAAGCCTTGACCTTACAGGTATGATTGCAGGTGCTAAGTACCGTGGCGACTTTGAGGAAAGAATCAAGTCCGCAATTGATGAAGTTAAAAAGTCAAAGGACACTATCCTCTTTATTGATGAACTCCACACCATTGTAGGTGCAGGTTCTGCCGAGGGCAGTGCCGATGCGGCAAACATCTTAAAGCCGTCGCTTGCAAGAGGTGACTTCCAGGTTATCGGTGCAACAACTATTAACGAATACAGAAAATACATTGAAAAAGATGCGGCTCTTGAGCGTAGATTCCAGCCTGTAAAGGTTGGCGAGCCTACAAAAGAGCAGGCTGTTGAAATTCTTAAAGGCTTGCGTGACAGCTACGAGGCGCACCATAAGGTAAGAATTACAAACGAGGCAATTGAGGCGGCAGTAAATCTTTCTTCCCGTTACATTGCCGACAGATACCTCCCGGATAAGGCTATTGACCTTATTGATGAGGGTGCGTCTAAGGTAAAACTTAAGGGTCTTACCTCTCCTCCGGACATCAAGTCGCTTGAAGAGTTAATTGACAAACTTGAGCAGGAAAAAGCAAGTGCCATTAACGAGCAGGACTTTGAGCGTGCCGCAAAATTAAGAGATGAACAAAAAAATGTTCAGTCACAGCTTGACACAGCCAAAAAGGAATGGTACGAAAACAGAGAGAACCGCAACGGTGAAGTTACTCCGGAAGTTATCGCCGAGATTGTATCGGAATGGACAGGAATCCCTGTTGTTCAGCTTACAAAAGAGGAAAGCGAGCGACTTCTCAACCTTGAAAAAGAACTTCACGAAAGAGTTGTCGGTCAAAACGAGGCAGTAAGCTCCGTTGCCAAGGCAATCCGCCGTGGCAGAGTAGGTCTTAAAGACCCTAAGCGTCCTATCGGTTCATTTATCTTCCTCGGTCCGACAGGCGTAGGTAAAACAGAACTTTGCAAGGCACTTGCCGCCGCTATGTTCGGTGATGAAAACGCTATGCTCCGTATTGATATGAGTGAATATATGGAGAAGCATACGGTATCCCGTCTTGTAGGTTCACCTCCAGGATATGTCGGTTTTGACGAGGGCGGTCAGCTTACGGAAAAGGTAAGAAGGAAACCATACTCGGTAATCCTCTTTGATGAAATCGAAAAGGCACACCCGGATGTATTTAACATTCTTCTCCAAATCCTTGATGACGGCAGACTTACCGACTCACAGGGCAGAACGGTTGACTTCAAAAACACTGTTATCATTATGACATCTAACATAGGTGCAAAACTTCTTACGGAAAATCACAGTTCACTCGGATTTACCGATGAAAACAGTGAAAACAAGGAAACCGAAAACACCAAGGAGCTTGTGCTCGGCGAACTTAAAAAGGCTTTCCGTCCCGAATTTATTAACCGTATTGACGACATCATCGTATTTGACAGACTCAGCAAGGACGAGATTAAAGAAATTGCAGTCAAGATGCTTGCAGGTCTTAAAAAGCGTTTGTCCGATATGGAAATTGAAATTGAATTTACAGACGAGGCTGTTTCCGCAATTGCCGACAAGGGCTTTGACGAAGTCTACGGTGCAAGACCTCTTCGCCGTGCCATAACATCAGACATTGAAGATCCGCTTTCGGAGAAAATGCTTGACGGCACAATTAAAGCAAAAAGCAAGGTTAAATGCGACTTTGCAGACGGAAAGTTTACCTTTGCCGAAGCAAAGTAAAAAATCCTAAAATTTAATATATATTTTTTGACTTTCGGTTAAAAAATATGTTATAATGATTTATCCGCTAAAATACCGTTTTTGGCGGATAAATCTGCTTTTAGATTTAATTTTGGCTTTGCCGACAAGGAGGTTTTTAATTATGGAAATCACAAAGAATTCTATCATCGGTGATGTTCTCGACAAATATCCCGAAACTGCCGAGGCTTTCTTCAGCATTGGTATGCACTGCCTTGGTTGCCCTGCATCAAGAGGCGAAACAATTGAAGAGGCATGTATGGTTCACGGTGCAAATGCCGACGAGCTTATTGATGTTCTCAACCGGATTGTAAACAAATAATTTGTCCGTTTATCACATTCGGGCTGAAAGGATTGATTAATTTGCAAAATAAAATATCTCTTGACCAAAGGCTTAGAATGTGTGCGGGCTTTGTAAGGCAAAACGCAAGGCTTGCCGATATTGGCACAGACCACGCATATCTTCCGCTGTGGCTGTGCCTTAACGGCACCTGCCCGTCTGCTGTTGCCGCAGACATTAACCCCGAACCTCTCTCAAGAGGCCGGGCTGCAATAAAAAGTTTTAACGCCGAACATTTGATTTCCGCAAGACTTTCAAACGGACTTGAAAACATAGCCGAAAACGAGGCTGACGATTTTGTAATCGCAGGTATGGGCGGAGAACTTATCGCAGCCATTCTTGACAGCTGTACATATGCAAAAAACAGTGAAAAGCACTTTATTCTACAGCCTATGACCAAAAGTGAAGTTTTGATTAAATACCTTTTTGACAACGGTTTTGAAATTTTAAAACAGGACTGCTGTACCGCCGCAGGCAAATGCTACACAGTACTTCTTGTATGCTACAGCGGCAAAAAACACGAATACACGCAAACCGAGCTGTATTGTGCAAAGCTGCAGCCGTCTGTAAAATCCACACACAGGCTTTTTACAGAAAAGCAAATAACAAAACTTGAAAAGCAGGCAAAGGGCGATGCCCGTTACGCTGAAATCGCAAAAAAGCTAAGGGAGATGCTCTGATGACTACAATAAAAGATATACTTGAATTTTTTGAGGAATTTGCACCCGTTGATACCGCTATGGATTTTGACAACTGCGGTCTGCTTATAGGCAGTAAAAACAAACCTGTAAGCCGTGTGCTTGTTGCTCTTGACATAACAAACGAGGTCGTTGACGAAGCAGATAGGCTCGGCGCAGAGCTTATCATAAGTCATCACCCCGTTATTTTTAATGCAATAAAAAAACTTGATTCCTCCTCTGTTCCCTACCGTCTTGCGGAAAAAAGCATTTCTGCCGTTTGTATGCACACAAACCTTGATTTATCCGAAAGTTTCGGTGTAAACCTTTGCCTTGCAAACGCAGTGGGACTTAAAAACACAAGGCTTTGCAAAAGCGGCGAATGTCTTTTTATGGGCGAACTCGACACGGATATTGAAAGTTTTGCAAAAACCGTAAAAACAAATCTCAATTGCAGCGGACTGAGATACACTAATGTAAAAAACGAGATTCACAAAGTCGCAGTATCATCGGGAGCAGGCGGTTCCAATGTGGAAAGTGCATTTTATGAGGGAGGCGATGTTCTGCTTACAGGTGAAATAAAACACCACGAAATTCTGCTTGCAAATGAACTCGGAATTTCAATTGTTGACGCAGGACATTTTAAAACCGAAGATATTGTAATATCTCCGCTTTGCCGTAAACTTTCTGAAAGATTCGGTAACACCGGCTTTACAAAATCAGAAGTATGTAACGATAAGATTAAATACATTTAAGCAATGTATTATTTATTAAATATTCGTTGCAATATCTGTAATAATTTGATATAATAGTATGATGAATATTTATGAGGAGATGCACATTAAGTGCATAATTTTACATTATGAGAATCAGAAAGAAAAAATGGGCAGAGCCTGAACTTGCGGTTTGCGATTTTTTTGTAAAAAATCCTGAAGAACACGCAGGCAAATGGAACGAAACTTTTAACAACGGACTTCCTCTTTACCTTGAAATAGGCTGCGGCAAAGGCGGATTTGCAGGACAGTTTGCCGTTAAAAATCCGGATAAAAATATTATTGCGGTTGACATTAAAATTGATATGCTCGGCGTCGGCAGACGAAACATTGTTGAAATTTTCAAGAACGAGGGCAAAACAGACGCCGATATTACAAATCTTTTGCTTGTAAACTACAATGTAGAGCAAATTGATAAAATAATTACAAAGGACGATAAAATCAAGGGTATGTTTATTAATTTCTGCAACCCGTGGCCTCGTCCGAAGCATAACAAGAGAAGGCTTACATTTCCCAAGAAACTTGAAATGTACAAAAATTTTCTTGACGAAAATGCCGAAATTCGATTTAAGACCGACGACGACGCACTTTTTGCGGACAGTCTTGAATATTTTGAGCAGAGCGGTTACGAAATTATCTACAAAACATACGACCTGCACAACAGCGATGTTACAGACAATATTGAAACCGAGCACGAAAAAATGTTTTCTGCCGAGGGTATAAAAATAAAGTATTTAAGAGCTGTTGTAAAGCACGATTAATTTTAACTTTTTATAAAGGAGGGACGGATATGAAAGTCAAAGCGGTTATTTCCGCCGCACTGTTGTGTGCGTTTGCAATTTTCGCAAGCGGCTGTGACGGCGCAGACATAGGAACAGACAACCTTATCCGCCCTCCGAAAACTGTCGGTGACGAGGCGGAAATCGAACAGCTTATTGCCGACACCGCAGGCAGCGGATACACCTTAAAATATCCTAAGTCGGGCAACTACCGCAGTGCCATAGTTATGAAAGACCTTGACAATGACGGTACCGACGAAGCAATTGCTTTTTACCGCACGCCTAACGAAACCAAAGCGGAAGTGCATATGCTTGTAATGTACTGCGCAAATGACGAATGGAAGCTTTCCGAAAACTGCGCCTTAGACGCAACCGATGTTGACTGCGTTGACTTTGCCGATGTAACGGGCAGCGGTACACTTGAGATTCTTTCGGGCTACACTACATATAACTCAAGCATTAATAATCTTGCCTGCCACTCATACTCAAACGGCAAAACAAACAGGCTTACGGTTGAAAGCAGTTATTCAAGTTTTTACTGCTCCGATTTTGACAGTGACGGTGTAAACGAAGTAATGCTGCTGTCACTATATACCACAGAAAACGACGCAACGGCAAATATGCTTGTTTACAGCGAGGAACGTAACTGTCTTTACTCAAAGGCAAGCGTAAAAATGGACCCGAATATTACAAGATTTAAAAATATTACGGTAACAGCTGCCGAAAATGGACAAAATGTGCTTATAGTTGACGGTTGTTTTGCCAATGATGATACCGTCACACAGATTATTTATTTTAATACCGAACTTTCGGTTTTGAGAAATCCGCTTTATAAAGAAAAAGATAAAAATATTACTCAACGCTCTGCCGATATAATCTGTACGGATATAAACAACGATTCCGTTACGGAAATTCCTGTCGTTGACAAATTACCTTCAACAAGCGATGAAGATAAATCGGCTGTTGCGGATAAAATAAGCTGGAACAGTTTTTATCCGCAGAGTGAAATTTTAAATCACTTATCCGACCAAATTCCCGATTACCAAAACGGCTACAGCTTTACCGTTCCCGAAAGCTGGGCAGACGGTACATATACCGTCAGACTTGACAGTGAAAAACGGGCTATGAGCTTTTTTGAATGGGATTCCGACAACTTAGGACAAAAAGTATTTGAAATCAGAGCTTTTAAACTTGAGCAATGGGATGTCGGCGAGGACAGTGACGCTTATACATTAATATATAAGAACGAAAGCACAGCATACGCTTTTGCGGATGTAAACGAAGAAACATCACTTTCAATCAGCGAAGACGATATAAAAACAGCTTTTTCACTGATGACAGTTAATAATATATAATTTTTTTGGATAAAACACATTACGGAGGTTTATTATGAAAAAAATTCTTGTTTGTGAGGACGAGGCTGCAATTCGTGACTTTGTCGTTATCAACCTTACAAGAGCAGGCTATGATGTAGTCGAGGCTGACTGCGGCGAGGCTGCACTTCAAAAATACGAAGAACACAACGGCGACTTTGATGTTGCCATTCTTGATGTTATGATGCCGGGTATTGACGGTTTTCAGGTTTGTAAGGAGCTTAGAAGCCGCAACGGCGGTATCGGCATTATTATGCTTTCCGCAAAAACACAGGAAATGGATAAGGTAACAGGTCTTATGCTCGGTGCTGACGATTATGTTTCAAAGCCTTTTTCACCAAGCGAATTGCTCGCAAGAGTTGACTCCCTTTACAGAAGAGTGGCACTTGCACAGTCACACGCCGAAAACAACTTCAAAGAAGAGCTTAAAAGCGGCGAATTTACACTTAACTTAAGAAACCGTGCACTTATGAAAAACGGTAAGATGATTGAACTTACACAGGTTGAATTTCAGATTATGGAATACTTTTTCTCTAATCCGGGTACTGCCCTCGACAGAATGGACATTTTAAACCATGTTTGGGGTGACGCTTATGTCGGCGAGGACAAAATCGTTGATGTAAACATCAGAAGACTTAGAATGAAAGTTGAAGACGAGCCGTCTAATCCTAAGTACATTATCACCGTATGGGGACTTGGCTACAAGTGGAACGCCTGAACTTAAGGAAACACCTTTAAGGAGGGCGACAGCGTAATGTTTAAGGGTATTACAAAACGCTGGATGTTAAACACATTGAGCGTTATATTTACAATAATAGTTCTGATCGTTGTCAGCCTTATCTTTGTTATTACATATGTTTACCAAAGCAGTGTTGAACAAACACTTTCTTCGGCAGGCAATGAATTGTCGCTTGTATTTTCAGACTACGAGAGCGACAACACAACAAGTTTTAATTCATCTGCCCGTGAATATGTTGAAAACTTTGACCGTAAAGAGCAAATGGAAGTTATTGTAATAAATTCATCGGGCAGAGTAATAATGACTTCCACGGGTTTTACCCCGTCGGATAAAACTCAAATGCCTGATTTTCAGGACGCTCAAAACAACTCAGACGGTTACGCCGTATGGAACGGCAAACTTCTCTCCGGAGAAAGAGCAATGAGCGAAACCCGCATTATCAGCAATTCAAACGGCGTTATGCTCGGTGCCGTAAGATACATCGTGTCTATGGAACCCGTGCACTCAAGAATCTTATTTATTTCTGTTCTTTGCGTTGCGGGCGGTCTTGCAATAATGGCGCTTGTATTTTTGTCGGGACTTATGTTTATCCGCTCCATTGTTAAACCGATAGGCGAACTTTCACTTATAGCAGGTCAGATTGCGCAGGGCGACTTTTCCGCCTCCGAAAAAATCGAGCATAAGTACGATGACGAAATCGGCGACCTTTGTGACGCTATATCGGATATGGCAAAGGATTTGCAAACTACCGAACAGACTAAAAACGATTTTATTTCAAGAGTATCTCACGAATTAAGAACCCCGCTCACGGCAATAAAAGGCTGGGCAGAAACCATGCAGCTCAACGAAAAAGGCAAACTCGACAGGCGCACCTTTGACAAAGGTATGGGCGTTATTATAAAAGAAAGTGCCAGACTTACAAGCATAGTTGAAGAACTCCTTGATTTCAGCCGTATTCAGAGCGGCAGAATGGTGCTTAACAAAGAGAAACTCGATATTCTTGCCGAATTTGACGAAACCGTATATATGCTAAAGGACAGAGCCGTAAACGAGGGCAAGCATTTACTATATGACGAACCTATGGACGCAATGTATCCGCCTGTTTACGGTGACAGCAACAGACTTAAGCAGGTTTTCCTCAATGTAATTGACAACGCACTTAAATACACACCAAAGGGCGGTGTGGTTGCGGCACAGGTTATTTACAGTAAGGATGACCCCGACATTATAAAAATTATAGTTACCGACACCGGTTGCGGAATACCTGCCGAAGACTTGCCAAAGGTTAAAGAAAAGTTCTATAAGGCAAATCAGACGGTACGAGGCTCGGGAATCGGTCTTGCAGTTGCAGACGAAATTATGAATCTGCATCACGGCTCTCTTGACATTGAAAGCGGAGAGGGCGTTGGCACAACAGTTACTCTCACCTTCCCTATCTACAAAGAGGGTGACGAGGATCAGCCGCAAACAGAAAATGTAAAACTATAAACGAAAGGATTGTGCGATGAGAAAAGTCAGTACAAAAAAAATCACTTCAATAGGCGGCAGTGCTCTTATTGAAGGTATTATGATGCGTGGACCTAAGCGTACTACCGTATGCGTAAGAACAGGCGAAAACGAAATTTACAGCGAAGACATAAAAATGACCACTATTCCCGAAAAATGCAAACTTTTTAAATTGCCGCTTTTACGAGGAATAGCAGGACTTATTGATTCAATGCGACTTTCTTATAAATCGCTTATGCTTTCCGCTGACAAAGCAGTTGAAGCGGGCGAAGTGGAAGAAGAAGAACCGAGCAAGTTTGAAAAATGGCTTGACGAAAAATTCGGCGACAAACTTGTTAAAGTAATAATGGTGTTTGCTTCAATCTTGGGTGTGGCACTTGCGGTCGGTCTGTTCTTCTTTCTACCGTCTTTCCTGTTTGACCTTACGGCAAATGTCGTACCCGTCTTTCAGGGTGACGGCGAGAGCGCTGTTTTCTGGAAATCAGTTTTTGAGGGTGTATTAAAGATAGCCCTCTTCCTCGGATACATTGTATTATGTTCACAAATGACAGAAATGAAGCGTGTATTTATGTACCACGGTGCAGAGCACAAAACTATTTTCTGCTACGAAAACGAAGAAGAGCTTACCGTTGAGAATGTAAGAAAACAGATTCGTTTCCACCCCAGATGCGGAACAAGTTTTATGGTGCTTATGCTTATTGTAGGCATTGTAATCGGTCTTTTTATTCCCGTTGCTCCGTTCGGCATCGGATTTTTAAGACCTGTATTTAAAATTCTTCTCCTCCCTGTTTCCTGCGGTATCGGATACGAACTTATTAAAATTTGCGGCAAACACGACAATGCTTTTACAAGATTTATCGCCGCTCCGGGACTTTGGGCACAGAGAATTACAACAAAAGAGCCTGATGACAAAATGATTGAAGTTGCCATTGAGGCTATGAAAGCTGTTATCCCCGATGACGGCACAGATATTATTAACAACAAATAATTGCGAGGCTTTATTATGACTGTCGGCGAGGCTTACAGAAAAACTAAAGACATTTTAACAGAGGCAGGGTTTGAAGCTCCTGCCTTTGAGGCTTTGTGCCTTACGGAAAAAGTTTTCGGGTTTAACCGTCTTGCGCTCATTACAAAGGGCGAAGAAACTGTTGCAAGCGAAGAAAAGCTTGCGGTTCTTGCCGAGCTGACAGAAAAACGCCTTAATCACGAACCGCTGCAGTATCTCCTCGGAAAGTGGAGTTTTATGGGAATTGACTTGCTTGTGGGCGAGGGTGTTCTTGTTCCGAGAGATGACACAGAGGTAGTTACTTCGCTTTGCATAGATTACTTATCATGCAAAGAAAGTCCGAATGTAATTGACCTTTGTGCAGGCAGCGGCGCTATTTCCCTTGCGCTTGAAAAATATGCAAACTGCAAAGTAACAGCGGTAGAACTAAGTGACAAGGCTTTTTCGTATCTTACACAAAACATTAAATTAAACAATTCTGCGGTAAACGCCCTGAACGGCGACATTTTTGAATGTCACAAAGACATTGCCGATAACAGTCTTGATCTCATAGTATCAAATCCCCCGTATATCAAAACTGCCGATATTGCATCATTACAGAAAGAAGTTCAACACGAACCTGCAATGGCACTTGACGGCGGCGAAAGCGGTCTGGACTTTTACCGAAGAATTGTTCCTTTATGGAAATCAAAACTTAAAGCAGGCGGTGCGCTTGCTTTTGAGCTTGGAGAAGGTCAATATGACGAGGTAAGCCGTATTTTGGCAGACAACGGCTTTGGCGGAATCACCGAAAGTATAGACTTCGGCGGTATTCAAAGGGCTATAATTGGGACTTTGCTCCAAAAATAGAAAATTAGTTCGATTTTTTAGCCCTATACTTATTGCATTTTTTATGACGATATCTTATAATATACAAGTAATCAAACGGATTAACTAAAATTTAACCTGCATATACGGGAGGTACTTAATAATGGCTTTAGATAAGGAAAAAGCGTTGCAAACTGCGCTTACTCAAATAGAAAAGCAATTCGGTAAAGGTGCAGTTATGCGCCTTGGCGAAAATAAACATATGAATGTTGACCACATTTCAACAGGTTCTCTCACACTTGACATCGCACTCGGTATCGGCGGTCTTCCACGAGGCAGAATCGTTGAAATTTACGGCCCGGAATCTTCGGGTAAAACCACGCTTTCACTCCACTGCATTGCAGAGGGACAGAAAAACAACGGTAATGTTGCCTTTATAGATGTTGAGCACGCACTTGACCCTACCTATGCGGCTGCACTCGGAGTAGATGTTGACTCCCTCCTCGTTTCACAGCCTGATACAGGTGAGGACGCACTTGAAATTGCCGAAGCACTTATCCGAAGCGGCGCTATTGATGTAATAGTTATCGACTCGGTTGCCGCTCTTGTACCAAAGGCTGAAATCGAAGGTGAAATGGGCGACAGCCATGTAGGCTTACACGCAAGACTTATGTCACAGGCATTAAGAAAACTTGCGGGCGCAATCAACAAGAGCAACTGCGTTGCTATCTTTATCAACCAGCTGCGTGAAAAAGTCGGCGTTGTTTACGGCAACCCGGAGGTTACCACGGGCGGCAGAGCGCTTAAGTTCTACAGCTCGGTAAGAATAGATATTCGTAAGCAGGAAGTTCTTAAGCAAAACGGCGAAATGATAGGTGCACACACAAAAGCAAAAGTCGTTAAGAACAAACTTGCACCGCCTTTCAGAGAGGCTGAGTTTGATATTATGTACGGCAAGGGTATTTCAAGAACAGGCGAATTGCTTGACCTTGCAGTAAAGGCAGATGTTGTTCAGAAAGCAGGCGCATGGTTCAGCTATGACGGCAAGCGCCTCGGACAAGGCAGAGATAATGTAAAGGAACTTCTTGAAAACGACAAAGAACTTTCAAAAGAAATTGAAGATAAGCTTATGGCAAATATAGACAAAGTTGTTGCGGCAAGCTCTCCAGCCAAAAAGGGCGCAAAGGCAAAGATAACCGAAGTTGCCAACGCTAAAAAGCCCGCCGACGCTCCTGCAGAAAATGCAAACAGCGCAAACATTGATGTGCTTGTTGACGAATAATGAAAATTACAGAAATCAAACCACGCAGAAAAAGGCTTAGCGCTGTTTATATTGACGGTGAATTTGCCGTTTCTCTCGACACACAAACGCTGATTGAAAACCGCTTTGATGTCGGCAGAGAGATAGACGACGAAGATTTGCACGAAATTATAAAGCTAAGCAATGAAAGGCGTGCAAAAGAAAAAGCTCTTTGGCTGTTGTCGTACAGAGAACATTCAAAAAAAGAGCTTGAGGATAAAATCCGCCGTACGGCAGACGAAGCTTCTGCACAGAAAGCTGTTGACAGAATGGAAGAGCTCGGCCTTGTGGATGACGAGCGTTTTGCAAGACACTATGCCGAAAAACTGCTCAACTCCAAGCATATGTCAAAGCGTGGCATTGCCTTTGAACTTACAAGAAAGGGCATTGATAAAGAAACCGCCGAACAGTTATGCGATGAACTTGATATTGATGTTCACGAACAAATAAGAGCGGTTATTGAGAAAAAATATAGGAATCTATCCGATGAAAAGGTAAAAAGAAGAGCTGTTGCCGCACTGCAAAGGCTCGGTTACCGCTGGGACGACATAAAAAGCGTTCTTTCGGAATATAATGAGGATGAAACAGATGAGTTCTAAAGTTGGTATTGTATCACTCGGTTGCCCTAAAAATCAGGTTGACGCTGAAATGCTGCTTTTTACATTAAAAAGCAAGGGCTTTGAATTAGTAAACGACCCCGCAGACGCAGATGCGGTTATTGTAAACACCTGCGGATTTATTGAATCGGCAAAACAGGAAAGCATTAACGAAATTATAGAACTTGGCAAGCTAAAGCAAGAGGGCAAAATCAAAGCCATTATTGTAACCGGTTGTCTTGCAGAGCGCTATAAAAACGAAATCACCCGTCAGCTTTACGAAGTTGACGCAGCACTCGGAATCGGCGCTAACTCTCAAATTGCGGATGTTGTAGCCGAGTTGCTTTCGGATAATACAGAACATAAAGAAAAAATCGAGGAATTCCCCGACAAACAGCTTTTATGTCTTGAGGGCAGAAGAATACAGTCAACTCCTCCCTACACCGCTTATCTCAAAATTGCGGAGGGCTGCGACAACCGTTGTACATACTGCGCAATTCCTATGATTAGAGGTAAATTCAGAAGCCGCCAACCCGATGCGGTTGTTGAAGAAGCAGAACAGCTTGCCAAAGACGGCGTAAAAGAGATTATTGTTATTGCTCAAGATACAACACGCTACGGTGAAGACCTTTTCGGTGAACCTTACCTTGCAAAACTTTTAAAAAGGCTCTGTAAAATTGACGGATTAAAATGGATAAGAGTGCTTTATTGCTATCCGGACAGACTTACAGATGAACTTATCGACACCTTTGCAGAGGAAGAAAAACTTGTTAATTACATAGATTTACCGCTCCAGCATTGCGACGGCAACATTTTAAAGAGAATGAACAGACACGGCAATCGTGAAAGTCTTACCGCATTACTTAACAAGTTAAGAGCAAAAGTACCCGATATGATTCTTCGTTCAACATTTATTACAGGTTTCCCGGGCGAAACCGACGAACAGTTTGAGGAACTTGCGGAGTTTGCCGCTGAAATTAAATTCCAGCGCCTGGGTTGCTTTGCCTACTCGGCAGAAGAAGGTACACCTGCGGCAAGTTTTCCCGACCAGATTGACGATGAAATCAAACAGCACAGAGCCGATATTATTATGGAACATCAGCAGAGCGTTATGGCAGAATACTGCGAAAGCCTCATCGGCAAAGAAATTGAGGTGCTTGTAGAAGGTTATGACAGAATTGCGGAATGTTTCTACGGCAGAACCTATGCCGACGCACCTGAAATTGACGGATGTGTATTCTTTACCGCAAACGGCGCCAAACCACAGCCCGGCAGTTTTGTAAAGGTTAAGATTACAGATTATACGGATTGTGACCCAATCGGCGAATTGGCAGAATAATTTTATTTACATATAACCGACATCGGCATATAATATAATGGTGTCAAAAGGAGATCAGAGGGCAATTATGAATTTACCGAACAAACTTACTTTAAGCAGAATAATACTAGTGCCGTTCTTCGTGGCATCCTTGTTAATAAATTTTCCTTTTCACACAGCAGTTGCCCTTGTAATTTTTGTTGTGGCAACTTTTACAGATATGTTTGACGGTAAAATCGCAAGAAGCAGAGGACTTGTAACCGATTTCGGCAAGTTTGCAGACCCGCTTGCAGACAAAATTCTTGTATTAAGCGCATTGCTTTGCTTTGTGCAAACAGGTTGGTGCGACTGCATCGCAGTTATTATCGTACTTTTCAGAGAATTTTCAGTAACTTCTATCCGCCTTGTTGCCGCTTCAAAAGGCAAAGTCGTTGCCGCAAATATTTTCGGCAAAATCAAAACCGTAACCCAGCTTGTAGCTATTATTGCCATACTGTTAATGCAGTTTTTAATTGAATTATTTACCGTAAAATCTGCATTTTCCGTTGATACAATTTTGTATCTCCAAGGCATATTTACAGTAGTTTCACTTTGCCTTATTTGGATTTCAACAATTATGGCTCTTGTTTCGGGCGTAATTTATATTGTTCAGAACAAGCAGTTTATAGCAGATATGTAAAAAATCAACACCACATCGGATGTGATACTTTGTTTAAAACACTAAAGGCCGACCTTGACGCCGTTATGGAGCGTGACCCTGCCGCAAGAAACCGAGCCGAAGTATTCTTTTTATACTCGGGTTTTAAGGCTGTGCGCTCTCACCGTAAGGCTAATTGGTTTTTAAGGCACAATATGAAGTTTATTGCCCGCTGGATTTCACAGCGCAGCAGGCATAAAACAGGAATAGAAATACACCCGGGAGCTACCATAGGCAAGGGATTATTTATTGACCATGGTATGGGCGTAGTTATCGGTGAAACAACTATCATCGGCGACAACTGCACAATTTATCAGAATGTAACCCTCGGCGGTACAGGTAAAGATACGGGAAAACGACACCCTACACTCGGCAACAATGTGCTTGTAGGTTCGGGTGCAAAGGTGCTCGGCCCGTTTAAAGTCGGAGATAACGCACGAATTGCCGCAGGTGCGGTAGTATTGAGCGAAATTCCGCCGAATGCCACAGCGGTAGGTGTACCTGCCCGTGTGGTGAAAATCAACGGAATACGCAGCGAAACTCTCGACCAGATTCATGTTTCAGACCCTGTCGCACTTGCACTTTGCAGTCTGGAACAAAAAATTACAGATCTACAAAAAGAAATTGACGCTCTAAAGGCAGAAAAGGAAAGCAAAAAGTAAAGGAGCAGTAAAATGATTTTATACAATTCATTGGGACAGACAAAACAGGAATTTATACCTCATACAGCAGGCAAGGTTAATATGTACACCTGCGGCCCTACTGTTTACCACTTTGCCCACATCGGCAACCTTAGAACTTATATTATGGAAGATGTGCTTGAAAAGTACCTTCGTTTTGCGGGATATGATGTTAAGCGTGTTATGAATATCACCGATGTCGGCCACCTTTCAAGCGATGCGGATACAGGCGAGGACAAAATGCTCAAAGGTGCAAAGCGTGAGCACAAGACTGTTATGGAAATCGCAAAGTTTTACACTGACGCATTTTTTGAGGACTGTAAAAAGCTCAACATCAAAAGACCTGATGTTGTAGAGCCTGCAACAAACTGCATTGACGAGTTTATTCATATGGTTTCTGTTCTGCTTGAAAAAGGCTATGCCTATATTGCAGGCGGCAATGTATATTTTGATACTTCAAAACTTGATAATTACTATGTTTTCGGAAATATGAACGAAGATGACCTTGCTGTCGGCGTTCGTGACAGCGTTGAAGAAGACAACAATAAGCGTAATAAAGCGGACTTTGTTCTCTGGTTTACCAAGTCAAAATTTGACTCACAGGAGCTTAAGTGGGAAAGCCCATGGGGCGTCGGTTATCCGGGCTGGCATATTGAATGTTCAGCTATCAGCTGTAAGCACAACGGCGAGTATCTCGACATTCACTGCGGCGGTATTGACAACGCATTTCCTCATCATACCAATGAAATTGCACAGAGCGAGGCTTACCTCGGTCATAAGTGGTGCAAGTATTGGTTCCATGTACTCCACCTCAATGATGCAAGAGGTAAAATGAGTAAATCAAAGGGTGATTTTCTTACCGTATCTTTACTTGAAAGCAAAGGTTATAACCCTCTTGTTTACCGTTTATTCTGCCTACAGAGCCATTATCGCAAGCCGCTTACTTTCTCTTATGACAGTCTTGACAATGCGGCTATCGCTTATGACAAACTCATTAAGAAGATTTCTACACTTTCTCCTGACGGAGAGCCTGATATGGAAGCTGCCAAGCCTTATCTTAATGAATTTAATGACGCTCTCGGCAACGACCTTAACACTTCACTCGGTCTTACTGCCGTTTACAGCGTATTAAAAGGCAACATCAGCGACGCAACTAAACTTTATCTCATAGGTGAATTTGACAAGGTTCTCTCTCTTGACCTTACAAAAGCACAGGAGAATAAGTCTGAAAACCCTGTAAACGAAGAAGTTAAGTCACTTATTGCACAGCGTACAGAGGCTCGTAAAAACAAAGACTGGGCGACTGCCGACGCTATCCGTGATAAACTTAAAGAAATGAAAGTTGTTGTGGAAGATACAAAAGACGGCATTAAGTGGCATTTTGAAAACTGATTTTAAAACCGAATAGAATAAAATAAAAATCCCTTTCATATACTTTGACATAAGCAAAGTCAATACGGAGGGGATTTTATGCGTCTTTATATAATAACAAAACGAACCTTATTTTCAATTGGATTTTGTCTGCTGATTGGTGTAATTGCGGGCGGAATTGCTTTGACTTCTACCGTACAGGCAATTCAGACCGCAAGCGCACAGCGAGAAATCCCCATTTACTGCGTTGATACAGATAAAAAGCAGGTAGCGCTGTCTTTTGACGCCGCATGGGGCAACGAACAAACCGAACATTTACTTGATATTCTTGATAAATACAATGTAAAAACAACATTTTTCCTTGTCGGCGATTGGGTAGAAAAATATCCTGAGTCTGTAAAAGAGATTTCAAAGCGTGGTCACGATGTAGGCAATCACAGCAATACGCATCCGCATATGACGCAGATGTCGGTTGACGATATGAATACGCAGATTCAGACTTGCAACGAAAAAATCAAAGCATTGACAGGCAAATGCCCTACCCTGTTCCGTGCGCCTTACGGTGACTACAACAACGATGTGGTAAAAACGGTAAAAGCTAATAATATGTACTGCGTGCAGTGGGATGTTGACAGTCTTGATTGGAAAGACCCTACTCCAAATCAAATTACCCTGAACATAACAAATAAACTTAAAGACGGCAGTATTATACTTATGCATAACGGCGCAACAAATACACCTGAAGCTCTGCCAATGGTAATTGAGGCTATTAAAGCACAGGGATACGAAATAGTGCCGATAAGCCAAATTTTGTTAAAAGGCAATTACACAACCGATGTACAAGGTAAAATGCTCCCTGCTCAAAATGCCACATCATAATGTTTTAGCGAAGTAACAATCAGGCAACCACTAAGCTATATGCCAAAATTATAAAAGTTTGGTCTAAATTTTTAATTATTCCTCTTAAATTCTTCTCTGATTAACAGCAAAAAGCCTCCGCAATCAAGCGGAGGCTGATTTTATGGGATTTATTCTGCAACCTGATTAATAATAGCAAACTGATAAGCTGTAATCAGGTTAGCTCTCTGTCGCCAAAGAGTCAAAAGCTATTTGTATCATAGAGCAATGTAAGCTGATCAAAATATCCGTTAATCCGGTTGAGCTTATTCTTTGTTGCGGTTGAAAGCTTTGCGTTTGCAAACTCACCGTTAAGTATAGCGTCTTTCAAAGCCTTTCTCTGCTCGCTTGTAACAGTCACCTTTGGAATATTCTGCGGCTTTGCAAGTGAATATGTGCTTGTGCTGTTTGAAGTTATTGATACAGCCACAGTGGCATTGTTAATAAGTTTATTGTTATATATTAAATGTTAAAACAGAAATTCCCTTACAAACCGATATAAATTTAACCTAACCGGTCTGTAAGGAAGTTTTTATTAAATTACATTAAATTTTACTTTAAAGTATTAATACACTGTTTAAAAGTTTCAATAACATACCATGCGTCATCGTCCGACATGGTTGTATTGAGCGGAAGTGTAAGCTGATTTTTATGCATATTATAGGTATTCGGATAATCCGAAATCTTAAAGCCTCTCTTTTTGTATGCGGAAAGCATTGGAAGCGGCTTAAAGTGAACATTACACATAACGCCGTTTTCCGCCATCATATTGTAGAACTTGTTACGATACTCGTCATCTTTTCCGATAAAGCGTACAAAATACAAATGACCGCTGCTCCTGTGATTTTCGTCGCAATGGTTAAGCACCTGAATAGGCAAATCCTTAAATTCCTCGTTATACACACGGATAAGCTCGTGACGGCGTTCAAGGATTTTTTCATATCTTTGCAGCTGAACCACACCGAGTGCCGCAAGAACATCCGGCATATTACATTTATATTGAGTATCCACAACATCATATTCCCAAGACGCTACCTTGTTCTTCTGATAAGCGTCCTTTGTCTGACCGTGAAGTGACAAAAGCATATACTGCTTGTATATGTCGTCCTCGTCAAGCCATTCGTGCGGACGGTGAACGGCTGCGCCGCCCTCAGCAGTAGTCATATTTTTAACTGCGTGAAAACTGAAGTTTGTAAAATCGGCAATTTCTCCGCACATTTTGCCTTTTCTTCTTGCGCCAAATGCATGTGCGCCGTCTGCCATAACAATTACTCTTCCGAATTTCTCCTGAATTTCATTCTTTGGCTTAAACACGCTTTTCTGTCGTTCAACAGCCTCAAAAATTCTGTCATAATCGCAGATAACACCCGCAAGGTCAACAGGTATGATTGCCTTTGTGTTGTGATTTATGGCAGCCTCCATTTTGTCATAATCCATCTCAAAGCTGCCGCTTTTGCAGTCAATCATAACGGGCTTTGCACCGACATGATAAACTATAGACGCTGTAGCTGTGTAAGTATATGCAGGTAAAATTACCTCGTCGCCCGGTCCGATACCGAGAATACGAAGTGTAAGTTCTGCGCAAGAGGTTTGTGAAGAAAGGCAAGCCGCACGCTCAACATTGCAATATTCTGCAATACGGCTTTCAAAAAGTTTTGTTTCGGGACCTGTAGTAATCCAGCCCGACTTTAAAACCTTTACAACCTCGTCAATTTCTGCCTGTGTAATATCAGGCGGCGAAAACGGAATTTTTCTCATTTCAACTTCTCCTTGTAACGGGATATTCAGTGAAAACAATAAGTATATAAAAATACCATAAAATTTATATTTGTAATTAAATGCTAAACTTCATTATACATCATATGTTTATAAAAGTAAAGCAAACAAATTAACTTTTCACTGATTTTGTTCACTATTTTTTAATTTTTCCCTCTCCTGTGCCTGTTTTTTAAGTAAATATTTATTCTTTGTTGCCATTCCGCCTCTTATATGTCTTTCGCTTTTGTTGGTTTCGAGTATTTGCCGCACCTCTCTGTACAATGCAGGATTTACCTTTCTTAATCTTTGGCTTACATCTTTATGTACTGTTGACTTTGAAATTCCGAATTTTTTAGCGGCTTTTCTTACGGTTGCCTTGCTTTCTATTATATATTCGCCGAGCATTGCCGCCCGTTCCTCAACTATACCTTTCATAAATTCCCCTCCGAATGGTTTATGGTAAATTATATGAAAGTGGCAACTTGTGTATGCAAGATAATATCATTTGTGGAAATCAGACATTTTATTACAAGATATTTATGTAAAAGCAACACAGAAATTGCGGCTTTTGTAGATAATAATAAAAAGAAGCGGCAAAGTTTGTGAGTTTATTTGCCTTGTTATATATTTATATTTATGCTAAAATGTAAATAGTAAATAAAACATTTTTAGTTACTATGTTCAAAATAAAGGAGGCTGTAATTATGAAAAAACACAGTCGCTTATACAAAATGTTATCTGTTTTTTCAGCACTTGCAATTACTGCGCCTATGTTTGTAATCTCCGCATCAGCCTCTGTGAACGATTTCTCTGTAGACAACCCAAACTATATTTCATATAATCAGGATTTTTACAATTCAAACTCCGAGCTTTGCAATACCCTTATAGACAGTATGGAAAATTTGAACAGCGAAATTGATGTTGAAAAATATCAATTATCTATAAATGATATAAAAAAAGCTATGCGCACGGTATCGGAAATAAGCCCCGACCTTTTCTATGTAAGCAAAACAACCTACGGTCTTGCAATCGGTTCTTGCGTAGCAAGAGTTATTCCTATATATATATATTCAAACGAACAGATTGTACAAATGCGAAGCGAGCTTGAAAGCAAGACAAATGAAATTCTTGCAAAAATTCAGCCGAATATGACTGATTTTCAAAAAGCCGCAATAATTCACGATGAAATTGTACTTAACTGTGAATACTCAAATTCACCTGACGCACAATATACCCGTACTTCCGTTTATGATTGTATTGTAAACGGATATGCAAATTGCCAGGGCTATACAAGCTCAATGTCTTATTTGCTTGAAAAAGTAGGTATTAATTCCGAAATTGTTGAATCCTCTCAAATGAATCATATTTGGAATCTCGCTGAAATTGGCGGAAATTATTATCATATTGACGCTACATTTGATGATCCTACGCCCGACAGATACGGTTTTGTGTCACACAAATATTTTCTGTTGAGCGACAGCGCAATTAAAACATCGTCGGATATTTCGGTACATTACGGATTTAAAACAAACAATTCTTGTACCGGCACTGCTTATGATAACTCATATTACAAAAATCTTAACACAAAATTCTGTTACTCAAATAATCTTTTTTATGCCGCAGACAATAGCAACAGCGGTAAAAACTCAAAAAAACTTGTTGCTTTCAATCCCGAAACCGGTTATGCAGAACCTGTAGCGGATATTTCCGATAAATGGTACACTAACGGTGGTTTAAGCTATTGGCATGACAGTTTTGTAAGTACATACGAATACAACGGCAATATCTATTTTAACCTTAACAATTTTGTATGCAAATACAATACTGCAAACGGAACGGTAACCCAAGTTACAAATAAAATCAATACTTCAAACTATGTATACATCTATGGTATGAAAGTTGATAACGACGGAAATTTTCTTGCAGATGTAAAAAAATCCCCGTTAGACGATGCAAATATTATTAAACTTAATGTTTTGCCTGAAAACAAACAGGAAAAACTTGATATTGGTTTTGGCAAAGTAAACAATGATTTGTTAATTCCTCCTAAATTTTTATTAGGAGATATTAATGAGGACGGCAATCTTTCAATTCTTGATGTTACTCTTTTACAAATGATTTGCACAAATTCACTTGATGCAAAAGAATCGCAAAAACTTGCGGCGGACTATAACACTGACGGACAAATTGATGTTAATGATGCAACCGCATTGCAAATTTATATTTCTAAAAACAGTTAGTAGTTTTTTCATTTTATACCATTTTTCCGAAAAGACATCTTCAAGTAATGAGGGTGTCTTTTTTATTCCGTTTTTATATCGGAGCAAAGGAGTTAAAATAAGGTTTAGCAAAATACTTTGTTATAGTCTTATATTTTTTGTAATACTATGTTAAACCATAATATTCCCATTTAAAAAAAGTACAAAAACAAAACTCCGCACAGGTCAGCCGACAACCTATGCGGAGCGTAATTTTATATTATTTTTCTGTTTTACTGTCTGTAGTATTTGATTCTCTCTTAATCATTTTTCCGTTTACAAAGACATAATCATTACTGCTGTCTGCTCTTTCGACAGCCTGCTGTTCAACTATTTTCTCTACTTTTTCTTCAAATTCTTTATCAACCAATAAATCTTTACCTGTAAAAGAACCAACATTTTCCTGTAATCCCTTCGCTATTATGACATTCACACCATAAGTTGCTATCAAGGGATAGAATAAAACCGCAACTGTTATTGCAATCACCAGCATTGCTCCCTCTGCTGCGGCAATCCATAATATAAAACCAAGCGATACAGCAATAAAGAAAAGCATTGCAAGAATATTTTTAAGGATATTACCGAAAGCAAGTATAAAAGAATTTTTATAAATATCTGATATTTTCAGTTCATACGTAACCGACATTATCGGCACATAAAACATCATAGATGTAAGAATAAGCGAAAACAGAACATATACGGTAAGCATTGAACCGTATGCAAGACTTGAACCGAGCAATGAAAAATAATACATAAACGCAAATATCGAACAAGCTATAATTGCGTAAGTAACAACTCCGTGCAATAAAAACGCCTTAAAATTCTCTTTAACTGTACCGAAAAATGTTTTTGCAACCGGTACATCCTTTTTTTCAATTCCTATTTTTCGCACCGTCATAACAAGTCCCGCAAAAAACGGCATTGACGGAATGATTCCCAGACACCATACTATAATATTGTTAAAACCCGTAAGGTAACCTATCAAAACAAACAACGCCGTAAATACCGCAAACGCAACTGCATTGATAAGTTGGGCAAGCAGTAATCTGGGAAATTCAGTAAAAAACCGTGCAAAAGCACTATTTGAAAAACTGTTCATAAAAACCTTCTCTTTTAAAAGATATTAATACAATTCTACCACATTATAAGCTTTTATAGCAATAGTAATTTAACATTAATAAATTACAAAACTGTAAATTCAACCGATTATTTATGCTGTTTTGATGTGATTACGGCGAAACAAGTCAGATTTTCACTGAAAAATTTGCCGTAATTTTTTGTAATTATTCATTTTACGCAACACCATGTTTTAAAAACAGATATAAATTTTTTAAACTTTTTTCAAAAAACTCTTGCAACTGTGACAAAAATATGTTATCCTTGTGATAACGAAGAAAAGCAAGGATTGCTTTTCACAATGCTCGCAAAGAGTAAATAATTGAAATTAAGGTGAAAATTATGAAAAAGTCAACAATCATAAGAGCATCTGCTCTTTCCGTTGCTGCTCTCATGGCTGCAACATCACTCGTAGGCTGCGGCGGCAACTCAACTTCAAGCGACAGCGGTAGCAAATCAGACGGCGCTAAAAAAGGTTCGGTTTATTATTTAAACTTTAAACCTGAGCAGGACAAGGATTGGCAGGCTTTAGCAGCTAAGTACACAGAAGAAACAGGCGTTAAGGTTACTGTTGAAACTGCTGCCGAGGGTACATACGAATCAACCCTTACAGCTGCAATGGATAAGGACAACGCTCCTACACTCTTCCAGGTAAACGGCCCTGTAGGTCTTGCAAACTGGAAAGATTATTGCTATGACCTTAAAGATTCGAAGCTTTATTCACAGCTAACAAATCAGGATTTTGCTCTTAAAGAAGGCGACAGCGTTTACGGCATTGCTTATGTTGTAGAAACATACGGTATTATTTACAACAAGACACTTCTTAAGAAATATTTTGATTCTGATTTTGCAACAATTAAATCAATTGACAAGCTCAACAACTTTGCAGCTTTAAAGACTGTTGCAGACGAAATTCAGGCTCACGCTTCTGACCTTGGCGTTAAGGGCGCATTCACATCGGCAGGTATGGATTCATCTTCAGACTGGAGATTCAAGACTCACCTTGCTAACCTCCCAATCTACTATGAGTACAAGGCAGACGGCATTACTTCAACAGACGCTATCAAGGGTACATACCTTGACAACTACAAGAACATCTTTGATCTTTACATCACAGATTCAACTTGTGCTCCGACTGATCTTGCAAACAAGACAGCTACAGACGCTGTAACAGAGTTTACATCAGGCGAGGCTGTATTCTATCAGAACGGTACTTGGGAATACACAGGTATTAAGGACGCAGGTCTTACAGACGACGATCTCGGTATGCTCCCGATTTACATCGGTGTTGACGGCGAAGAGAACCAGGGACTTTGCACAGGTTCTGAGAACTACTGGTGTGTAAACAAAAACGCAAGTGAAGATGACATCAACGCAACACTTGATTTCTTAGACTGGTGTGTAACAAGCGAAGCAGGTACATCTGCAATGGCTGACAATATGGGCTTTGTAATTCCTTTCAAGGCTGCTAAGGAAGCTACCAATGTATTTGTAAAGGCTGATGCTGAATACACAGCAGCAGGCAAAACTCCGGTAAGTTGGAACTTTACAACAATGCCAAGTGAAGACTGGAAAAACGGCGTAGGTACAGCTCTTACACAGTATGCAGCAGGCACAGGCTCATGGGACGATGTTAAGACAGCATTCGTACAGGGCTGGGCTACAGAATACGCTAAGGCTAACGGCTAATCCGTAAATCCATTAATCATTAAAGGTTAAAATGTATGGCAGGGGAGGCGGCATCGTCTTCCCTGTTTTTTTGACAGAAAGTTTGACAGAAAGGTAAAAATATGTTTAAAAAACGCAGCAGAAAAATATATTTTCTTGTTTTTGTTGTGCCTACTCTTATTGCTTTTATGATCGGCTTTATATACCCATTCTTTCAGGGCATATACCTTTCGTTCTGTAAATTCCGTACAACAAGTAATGCAACCTGGGTAGGTTTTGACAACTACATAAAAGCTTTTCAGAACGAATCGTTTATCCGCTCATTCTGGTTTACCGCACTTTTTGTGGTAGTATCGGTAATTCTCATTAACGCAATCGCTTTCTTTGTCGCCTATGCTCTTACGCTTGGCATAAGAGGCTCAAATGTTTTCAGAACCGTGTTCTTTATGCCAAACCTTATTGGTGGTATTATTCTCGGTTACATTTGGAAACTTATATTTGACGGTATTTTACAGAATTTCGGCACAAACATTGTGCTTGATGCTAACTTCGGCTTTTGGGGACTTATAATTCTTATGTGCTGGCAGCAAGCCGGATATATGATGATTATTTACATAGCCGGTTTCCAAAGCGTTCCGTCCGACCTCTATGAAGCAGCAAAAATAGACGGTGCAAACAAAAAGCAGTTACTTACAAATGTAACTCTTCCAATGATGGCTCCATCAATTACAATTTGTACATTCCTTACACTTACAAACTCATTTAAATTGTTTGACCAGAACCTTGCCCTCACAGGCGGTGCTCCGGGCGTTCTATCTGAAACAAGCGGTACAATGATTTATCAGACACAGATGATGGCTCTCAATATTTACAACACATTCTACGCTAACCAGAACTCAAGAGGTGTTGGACAGGCTGAGGCTGTAATCTTCTTTGTAATTGTTGTAATTATAGCACTTGCACAGCTTTACTTTACAAGAAAGAGGGAGGTGCAGCAGTAATGGCTAACGAAACAACTAAAGTTGCTCCTGCAACAAAAGTTAAGGCTAAAAAAGAAAAGCCGCCTAAGAAAAAGCAAACAAAGGGTATGAAAATACTCACAGTTATTTTTTCAATAATTTCTGTATTTTATGTTGCACCTGTTTTTATTGTTCTTATGAACTCGTTTAAAACAAATGCAGGTATCAGTAAGTATCCGTTTGCATTGCCGAATGCAGAAACTTTTTACGGACTTAAGAGCTATATTACAGGTATGTTCTTCGGTAACTTCCCATTTTGGAAAACCATTTTATGCTCACTTTTTATTACCGTTGGCGGTGTATTTCTGATTTTGCTCTGCACATCAATGTGTGCATGGTATTTACAGAGATCAAACTCAATTATCTGCAAAATCATCTACTACTTCTGCATTTTCTCAATGGTAGTACCTTTCCAGATGGTTATGTTTACTCTTGCAAAAACAGCCGACAACCTTCACCTCACAAACCCTGTAGGTATTCTTGTAATTTACCTCGGTTTCGGTGCAGGTCTTGCGGTATTTATGTTCTCGGGGTTTGTAAAATCAATTCCGATTGAAATTGAAGAGGCAGCCGATGTTGACGGTGCAGGCCCGCTAAAAACTTTCTTCGGCATAGTTCTTCCGATTATGAAACCGACATTTATTTCGGTTGGTATTCTCGAAACAATGTGGATCTGGAACGACTATCTTCTCCCTTATCTTATTCTTGATAAGTCGCTTTACAAAACCATTCCTATTCATATTCAGTATCTTAACGGCAGCTACGGTCACACAGACACAAGTGCCATTATGGCGCTTATCGTGCTAAGTATTATTCCGATAATTATTTTCTACTTTGCTTGTCAGAAATATATCATCGAAGGCGTTGTAGCCGGTGCCGTAAAGGGTTAAAAATTTTTCAGGACATTTCCAATGTGGAAATGTCCTGATTTTTTGTATAAGCAAAGCCGAACTCAATCAAGAGCTCGGCTTTATTTTAATTCTTCTGATTTTGTCTTAGTGTACCGTTGCGATAGGCTTTTATGAGGTCTTTTAAATCTTTTATGTTCTCTCGTATTTTTTTGCCGTTGTCGGTATCCCCCACAAGTATTCTCTTTTGGCTGACCTCGGTCGCTACCTGATTTGTCTGCATATCTCTGCCGCTGCGGATTGTATAATCAACCGATTTAAACGGCTCGTGAGCGGTCAGCATTAAACCGTATGAATTATAAATCAGCGTATAACCCGCAATACCCGTAACTTTATGATACGGTTGAGAAAATCCGCCGTCAATTATAATAACCTTGCCGTTGCATTTAACGGGACTTTCGCCCTCTGTATGGTGAATAGGCACATGACCGTTTATAATATGAGCATTGTCGCCCTTTATACCGAACATTTTAAAAATTCTGTCTACAACCTCTTCATCATTAAAGAGTCTGTAATAAACATCTTTTATTTCTTTATGGGTGCTCTCGTCTGCGATAAAATACCGTTCAAATGTAGTCATTTTATCCCTGCCGTACAGCGGAGAATCCGCACCGTTCCACAAGAACCACAAAATGTCCCTGCCCACTCGCTTTTCTTCTTCATTCACGGAGAAAAACGCTTTTCTGGCGCAGCGCTCAAGTTCATCGTAAAGTTCTTTTCCGCATAAATCTTCACCAAAAAGATTTATATTTCTGAAACTGCCGTCCTCATTCATCGGAATACAACCGTGGAAAAGCAGATTATTATTGCAAACCTTATAAAGACTTCCTTTTTGCAAAAGTAAATTAATATGTGATTTCAGCTTTGAACAGTTCACAAATGAATTGCATAGCTTTGCAATTACCGACTGTTCTTCACTTGTAAGCTCATAAGGATTATTAAAATCAATTGTCGGGAAATATCGGTCAAGCATAGGATAATCCTTACCGTCAATTGTAACCGTTCCTTTGTCTGCGTCAATTTTGTCAAGCAAGCGTCTGTTATCCATATTATACTCGGGATGTTTTGCTATTAACTGTCCCTCAAGTTTAAACTGAATAATCGTAATCGCCTTGTGCATTTTCATTGCGAGCACAGTTTGAGTATCCATTTCACTGCCGTGGCGACTGCGAATTGTAAACTGAGCGCACGGATCGTCTGCATAGGTCTCCATTGCAAACAGTACAAGCGGCATCATACTGATTCCGTAACCGTTTTCAAGCACGGAAAGATTATCGTACAAAAGGCTTGTACGCACAATATTGGCAATGCAAGCAGGCTGACCCGCAAAAGCACCCATCCACAATACATCGTGATTTCCCCACTGAATGTCAAGCGAATGATAATTCATCAGGCTGTCCATTACAAAATGCGAGCCGTAGCCTCTGTCATAAATATCGCCGATAATATGCAGATGGTCGATAACAAGCCTTTGAATAAGGTTTGACATCTCAACTATAAACTCGTCCGCACAACCTATCTCTATAATTGTATTTATAATTTCATCATAATAAGCCTTTTTATTGAGAACTTCTTTTTTCTCGGTAATAAGCTCCTCAATAACATATCTGAAATTTTCAGGCATAGCTTTTCTGACCTTTGAGCGTGTGTATTTTGAAGATACAATCTGACACACAGACACAAGTCTGTACAGCGTTGTGCGATACCAACTGCTGTCGGCTCTGCCCTGATTTTTTACATACTGTAATTTTTCTGACGGATAATAAATAAGTGAAGCCAAATCTTCTTTTTGGTCTTCAAAAAGAGTATCGCCGAAGACATCGTCAATCTTTTTCATCACAGCGCCCGACCCGTTGCGCAGTACATGGGCAAAGGCTTTGTATTCGCCGTGAATATCAGACAAAAAATGCTCTGTTCCCTTTGGCAAATTTAAAATTGACTGCAAATTAATAATTTCCGTTGCAGCACTGTCTATGGTCGGATATTGCTTTGAAAGACATTCCAAAAATCTTATTTTTTCCATAAATTCACCGCCAATTTCATTATACCCATATTATATATTCAATTCTTGCATAATTCAATATTTTTATAAAAATCAATAAATCTGTTATGCCGAAAGTCAATAGCAAACGCTTTAGATTTTACAATTTGCATTATTCAGGATATTGAACAAAATCAATATAAAATGTATAATAAAATAAAATTCAACAATACTTGGAGGCATACAATGTCTGAAAAAAGAAAATACACACTCGGAGAAGAAATTTTTAACTCTGTATCGCACGGTGTGGGCGCTTGCCTGTCTGTTGCCGGAACAGCAGTAATGATAGTCGCCTCGGTAATCCACACCGATGTATGGGGAATTGTCAGCTCGTGTATATACGGTGCTTCGCTGATCATTCTTTACACAATGTCAACTCTTTATCATTCGTTTACAAACAAAAAAGCCAAGGCTTTTTTCAGAATAATGGACCACAATACAATTTTTCTGCTGATTGCGGGAACATACACACCCATTACGCTTTACTATCTGCAAGGCGCAGTAGGTTGGATATTATTCGGAATAGTGTGGGGTGCGGCAATATTCGGAATTGTAATGAATTCAATTAACCTTGAAAAAGCACGAATACCGTCAATTTTCTGCTATGTGGCAATGGGATGGGTAATAATCTTTGCCATAAAACCGCTTATTGCATCAATGCCGAGTATTTCACTTGTATTTTTAATAATCGGCGGAGCTTTCTATACACTCGGAATTATATTTTACGCAATAAAAAAGGTAAAATACTTTCACTCAATATGGCATCTCTTCACCATTGCAGGCAGTGTTTTTCACTACTTTGCAATCTTACTCGGATTCTGGAATATATAACAAAAAGCGACTGTCTGCGGGCAGTCGTTTTTCATTGAAGCAGCGTTTGCAAACCGATAATTAATCCTATATTTTTCGGCTCTATGTCAATAGTTGGGGTAAATCCGAAAAATAAGAAAGATTCTTTATCAAAAGTTGGGGGAAATTAAGATTTTCGCACAAATTAAGCGAAATAATTTTTAAATTCAGGTCAAGCCTTTTACCTTTTATAATTGCTCGATAAAACAATTTGCTAAATCATAATAACTCAACCGTTAATGAATAACCGTTACTCTTCTTCCGGGTAGGTCATTCCCCATTCTTTGCGAATATCGGTCATAATTTTCATTACATCTCTTGTAAAATCAAGGTGCATTAAGTCAGCGTTACCTGCAACCGTTTGCTCCATATCTTCAACTTCATAAAGCAGGGCATTCTTGGTTTCGCCCTCACTTACAGTTTCTGTATGTCCGTCATCTGTGTATGTTATAACCGCTTTCTGTCCTCTCGGATATTCAAAAATTTCAACATATCCTTTGTCAAAAGCAATTGTGCCACGCTTTGGCTGTTTTGCGTGCAGTGAAAGTATCACAGACGCCATCTCTTCCTCTTTGTTTTTAAGAAGAATACTTGCCTGTTCGTCAACTCCCGTTTGCGCATATTTGACTTGTGAGAGCACTTCGTTGGGGCAAGAGGTCATAAACCATCTTACAAAAGAAAGCGCATATACACCAATATCAAGCATTGCACCGCCCGCAAGATTTCTGTTAAAAAATCTGTTTTTCATATTATATTCTTTGTAACTGCCAAAATTCATCTGCAAAAGTCTTAACTCTCCCAAATCGCCCGACTGGATTTTTTCGTTGAGCGCTTTATAAATCGGCATATGGTAAATTGTCATAGCCTCGGCAAGCACAACATTATTTTCCTTTGCAAGCTTTATTGCCTCTTCAAGTTCTTCCGAATTAAGCGTTATTGATTTTTCGCAAAGCACATTCTTTTTCGCTTTCAGCGCCTTTCTTAAATAAGAAATATGTGTGTTATGCGGTGTAGAAATGTAAATAATATCAACATTTTCATCTTCAAATAGCTCGTCAATGCTGTTATAAACCTTTTCAATACCGTACTTTTCGGCAAAAGCAACCGCTTTTTCGTGAGTTCTGTTTGCCACAGAGTACAGCTTTTGTCCACGGCTCTGCATTGCTTGCGCAAGTTCGTTTGCAATTACACCGCAACCAAGTGTTGCCCAATTAAATGTCTTCATCATCACCAGCTCCGTTTCATAATATAATACTTTCGTATTACAAAATCAGTATAGCATTACAAACGGCAATTGTAAATGTAACTGATGTTAATAATAAGTCAAATTTTGCTTTTTTATTTATAATAATTGCAGATTTTGATAATATCATTTATAATTATACCAGGAAATAAATAACGAAGATGTAATTACAACTTCCACACCTTCTCCGATAGAGCAAACCGAAGCAAAAGAAAATGCTTATTATGACTTTTGGGACCTTGAATAAAATCAATCCGCTAAAATAATTTAACCTAAAACCTAAAACCGCCGCTCAGATTTTTACTGAGCGGCGGTTTACTGTCTTAATTATTGATATTGTTTTGAATATTTGGATAATATTTTTAGAATCACATATTATTCTATTCACGCATAGCCTTTCTTAATTTTAAATCAATATCAATTCTTGTCTGCCGACATTCATCGGCATGCTCTTTAGCTGATTTAAAAATAAATTTCATAACAAATTTTGAAAAGCCCGGCACAAGTAATTTAATTAATGTTTCAGGGAACACAAAATGAGTGCCGTATTTGTACACAAGCACCTCGTAATCACACTTATGAGGCGTTTTCTTTAATCGCTCGTCCATTCGTCTTATATACTTTCCCGTATTCCATAAAGTATCGTCATCTGCGCCGATTAAACATAACTTTCCGCAAATATTTTCAACCTTAATCATTTCTTTTTCGGTGAGATTATACGCTTTTTCGGAATCATCAAAAAGTTTTCTTGAACACAGCATATTGCCTGTTCCTTTTGTTTCCTGTTCTATCACTTTCCAATAATCAGGGTGTTTATACACAAAAGGCATATAATCAAGAGGTTTTCCATGCCACGATAATGTAGATTCACCCTCAATAGGCCATTCTTTACAGCCATCTTTATTACCTTGCATAAACCCCTGCCATACAAAGTCGCTTGGCGTCATTGCAACGGTTAAAGTAATATCAGAAAAATAAGATGCCGCCACCAAAGCAAGCATACCTGTAGTTGATGCTCCGACTATACCGATTTTTGTATTTCCGTATTTTTTAAGTACCTCAATAGCCTTTTCTATGCGCTCCAGAGGGTAATTGTGATGTCCGTAATCCTTTTTGGCAGGCGACATAGTCATAACATTCACACCGTTTTTGTGCAGCCATTTAACGCAGGTCTTAGCCAAATAATCTGACGGATCATCGCCGAGCATAGCAATTAACGCTGAATTTGATTTGTTTTTATTTTCCCAATAGGCACCGTAAAATCCGCTTTCTTCTACCTCAAATGAAATTTTCTTCATTTTTATCCCCCCGTAAATTTTACTCAATCCCTATAATAATTACATTTCATTTTTCGGCTATATTATATCACTAATTACATTCTTAAGCAACATACAGGCAAAAATAAAAATCCGTCCTCAATGAGAACGGATTTTGGTGGGAGAAGGTGGATTCGAACCACCGAAGTCAGTGACAACAGATTTACAGTCTGCCCCCTTTGGCCACTCGGGAATTCTCCCATATGTAAAGCCTACTGCCTAAACAGTAGGCTTCTTTTGGAGCTGGTGGACGGACTTGAACCCCCGACCTGCTGATTACAAATCAGCTGCTCTACCAACTGAGCTACACCAGCGTTTTTCGCTGTTTCACAAGAGATTTTGTTTTGCTTTTGTATCTCTCGTTGACTGCTCATATATAATACCATACGAGGTTCCAAATGTCAACACTTTTTTCAAACTTTTTTAAAAAATTTCAAAAAAGTTCTTCAGCCCCACAAAAGCGGCTTAAATCCCGGAGTTTTTTAAATTATATTTATTGAACAATCGTCTTGTTTTTTAAGAAAATTCAAAAATCTTTTTAATTTTTCCTTTAAATATTTTAAAAATATCCGATTTTTTTTAGAAAACGACATTAAGACAACAGAAATATTATGTGCAGATAATCAATTTATCTATACAACACATATATTCTTTTAATTACTATTAATGTTTTTAACGGTCGGCTTCAAATCCCTTTTTTTCTTTGTATATAAAAATAAAAAACACCGCAAAGGATGTTTTTTATTTTTTGGCCCACCCGAAGTACTCTTTCTTATTCTTTTACTCTCTGCCTCGTATATAACGGCTTGTTCTCAATTATAATATCATCAACGCTCCTCCCTAAAAACAGTCCACCGGACTGTTTTCTTAACGGTCGGCTTCAAATCCCTTCGTTTTCTTTGTATATAAAAAATAAAAAACACCGCAAAGGGTGTTTTTTATTTTTTGGCCCACCCGAAGTACTCTTCTTATTCTTTTACTCTATGCCTCGTATATAACGGCTTGTTCTCAATTATAATATCATCAACGCTCCTCCCTAAAAACAGTCCACCGGACTGTTTTCTTAACGGTCGGCTTCAAATCCCTTTGTTTCTTTGTATATAAAAATAAAAAACACCGCAAAGGGTGTTTTTTATTTTTTGGCCCACCCGAAGGGATTTGAACCCCCATTCTCCAGAATCGGAATCTGTTGCGTTATCCAATTGCGCCACGGATGGATATTCAGCCGTATTTTCATACGGCTTTTTATATTTAATTAATCTGAAAGTTCTTCCCAAATTGCATACTGTTCTTCCTGTTCATTCTGCAATTCTTCGAGTTTATTTGTAAGTTCAATAAGTTTTTCGTAATCAGCCGCTACTTCCTCGCCTGACAGCAATTCCTGTGTCTGCGCTATTTCTTCATCAAGTCTTTCAATTGCCTCTTCCGCTTTTTTAAGTCTTGTCTGTTTTTTGCGTTCTTCACTCTGTCTTTGCTTTTGCAGAAAGTAATCATTCTGCGGTTTTTCTTTTTTGACCGCCGCTGTCTTAACTTCGGTCTGCTCGGTTCTTATATGCTCAACATAATAATCGTAATTGCCGAGATATTCGGTTATACCGTTCTTATCAAGCACAAGCACTCTATCTGCCAGCTTATTGATAAAATAACGGTCATGGCTGATTATGAGCAAAGTACCGCTATAGTCGGCAAGTGTTTTTTCGAGTTCTTCTCTTGATGCCGAATCAAGGTGGTTTGTAGGCTCGTCAAGCAAAAGGAAGTTACTGCCCTTAAGCATAAGTTTTGCAAGCGAAATTCTCGCTCTTTCGCCGCCGCTCATTTTTGAAAGAGGTTTAAATACCTCGTCACCTCTGAAAAGGAATGATGCAAGCGCACTTCGTACCTCTGTTTGAGTCATTTGAGGAAAAGTATCCCATATTTCATCTACGGCGGTATTTTCAAGGTTAAGGTTTTGCTGTAACTGGTCAAAGTAACCTACCGTTACATTTGTACCGTACTCGTACTCGCCGCTGTCCTGCGGGCATTTTCCCGTTAAAATTCTGAACAGAGTTGTTTTTCCGCAGCCGTTACCGCCGAGAATAAATACTTTCTCGCCCTTTCTGATATGTATGTTTACATCAGAAAACAGCTTTTTATCTCCGAAAGATTTTGAAAGATTACTGCACATAAGAACATCATTGCCGCTTTCAATCTTCGGAGTAAATCTCATTTTTACGGTATCAAGCTCGCTTTCAGGCTTAACAAGCTGTGCCTTTATGCGGTCAGCCTCTTTTTGCTTGCTTGCGGCAGTAATAAAGTTTCTTTCTCTGCCCCAGCGTTTCTGCTGTTCTACTATGCCCTCTATGCGCTTAATTTCGTTTAAGTCATTTTCATATTTATTCTTTAAAGACTCGTTATATGCCTCTTTTTTCTTGATAAATTCAGAGTACGAACCTTTATAGCACATTGTTTTGCAGTGCTCAAGTTCAATCGTCTTGTTTGTAACATTGTCAAGAAAATATCTGTCATGGCTTATTATAATCATTGCGCCCTTAAAGTCACGCAAAAAGCTCTCAAGCCAATTTACTGCGCTTATATCAAGGTGGTTTGTAGGCTCGTCAAGCAAAAGAAAATTGCTCTTAGAAAGCAACAGCTTTGCAAGGCTAAGCTTTGAGCGCTGACCGCCGCTTAAATTTCCGACAGGCATATCAAGTTCTGCCTCTGTAAAGCCGAGCCCGAGCAAAGCCGAGCGTGTGCGGCTTTTGTATGTAAGTCCGCCAAGTCTTTCAAACTCGTCAATAAGCCTTGTCTGGCGCTCTACAAGCGCATTTAAGTCGCCGTCTTTATTTTCTATCGCATTTGTTACTTCGGCTATCTCCTGCTCTGTATCGGTCAAATAATCGAACACGGACAGCAGTTCGTTATAAATGCTGATTCGTGGATTATTGCAGGCATGCTGCTCCATATAGCCGACAACAGTATCCTTGGCAAAAACCACATTGCCCGATGTAGGTGAAATTTCGCCGTCCAATATTTTAAAGAGAGTTGTTTTGCCCACGCCGTTTGCACCGATAAAGCCAACTTTATCCCTTGACTCTACCTCAAACGATACATCGGTAAACAAATTTCTTTCTATAAATGTCATTGTAAGATTACTTACAGATAATGCGGGCAAAAACAACACCTCCGTCTTTACTCATTCTCTATTATTTTACATTAAAATATGAAAAAGAGCAATACAAAATTGAAAATATGCCAAAGATTTACGAGCATATATATAGAAATACCCACATACAGCATTATGTTTATTATAATACTGTCGCCTGCGTTCGCCCATTTGTTTACCAAACAGCTCAACAGAATTACCGCAAGGGGAATTACTCCCTTGATTATAATTGTCTGCCAAAAATTGTTTAAAACAGGCTGCATAACAGGATTAGCCTCTGCAAAGTATCCGCTTGCAAGCAAAGCCTCAGTGCATATCCAATCCGTTATATTGAGAAAATACAGAAAAAACATCTTTTGATAAAAGGTGAATTTTATCCTTTTTGGTTTCTCTGCTTTTTCAACCGCTATGTTTATTGCCTCTGACATTAAAAATCACCTCACAACTATTATTTGCTGTGAGGTGGTTAAATATTACGATTTTTTCCATGCAGACGGTGCAAAAAGGAGCAAGAGCGGGTAAATCTCAAGTCTGCCTGCCAGCATATCGAAAATAAATACTATCTTTGACAAAATGCTGAAATCGGCATAATTTCCTACAGGGCCAACCGCACCAAGACCCGGGCCCGTATTGTTAAGATTTGCCGCTACCGCCGTAAAACTTGTTGTAAAGTCCATATTATCTATGGAAACAAGCAAAAAGCTAATGGCAAACACACCTATATAAAGCACCAAATACATTGAAGTGGTACGCATAATATCGTGATTTACTGCCTTGCCGTCCATTTTTACGAGTTTAACATTTCGTGGGTGTACAAGGAGAGAAAATTCCTTTCTTACCTCCTTAAAAAGCAGGATAATACGGGAAATTTTAAATCCGCCGCCCGTACTGCCCGCCGAAGCACCGATAAATGTAAGAATTATAATAACCGTTTTTGAAAGTTCAGGCCATTTATTAACATCGGTAAGTCCGAAACCTGTTGTAGAAATAATTGATGATACATAGAAAAAGCTCTGATGGAAAGCGTCATACGGCTTGTAAATCGAGCTGATATTAAATGCAATAATTGCAGTTGAAACCGCTACTATTCCAAGGTATATCCACAATTCCTCAAATTTGAGCGATTGTTTGAATTTTCTTGCAATAAGACAGAGATATACCGAGAAATTTATGCCGAACAAAAGCATAAACACGGCAATTACAGTCTGCACATAATAGCTGTCAAAAGCCGCTGCGTTGCTGTTATATATTCCGAATCCGCCTGTACCGGCAGTTGAAAAACTTGTGTTTATTGCCTCAAATACATTAAGACCGCCAAACAAAAGCAAAATAAACTCAAGTGCGGTAAGAGTAATATAAATGCCGTAGAGCATAGTGGCATAATTTCTCATTCGAGGTACAGCCTTGCCTATGATAGGACCGGGGCTTTCTGCTTTCATAAGAAAAATATTCTGCTGTCCGCCGAGTTTAGGGATTATTGCGAGCAAAAAGACGATAACACCCATACCGCCTAACCAGTGAAGAAAACTTCTCCACATAAGCATACCTTTGCTAAGCGCCTCTACATCATTGAGAATTGTTGCGCCGGTTGTAGTGATACCCGATACGGTTTCGTAAAAAGCATCTATAAAAGACGGGATTTCTCCGCTAAGCCAAAACGGCATACAGCCTACAAGCGAAAGCAAAATCCAACTAAGCGCCGTTGATGCAAAACCTGCTTTTTGGTAAAGCACCATATTTTTAGGCTTTTTAACCTTTATAGCAAGTACACCGAGTATTGCGCTTACAACACCGGTAAGCACAAAATACCACGCCTCTTTTTCACCGTAAATTAAAGATGTAATTGTGCCTATCTGCATTGCAACGGCATCAACTATAAGCACCCAACCCAAAATATAAATAATACTTCGTTTATTCATAGTTATTTAACCTCAATGCTTTAAAATATCATCAAGGTCGCTAAGGCCTTTATGCTTAGTAATTACAACTACGGTATCGTCACACATAATTTTATCGCTGCCTTGCGGAAGTATAATTTTTCCGTGACGATTAATGCTGATAACCTGCAAGTTATCTTTTAAATTAAGTTCCTGCAAAGGAATACCCGTTACTCTTGATGTACTGCGCACTCTGAATTCAAGCGCCTCTACAGCGTCATCATTGAGTTTGTACAATGTTTCAACATTACTGCCGAGTGAATTCTGCATTGCACGGATATAACTTGCAATATACTCGCCCGTAAGATTTTTAGGGTGAATAATTGTTTTTATTTTCAAGCCGTGAAGAATAGAGTCAAAAGAAGTATTATTTACCTTAGTAATAACCTTTGCCTTTGACACGCTCTGAATATAAAGAGAAATAAGGATATTCTCTTCATCATAGTCCATAAGTGCAGCCACACCGTCGGCGTGTTCAACGCCTTCGCTTAAGAGAAGATCCTGATCCATACAGTCACCTTGAATAACAACGGCCTCGGGAAGTATGTTTGTAAGTTCCCAACAGCGATCAGAATTTTTTTCAATAATTTTTACGCTTGCACCCGAAGCAATAAGGTTTTTGGCAAGATAGAACGAAATCTTACCTCCGCCAAGCAAAATCACATCTCGGCTTTTACCGATTGATACGCTGATACGCTTAAAGAATTTTGCCGCCACATCGGCCTTTGACGCAACAGAAATTCTGTCACCACCAAGCAGCACAAAGTCACCGTTAGGAATAAATACCTCGTCACCTCGTTCGACAAGGCAAATTCTGACTTTACCTTTTAAAATGTCAATCTGGCTTATCTTTTTATTCGCTATTGAAGAATTCTCGGGAAGAGCGACTTTTATAAGTTCAACCGAGCCTCTGGAAAAAGTGTCGATTTCAAGAGCACCCGAAAATCTGAGAAGTCTGCTCATTTCTTTTGCCGCCGTAAGCTCCGGATTGATAGACATTGAAAGACCGAGAGTATCTTTAACACGGTGAATATCCGCTGCATATTGCGGATTTCTTACTCTTGCAATAGTGTGTGTTGTACCCGCAGCTTTTGCCATAAGGCAGGTATAAAGATTTACTTCATCGAGAGCCGCCGCCGCAATAACAAGGTCAGCCTTTTCCGCCCCTGCCTCCGCAAGCACCTCATACGATGCACCGTTACCCTCTATTCCCATAACATCAAGGGAATTAGAAAGATTTTGCACAGCGTTGCGGTCAATATCAACTACAACAATGTCGTGCCCCTCCGCATTAAGCTGGGACGCTATAGATGTGCCGACTTTACCGCATCCGACAATTACTATCCTCATATTATTACCTCATAAAATTAATTGGACAAAATATGTCAATTATAATTCTAACTAATCATACACCAATTAAATATGAAAATCAATACATACTCGGTAAAATCTCTGTTTATTGAAGTTACAAATCCGTTACAAATCAAAAAGCCCTCAAAAGAGAGCTTTTATACTGTTACGGCATTCCTACTATATAATAAACAAGTACAGAAGAAACGCTGAATACCGTTACAAGAGTGTAAATTGCACCTCTTGCAACAGATTTATATTTTTTGTCTGAAGCTTTGCCTAAATACTGCACCGCAAGTCCCGTAAAGAATGCTCCGAGTATTATAAGCGGTACTGCATATCTTATGTTTTCTGTACATACAAATGGGAACTGGAAACAGAAAATATAATATGATACAAAGAATACTGCATATATCAAAGCAATAAATATTTTATGTACATTGTTAAGGGCTGAATTTTTCCTTTTACAAAAAGCATAAATCATTGCCGCAAATCCGAATATTCCGATAAGAACCGCAGACCAGAACAAAATAATGTTAAACCCTGCAATTTTCGGATAATTGTTTGTGTTTATAAGTTCGTCAAACATTGATGTCTTGAACAATGCCACAAGCGGGTTGTACTCGTTATATGACGCACCGTAGGTGACAAACTGATCGCCTACATTTGCATACTGATTTAAACCGAAGTCAAACAGTCTTTTTGCATACGGCAAGTTTCCGATATACTGGTCGCTTGTAATTGAAAGTGCCGGCACATAGGTAAGCGGTACTCCGAATTTCAAAAGATTTCTTACCTGCCACCACAGTGCAAGAGGCGCACACACAACGCCAAAGCACAGAAATTGAACGAGGTACTTTTTAAAGTCCTTTAAATTCTTAAAGAAAACATATAAAAATACAAACGCAATTGCAGGTGCTACCATCCATACGGAAAGCTTTGTCATCATTCCCAAGCCAACACAAAGAGAAATTGACATAATTCTCGGGAAAGTCGGATTTTTATACCAATAAAGCGTATTTAAAACAGCCGCAAGCATAAAGGCAATCGAAAGAATATCGTTGTTTACGCTGCCTGCCATTATGTAGAAAGTAGGACAGAAAGCCACTATTGCGACTGCACATACAAGACCTCTGCCTTTCAAACCCAATTGTCTGAAAATCTTATATGAAAGAACCATACAGATTGATGAATAGAAAAGTGTGAGAATCTGCACATTTTCGCCCGCAGCATAGAAATCTATACCTAAAAATGTCTGCAAACGCATCCATAATGCCGCTATGATATGGTGGAGCGGAGGATGATAGAACTGCCAGTAATTTCTTACATCAAAATCAGGCAGATTAAAGTTTTCGTAAAAATATCTTATATATCCGCAATGACCTATTTCCATATCGAAATTGCCGACATCGTGTTGTCTTACCGAAATATCGGTATAAAGCACATAGGCAAGCCTTAACACAAAACCGAGTGCAAAAATTACAACCACAAAAGCCTTATCCGTCAGTCTGTCTGTACAGGCAAGGTAAATAAGCACAAGTGCCGACACAAGCAAACCGTAATTCAGAATATGAAAAGCCGTTGAACCTTTCATAAGTATTATTAAAAACAGCCCTATCGCACCTGCAAATGAGGCGACAGACATAAACAAAGCCATCTTTTTTCTGCTGTCGTCATCGGTTGTGTTTTTTGAACTGAAATAAATTCCGACAGGAACTCCCGCAAATAATACAATGAGCATAGGAACAATCGCAAATATCGGCAAAAGACTTCCGAATGATGTGCTCGTTGTAATAACCGTGCTTGCAAGGCACAATATTGCAACCGCAATGTACGGATGTGAAGTTACAAATTTTATAAAACCACTGCAAGGATGATTTTTCCTTTGTACAAGGCTGTGCTCATCCTGCACCAAATGGTTAGGTTTAAATTCCATCAGATTACCTCCAAAACCGATTACTTTGTTTCGTGGTATTCTTTTTCAGTATTTACATTCCAAATTGTGCCCTTGTCTGTCTTGCCTGCCTTTATAGCTTCTGCGGCACGGATAGCGGTAAGCATAGAGTGGTCCATATTATTGTAACGATGCTGACCGTTTCTGCCGACGCAGTAAAGGTTTGTGTATGTATCAAGATACTTGATAAGCTCGTCCATTTGAGCATAAGTATCAAAATAAGCGGGATAAGCCTTTTTGATTTTCTCACGGTGAGAGTCGAGAACTTCGCTTGAACTGATAACGCCCATTGATTCAAGTTCTTTTGTAGCAAGCTTAATGCACTCTTCATCGCTTAAATTCCAGAAATCGTCACCCTCGGCGCAGAAATATTCAAGTCCGATCCATACTGTATTTTCCGGGTCTTCCACCATATACGGCGACCAGTTGTTGAAAATCTGAATTCTGCCGAGTTTTACGCTGGTTTCCTGAACATAAATCCAACAATCGGGTACGATATTGTTAAGAGTTTTCATCTTGGTTTCATTCTTAAGGTTAAGTTTATTAACAAGAAGTCCGACCGTAACAAAATCTCTGTAAGGAAGATTCTCTGCAATATACTTAATCTCCTTAGAAGGCTCATCGCCTGTCATACCTGCAACAAGGTCTTTAACAGGCATTGACGATACAAAAATATCGCCCTCAATAGTCTTTTCGCCTTCGGGAGTATTGCAAACAACGGCTGTAATCTTGCCGTCTTTGCATACAATATTCTTTACACTGTGATTTTTAAGAAGTTTTGCGCCTCTTTCAATCGCTCTGTCAGTAGCAATCTCCCAAAGCTGTCCCGGACCGTACTTTGGGTACCAGAACTGCTCAATAAGCGAGGTTTCCACCTCTTTTGATGATTTTTTGCCACCGAATGCCTTTGAGAACATATCCTTTAATACGGCTCTGATTGAAAGTCCCTTTACACGCTGTGAACCCCAATCGGCTGAAATTTCACTCGGATGTCTGCCCCACAGCTTTTCTGTATAGCCCTCAAAAAACATTGAATAAAGCACCTTACCGAAACGGTTAATGTAGAAATTCTCAAGAGAATCTTCGGGCTTTTTGAACATTACGGATTTAAGATAGCTGAAACCTGCTTTCATTGTGGTGAGAAAGCCCATATTTTTAATTGTTGCCGCCGACATTGTAACGGGGTAATCAAAGAAGTGCTTGTTATAGTAAATTCTTGAAACTCTGTCACGCACAAGAATAACCTTGTCGTCCTTTTCGGGGTCAGGGCCGTTTTCAACCAGCGGCTTTTCTCTGCCGAGGAGCTTATCGTCAAATGACGGCTTGCCCTGTACAGGCATAAGCTCGCTCCACCAATTCATTACCTCGTCGCTCTTTGAGAAAAAGCGGTGACCGCCGATGTCCATACGGTTGCCGTTGTAGCGTACTGTCTGAGAAATACCGCCTATACGCTCTGTTTCCTCAAGAATTGTAACATCATATTCGCCTTTTGTATCCTTTAAAAGCTCGTTTGCCGCTGTGATACCGGCAGGACCCGCTCCGATAATAATTACTTTTTTCATTATATTTCCTCTCTATCTGTAACAAAATTATTTTTTGCTCTTATCAAATAAAATAAATTTTCTGCCGCAGAAGTTCCATAAAAATACAACTACAGTAGAAACTATCTTGCCGATGTGGTAATACTGAATACCCCAAAGCCAGAAATACTTTGTTTCGCCGTTTACCACAGCAGATTCGCCGCCAAACACAAGACCTGTCGCAAGCGGATTTTGGAAAAGCCAGATAATTGCGGCATTAATTCCGAGACCGATTACACCGATAAGTGCAAAGGCAAGAAATTCCGCAAATCTGTTTTTTATTTTTGAATTTTTAAATATCCAAAATGTGCTGAGCAGGTAATTTACCAACAAACCCGCAACAAAAGAAACGGTTGACGAAACCACGGGATAAACCGAGAAAACCTCTGTCAAAAGCGTCATTACGCCAAAATCAACAACAAAGGCAAAACCGCCTACAAAGCAATACCTGAAAAACTGAATAAAAGTATTGTCGGTATCGCCGACAAACAAGCTCTTGATTTTCATATAATTTTCCTTTCGCACCACAAAGCAGTGCTGTTTTTTCCACACTAAGCTATTATATAATTTTAATTCAAATAATACAAAAAGTCAATCTTTTACGCCATTTTTATACAAATTAACAGCAAAAAAAAATAAATACCTCTGCAGCCAAAACGCAACGGTATTTTGTGTTTAACGGATTTTATTTAAAATTATGATTTGCACTGTTAAGATTTTATAATCGCAACGGATAGTTTAGTGGTTTTCAAGCGTTGTCACTCGATTATCACTTTACTAAACCTTAATAAAAAATCAGGTCAGAGGTTATCACATTTTTACGACATTCTCTGACCGAACTTTTATAATTTTGATTGCGAAAAGTTATACTGTTACGCGCTTTTTGCTTGTTTTTGCCTGTTTAATTTAAAATCTGTTTTGCTCCTTAATGGCACGCTCCATATCTCGTTTTGCAGAGCGTTTTGCCATATCCTCTCTCTTATCGTAAAGTTTTTTACCTTTGCACAGACCCACCTGCACTTTAACCTTGCTGTCTTTAAAATAAAGACTTATCGGTATAAGCGAATAGCCCGTCTGTTTTACAATACCAAAGAGGCGGTTGATTTCTTTTTTGTGCATAAGCAGTTTGCGCACACGCATTGGGTCACGATTAAAAATATTGCCGTGGTCATAGGGAGAAATATGCATTCCGTTTATGAAAATTTCGCCCTCAACTATAGAGCACCAACTGTCCTTAAGGTTTACTCTGCCTGCACGGATTGATTTTACCTCTGTTCCGCAAAGCTCAATGCCTGCCTCAAAAGATTCTTCAATAAAATAATCGTGATGTGCCTTTTTGTTCTGCGCTACTGTTTTTAATGAAGCCATTATATTTCACTCCTGCCTTCAAGAGCCTTTGCAAGTGTGTATTCATCAGCATACTCAAGATCTCCTCCGACGGGGATACCGTAAGCAAGTCTTGTAACCTTAACTCCGAGCGGTTTTAACAGCTTTGAAATATATAAAGCTGTTGCATCACCCTCTACGGTCGGGTTTGTTGCCATAATAACCTCTTTAACATCATCTCCGTTAAACCTTGCCAAAAGCTGTTTTATGGTAATGTTATCGGGGCCGATTCCGTTAAGCGGAGAAATTGAGCCGTGCAAAATATGATACACACCGTTGTACTCGTGTGTTTTTTCGATTGCTGAGGCGTCACGGGGAGTTTCAACCACACAAATAACCGACTTATCTCTTGCGGGATTTGCACATACGGGACAAAGTTCTTTATCCGTAAGATTACAGCACTCTGCGCAATAATGGATTTTTGTGTGAGCATCAGTCACAGCCTTTGCAAGTGCCTCTGCGTCTGTTTTTGACAGGTTAAGCACATAATATGCAAGTCTTTGCGCTGTTTTGTGACCGATACCGGGCATTCTTTCAAACTGCTCCACCAACACTTCGAGGGGAGCAACATTATAATTAGACATTATTAAAACATTCCCGGAATGTTAAGTCCGCCTGAAATAGTTTCCATTGTGTCTTCCTTTTCCTTACGAGCAGCTCTTAAAGCCTCGTTTGTAGCTGCAATAATAAGGTCGGAAAGCATCTCTACATCTTCGGCGTCAACAACATCAGGAGAAATATCAATCTTTGTGAGTTCCATCTTACCTGTTAAAGTTACGCTTACTGCGCCGCCGCCCGATGTAGCTGTGTATTCTTTTGCCTCAAGCTCCTGTGAAGCCTGCTCCATATCGTCCTGTAACTTTTGAGCCTGACGAGCGAGCTGCTGAATGTTGTTTGCGCCACCGTTGCCGTAGCCCTTTGGTAATCTTGCTTTCATATTAAAAACATCCTTTCAATTACATATTTATTCTTGTGTTATTTCTACTCCGCTGCCCTCAAGGCTTTGCACAAGAGAGTTGAGCGGGTCTGTTTTTTCAACTTTTTTAGGTGTTGACCTTTTATAAGGTCCGAGGCTGTAATTTTTGCCTGTCAATTCAAGTAAAGTCTGCTTTATTTCTGCTCTTCTGCCGTTTTGTCTTAACAAATCAAACGCAAGCTCATTGTTTGTGTCAATCAAAAGGTAATTTCCGCTTTCGTAAGCTGTCGAACCTGCAAAGGCAGCCGCTATTGACCTTGAAACCGATTTCAGGCTGTCAACTACTTCTACCCATCTTGCAAAAGGCACTGCATTATCGTAAAGTTCGTCAAGGTTTACGCTTGCTCTCTGCGCAACAGATTTAACCTCCGGTGCAGGCTTTGCAACAGGTGCTTTCTTGTGCTCCGGTTCGGGTTTTGCAAACGGTTCTTCAACTTCGGTCTGTGTATTCGGTACACTTGCCGATTGCGCAGCTTCCGCCTGTACGCTCTGCTGTGCAGGCTGTGCGTAATTTACGGTAATTCCACGCTTTACCGCTTTTTCAAGTGCAGTAACTCTTGCGGTCAATGCCTCTACCGTACCGTCAAGTTCGGTTGCCGACAGCTTTACAAGAGCCATCTCAAGCTCTGTTCTGTCGCCTGTTCCCCTGCCCATTCGCTGATATGCCCTTGAAAGCACATCCATATAGAAAACTATATCTGCAAGCGAAAGATAATCCGACTGCGTAACCGCCTGCTCAAACTCATCGTCCGACATTATCAGTATATCTCTCGGATTTTTGATTGTTTTAATAAGCATCAATGCTCTGAAATGTTCAACAAGTTCATCACAAAGCCTTGCCATATCCTTTGACTCGGAATACAGCCTGTCTATTATCTCAAGCGACCTTGTGGGATTCTTGTTAATTATAGCCGCTGCAAGTTCAAAAAGATATGTTTTGCTTACAAGTCCCGCTGCATTGCGGACTACTTCCTCATCAATATGAGAACTTACGGCAAGACAACTGTCCAAAAGCGAAAGTGCGTCACGAAGTGCGCCGTCTGCAACAGATGCAAGCATAAGCGCCGCCGACTCGGTAATCTCTGCATTTTCCTGCGAAACCACATACTCTACTCTGTCTGCTATCGCCTTAGGCGGTATTCTGTGAAAATCAAATCGCTGACATCTTGAACGGATTGTCTGCGGCAGCTTGTGAACCTCGGTAGTGGCAAGTATAAAAATTACATGCTCGGGCGGTTCTTCAAGCGTTTTAAGAAGAGCGTTAAAAGCCTCTGTGGTAAGCATATGTACCTCATCGACAATATACACCCTGTATTTGCACTTTGCGGGCTTAAACTGTACCTCGTCAATTATCTGACGAATATCATCAATTTTACGGTTAGATGCGGCGTCCATCTCGACAATATCAAGAATACTTCCGTCATCAATACCCTTGCAGATTTCACATTCGCCGCAAGGATTGCCGTTTTGCGGATTAAGACAGTTTACAGCCTTGGCAAGAATTTTTGCGCAGGTGGTTTTGCCTGTTCCTCGTGAGCCTGTAAAGAGGTAAGCGTGGTTAAGTCTGCCGGACGAAACCTCGTTTTGCAAAGTCGAGGTAATATGCTCCTGTCCCGAAACATCGGTAAACACGGCAGGTCGCCACTTGCGGTAAAGCACACGGTACATACAAAACACCTCTCTTCAATAAAAAATGCAAGCCGTCAGCCGAATATTATACGGCATCATGCAAATAAGTGAACGACAGACTTACTGCATCGCATCGGCAATACTGCTTAATGCTGCTCGGTTCCCCGCCTGACATGATTCACAGACCCCAATCGTACAGGGCCTGCCGCTCACTTACTTGCACGCTTAACTGGCTTGCAATTACTTTGTAAGTATAGCATAAATTTTCAACAAAATCAATACCTTTTTAATAAAAATGCAAAAGGTCGGCAATTTCAACAATTACCGACCGAATATTTTTACATATAAATGTTATATTCAAATTTACTTTTTAACTTTTTCCTTATACATTACAGTAAATGCTCTGAAAATTATAGAGCCTACGCCGTTTGCGACAGATACTGTTAATATGTAAACAAACATTTTCGCAACCTGTTCAAGTGATGACGCTGCATAAGAAAAATAACAAATATCTGCAATACTGTGTTCAAAGCCTGCAAATATAAAAGCGGGAATACCGAGGAAAATACCGAGATATTTGCCGAGCGGACTGCTGTTTGCGCTGTAATTTTCTACAACAATATACATAATCATACCGCAAAAAATACCGAGAATAAATGTCTGCAAAAAATTCTGCGAAAGTTTATTTTCAGCAAGAACAACAGCTGCCTCGTTATATTTAGGATTTGCAAACCTCAGCGGAACTGTTGTTATAAGACAACCGACAAGGTTACCGAGCCAAATCATAAGGCAATTCGGATTATTTTTTGTAGGAATAACATAGCCGATTTTGCCTGTAAAAAGATTAAACCCAAAAGCACATATACCAAAAAGTCCCAGGCAGAACAAAATTGAACCGAATACTTTATTTTCAGATGAAATAAATGCTGTAACGCCCAATCCAATCATCACGCCGGCAGGTACAGACTTTAAAAATGTGTTCCAATTACTCATATTATAACCCCTTGTTATATACTTTGTATAAATCCGAACTCAAAACGAGAGGTCACAGAAAAAACTCTGCGACCTCCCTAATTGCATTAACCGAAAGGTTTATTATTTATTTAATCCCTCGTAAACTGCAACTGCACATGCAACTGTAGCGCCTACCATCGGGTTGTTACCCATGCCGATAAGGCCCATCATCTCAACATGAGCAGGAACTGAAGATGAACCTGCAAACTGAGCGTCACCGTGCATTCTGCCCATTGAGTCTGTAAGACCGTATGAAGCAGGACCTGCGCCCATGTTATCAGGGTGAAGTGTACGGCCTGTACCGCCGCCTGAAGCAACTGAGAAATACTTAACGCCGTTCTCAATAGCCCACTTCTTGTATGTACCTGCAACAAGGTGCTGGAAACGAGTTGGGTTAGTTGAGTTACCTGTGATAGATACACCAACATTTTCGTGCTGCATAATAGCTACACCTTCACGAACATCGTCTGCGCCGTAGCAACGAACAGCAGCTCTTTCACCGTCTGAGAAAGCTCTCTCTTCAACGATCTTGAGCTCTGATGTGAAGTAATCGAACTGTGTCTTTACATATGTAAAGCCGTTGATTCTTGAAATGATGTAAGCAGCATCCTTACCAAGGCCGTTAAGAATAACCTTAAGCGGCTCTTTTCTTGCCTTGTTAGCGTTACGAGCGATACCGATTGCGCCTTCAGCGGCAGCAAAACTCTCGTGACCTGCGAGGAATGCAAAACACTTTGTTTCATCTCTGAGGAGCATTGCGCCGAGGTTACCGTGACCGCGACCAACATTTCTCTGCTCTGCAACCGAACCAGGGATACAGAAAGCCTCAAGACCGATACCGATGCACTCTGCAGCCTCTGCAGCTGTCTTTACGCCCTTCTTAATAGCTACCGCACAACCAAGTGTGTAAGCCCAACCTGCATTCTCAAATGCGATTGGCTGAACGCCCTTAACGATGTCATAAGCGTCAAAACCCTTGCTGTTGCAAAGCTCTCTTGCCTCTTCAAGACTTGCAATACCGTATTCGGCAAGGCACTTCTCAATTTTAGGCATTCTTCTTTCCATACTTTCAAATGTAACTGCCATTATAGTGTCCTCCTACCGAATTATTCTTCACGAGGGTCAATGTACTTAGCCGCATTATCAAAACGACCGTACTGACCGATGTTGTTTTTGTAAGCTTCGTTTGGCTCTACACCGTGACGAATGTCCTCAAGCATCTTGCCAAGCTTTACGAACTGATAGCCGCAAACCTCGTCATTCTCGTCAAGAGCTGTCTTGAGTACATAGCCCTCGGCCATTTCCATATAACGAACGCCCTTAGCGTTTGTGCTGTACATTGTACCAACCTGTGAACGGAGTCCCTTACCGAGGTCCTCAAGACCTGCGCCGATCGGAAGACCACCCTCTGAGAAAGCTGTCTGGCTTCTGCCGTAAACGAGCTGCTCAAAAATGTTTTTCATAGCTGTGTTGATAGCATCACAAACAAGGTCAGTATTAAGGCACTCAAGTAATGTCTTGTTAGGGAGAATTTCAGCAGCCATAGCAGCTGAGTGAGTCATACCTGAACAACCGATTGTTTCTACAAGAGCCTCTTCTACGATACCGTCTTTTACATTAAGTGTGAGCTTGCAAGCACCCTGCTGAGGTGCGCACCAGCCAATACCGTGTGAAAGACCTGAAATATCCTTAATATCATAGGATTTTACCCACTTACCCTCTTCAGGAATAGGTGCAGGACCGTGTTTTGGACCTTTTGCGACAGTGCACATCTTTTCTACTTCATTTGAATAAATCATGTGTACTTCTCCTTTCGATTATTGTTGAGCCTCTACACTCATACACATTTATTATAATGCGAAATAACGCATTTTTCAAGCATTTTTTACAAATTTTATCCTGCTTTTAATTTGTATATTTTGGATATATGTGTGGCATACTCAACAAAAAAGCACCTGTGCAAAGCAAAGCAATAGTCAGAATTTACTCTGTCATATCAAAAATTTTCACTGATAATTTTAAAAGTATTGCAATTTTAACATAAGTATAAAATATAGTTGAAATAATCAATAAATTATGCTATAATTTTTAGTATGAGCGTGTAAATACTCATATTGTAAAAAATATAATAAAAAGGCTGATGAGGATGAAAAAATTTTTCGAAAATAAGTTAAACACCGTACTCACTGTTATTTTGGGCGTGCTGATACTTACACTTTTAGGTCACTCTGTAATTTCAGCTCTCACACCGCAGACAAAGAAACCCGCCGTATCTACTTCTGACACAGCATACAAAAGCCGTATTAATCCTAATATAACAAAAATCGCCACAGCAGACACCGCAACAAGCGAACCTACGGAGGCTGCTGCAACAAAGCCTACTAAACCGGCTTCAACACAGGCAACAACGGTAAAACCGTCAACCGCTCCTACAACTGTAAAGCCAACGACTGCCAAAGCGTCTACGGTTGCCACAACGCAAGCACCTACGGTACAATTTGCCACAGCAATTCCTGCCGCAGAACCTGCCGATTACAACGAGCAGTGGAACGCAGGCTATCTTGTAGCTATTGACAATCCGGACAAAACATACAAGAGCGGTCAGGTTACACTTTCGGATCACGACAGAGATTTGCTTGAAAGACTTTGTATGGGCGAGTTTGGCTCGGGCGGATTTGTCGGTGCGTCACTTATCGCACAGTCTGTAAAAGACGCAATGTGCTTTGACGGATTTACAAGCGTTGATGCAATCATCAGAGATTATCACTACACAGGCAGTACGGACATTCCCGCAAACGACAATTGCAAACAGGCTGTAAGATATATTTTTGACGAAAACCACGATGCCGTTCAGCACAGAATACTTTATATGTATAACCCTCTCCTTGTTGCAAGCGAATTTCACGAAAGTCAGAATTACATTCTCACATACGAAGATGTAAGATTCTTTGACCGTTGGGGTTATTGATTTTTACTCACCACGCCGATTATTTATAATAATTAAACTCCCTTTTGCAGATAATAGTGCAGAAGGGAGTTTTTTTATGATACGAAGAATCGGAGGTCGCACGCTCGGCTTTGAAGAAATGCCGTCAATAATCGGTTACGCCTCGGTTGCGGGAAAGAAAGAGAGCGAAGGTCCTCTCGGCAAAGGCTTTGACAAGATTATTTATGACAGCTATAACGGTAAGAACACCTATGAACAGGCGGAAAGCACACTGCAATTTACCGCTGTAGAAACCGCAATGCAGAAAGCCGGTGTTAAAGCAGAGGACATCGACTACATTTTTGCAGGAGATTTGCTCAACCAATGTATATCGTCAAGTTTCGGTCTGCGTGATTTCAACATTGCTTACCTCGGGCAGTACGGAGCCTGTTCCACAATGGCTCAAGGCTTGCTTATGACGGCTGTATTTGTTGAGAGCAATGCGGCAAACACCGCTGCGTGCGTTACCTCTTCTCACTTTGCCTCTGCGGAAAGGCAGTACCGTTTTCCTCTCGAATACGGCGGAGTTCGCACACCGACCGCACAGTGGACGGTTACAGGTTCGGGATGTTGCATTGTAAGCAACGCTAAAAAGGGCGCTTGCATAGCTCGGGCAACGGCCGGAAAAATAGTTGACCTCGGCGTAACCGACGCTAATAATATGGGAGCAGCTATGGCGCCTGCCGCAGCACAGACATTCATCGATTACTTTGCCGACACAAATACAAAGCCGTCCGATTATGACGCTGTTTTTACGGGTGACTTGGGCTTGGTCGGCAGCAGGTCGCTCTATGATTTGCTTAGCCTTGAAAACATCGATCTTGAACCAAAGCATTATGACTGCGGTATGATGATTTTTGATTTAGAGGGACAGGATGTTCACGCAGGAGGTTCCGGCTGCGGATGTGCAGGTTCGGTATTTTGCTCGGAAATTTTAAATTCCGTAAACAGCGGAAAATACAACAATATTCTTTTCATGGCAACAGGTGCGTTGATGAGTCCTACCTCATCGGGACAGGGTGAAAGTATCCCCTCTGTTGCACATTTGCTCAACATAAAATTAAGATAAATTTTATAAAAGCTCTGTTCAAATCAAAATTCTTATGATATAATAAAGATGTGTAACGATATTGTTCAGCAGTTGGTAATTATTTGCTACTAATATTAACAGCTTTTGGAAATTTAGCAATATCAGCGTTGATTAGGAGTTTTGTTATATGTTCGGACGCATTCAAACAGTTGACAACAAAGTTCTATATAATATCAGCAGAATGCACAAGCCTGCTTTAACCAAGATTATGGTGGCATCTTCAAGGCTGGGCAATGCCGGCTTTGTATGGTGGGCGATCTGCATACCGTTCTTTGTTGTACCGGAGTGGAGAAAAACAGGCTTTAACTTTGTTTTTGCCCTCTGCCTTGCTCACCTTATGGGCGAAATCATTATTAAACATCTTGTAAAGAGGACACGCCCCTGTCATCTGCTTGAGGACGAGGAGCAGATTATAAACAAACCGAGGTTTTATTCGTTCCCGTCAGGTCATACAACGGCGTCATTTGCGTTTGCAACAACGGCACTGTTAAGATGTCAGCCTGCGGCTTGTCTGCCGATTCTTTTCTTGGCATTTATGATTGGCTTTTCAAGAATTTACTTGAGAGTTCACTATCTTACAGATGTAGTTTGCGGTATGCTACTCGGCTCAACCTGCGGAATTATCTCTGTAATGCTTTTCAATAATGTTTTCAGCTAAAATCAAATAAAAAATATGCACTCTTTGAGTTAATTCTCAGAGAGTGCTTTTTGTTTGCCATTGAAATGTGGGGCTTTATCAAAAGTTAGGAAAATTATTGGTTATCATATAAACTTAAGTGAAATAATTAAAAAAATACATTGTATATGAAATGCATTTCCTCACTTATTTCTCCTGTAACCCTCATCGTCTATGTATTCTTCGTGTTGTTTGAGATATTCTTCGTCCTTATCTCCGCAAATTGTATAATCGCACACACAGCCGTTTGCACAGATTGTTTTTCTTATAAGTCTTGCATGGATAAGCTCCATAGCGGTATAGTCGGGATTGCACATTGCAGGCATCACTTCCGGCAAATTATGTTCCCTTGCAAAATCCGCAATCGGACATTTTGTAAATTCATAATAGATTGGCTCATCTTTTTTTGTACGGAGCTACATTCATATCAAAATCGTCCCACTTGTCGCACTTCTTTTTAGATAAAGCAAAAGACCAATACATCAGCTTTTTATATATCGGTTTATTGCAATCGACAAACTTCAAATTTTTAAATGCAGACAAAAACAAATTGCCCTCCATCTCCTCGATTTCCGCAAGAGATGTTTTTTCTTTGTACACCACATAATAACTGAACAGAGCAATACAATCGTAATTTCCGCCGGCGCCGTTGTGGAAATTCTTTTTTCCGCCTAAATCCGTTCTGTAATCTTTTAAAAATCCAACATACTGAAGCTGAACCTTTGTGAATATTTTTTCAACATCTTCGGCAGAATAATGCAGAGAAATTTTATTTAAAATTTCCTCCCTGCACTGCTTCGTATACAATATATGGTGTTCACGGTCAAGCACAAGTTCTTTATCTTCCATTTGCCGATTTCTTTTCCTTTTTGAATTTGCCTTTAACCCTTACATTTCAAATTTTTTCTCTTAAATTTTTTGTTGAAAATTATACCTTGACACAAGATTTATACTATTTGTAATCAAATTCTTTCCACATTCAAGTATTAACACCTATGTTGAAAACTCCTGCGTTAATTGTTGAAATGTTACATTTCTGTAAAAGATTGGGTGTTACTTGTAAAAGGGCTGTAGTTTTGACAGTCGTTTAACATAGCTTTTCACACTTTCCACATAGTTTTCAACATTTATGTTAAAAGATGTGCTAAATACAAATTGTATAAATTAATAATTCTTACTGTTCTTTCTTTTATCAAGATAATTTTGCAAAATTATCGTTGCGGCAACTTCGTCTACCACATTTTTTCTTTTTTTGCCTCTTGTATTTGTATCGTTTAAAAAGTTGTGGGCTGTAATGGTAGTACCTCTTTCGTCCTGCAAATCCACCTGCAACCCTGTTTCGTTGTGTAAACGCTCCGCAAAGGCTCTTGCGTTCTGCGCACTCTCGCCCTCACTGCCGTCCATATTTTTAGGAAGACCCACAACCACGATTTCAGACTTTAAATTCACAACGGTTTCTTTCACTTTTTCAAAAAGTTTTTCGGGTGATTTTTCAAAAATTACCGTATGCGGCGACGCTAAAAACTCTGTCTTATCGCAAACCGCTATACCTGTTCTTGCTTTGCCCAAATCAACTGCCGCTATTATCATATTAACATCCTTTCAAAAACAGGGAACTCTGCCGAGTTCCCCTTATTCATATTATCGTGACGGTCTTTTTACATCTGATGCAACACTGAATACATCACTTGATTTGCCAAGCACTACAAGATGGTCGTTTTCATCAAAGACATAATCGCCGCCAAGGTTCAGATTAAGTTCATTATCATTTTTTACCGCAATAATATTAATCTTATGTTTACGGCGAACATCAACATCCATTACCTTTTTTCCAACCCACGATGATACCACGGGAATTTCAAAGATAGAATACTCCGAAGTGAGTTCAATATAATCAAAAATATTGTCTGCATTGTATCTTACCGCAAGGTTTTCGGCAATCTCTTTGTCGGGATATACAACCTCGTCAGCGCCTATTTTCTTTAAAAATTCAACCTGTCTTGCCCTTTTAGCCTTTGCAATTACATACTTTGCACCGAGTTCCTTTAAAATGGAAGTAATTTCGAGGGAGGCATAAAAATCCTCACCGATTGTCACAAAGCAATAATCAAAAGTATTAACTCCTATAGATTTCAAAATTCCGTCTGCCGAGCAGTCACCGCAAAAAGCGTCGTTGAATTCAGGTGAAAGCTCCTGTATGAGTTCCTCGTCCTTGTCTGCAATCATTACTTCATTGCCGAGGTCCTGCATTTTTCGTGCAAGATAAATTCCAATTGTTCCCATTCCGATTACAAGTACCGACTTCATAAATGTTTCTCCTTAACCAATTAATATCTGTTCTGTAGGGCGCTTTACAGGTGCTTCGGGTTTTCTTTGTCCAAACACAAGCACAAGCGAAAGTCCGCCGATTCGTCCGCCATACATCATTATCATTAATATTATTTTTGAAATTACCGAGATTTGGTTTGTTATGCCTTTTGACACTCCTACAGTGCCTGCCGCCGAGGCGGTTTCAAACAATACCTGCGACATACCCAATCCCTCTACGCTGCAAATTATCATTGACGAAAGCATAACCGCAAAGAGATAAATCAAAATAATTACCGCCGACTGCTTAACCACATCAGACACAATTCTGCGCTTAAAAGTGTTTATATCGTCACCGCCTTTCGCCATTGCAAATACCGCAATCACAACCACCGCTATTGTAGTTGTTTTCAGGCCGCCCGCCGTTGAACCCGGGCTACCGCCTATAAGCATAAGAATAAGCGAAAGCAATGTGCCGGAATCCGAGAGATTTGAAAGGTCAATTGTATTAAAACCTGCCGTTCTTGTGGTTACCGACATAAACATAGCGTTTACAATTTTTTGCGGAACAGTCTTGTCGGCAAGTTCGCCGTTGTATTCAAAAATAAAAAAGCCAAGTCCGCCTGCGACAAGCAAAATTGCCGTTGTAACAAGAACTATTTTAGTATGAAGCAAATATTTAGAAAAATGAAATTTATTTTTTAAAATGTCATTCCACACAATAAAGCCGATACCGCCGATTACAATAAGCGACATTATAATTATGTTTACATAGTAATCATTTGTATAGTAAGTCAGCGAAGAATACGGTTGGCGAAATCCCATAAGGTCAAAGCCTGCGTTGCAAAAAGCAGAAATTGCGTGGAAACAACTGTAGTATATTCCTTTCAGCATACCCATTTGCGGACAAAAGCGAAAAGCAAGTAATACAGCACCTATTCCCTCAAAAATAAAAGTGCCGCCGACTATTTTCTTCACGAGTTTAAGTGTGCCGTCTATCTGAGTATTGCCCGATGACTGCATCATCATTTTGCGTTCACGCATATTAATCTTTTTGCGCAAAAATATTGAAATCATTGTTATTATCGTCATAAGACCAAGACCGCCTATCTGAATCATTATCAGAATAACAATCTGTCCGAAAACAGTCCAATGAGTAAATGTATCAAATACAATCAATCCCGTAACACAGGTTGCGCTTACCGATGTGAAAAGTGAATCAATAAAATTCGTCCATTCCCCCGTCTTTGAGGAAATCGGCAGGCACAAAAGGAAAGTTCCCAACAAAATTACAGGAATAAAGCTCAACGCTATAAATCTCGTGTAGCCGAGCTTTGATATTAACTTGCTTATCATTAAGCATTCACCGCCTTAAATTCTATTGTATCATATTATATAACAATTCACAACAGAAAAATGCTCCTGCAAGCATTTTGCAGGAGCATAAATTTTAATATTGACTTTTAAGAAGCAATATGAAGAACTATGGTTACTATTCGTACTACAAAAAGTGCGGCTGCAACCCACATAACAGGGTGAATCTGCTTGATTTTACCTGTAACGATCTTGAGGATAACCCAAGAAACAATACCGAACATAATACCTGTTGCAATTGAATATGCAAACGGCATCATAATGATTGCAAGGAAACCGCCAACTGTGTCGGCAATGTCAGACTCAAAGTCCATTTGTGTAATGTTCTTAAGCATTAAAAGTCCAACAAACACAAGAGCAGGAGCTGTTGCAAATGACGGAATTGCAAGGAAAATCGGGTAGAAAGGAATTGCAAGAAGGAAGAGAATACCTGAGGTCATAGCTGTAAGACCTGTTCTGCCGCCCTCGGCAACACCTGTTGTTGACTCAACATAAGAAGTTACGGTTGATGTACCAAGACAAGCACCTACGCAAGTACCTACGGCGTCAGCCATTAAAGCCTTACCTACTCTTGGAAGCTCGCCTTTTTCGTTGAGGAGGTTACCCTGCTGTGCAACACCGATAAGTGTACCTACTGTATCGAAAAGGTCAACAAAGAGGAATGCAAATACAATAACTGCAAAGTTTACTACATTCTGTGCTACATAAGTAAAATCGAACTTAAATAAAGTTTCTGTTGCCATATTCTGAACAGGAGCAAATATTGCATAGTTTGAGAAATCAGGAATAAGTGAAGTGCCCTGATACCAACCGCAAAGCTGTGCAATAATGCCGAAAATGTAAGTAACAATGATGCCGATAAGGATTGAACCCTTAACCTTGAAGTGCCACAAAGCGGCTACAATAAGAAGACCTACAATTGCAAGAACTACATTTGCGGAACCTAAGTCACCGAGTGTTACAAGTGTTGATGACTGAACAGCTGTGCCGTCATAGTAAGCATCGGAAACGATAACGCCTGCACCCTTTAAACCTACAATTGTAATGAAAAGACCGATACCTGCCGAAATACCGAGTTTTAAGTTCTTAGGTACTTTATTAACAAGTGTTTCACGGAATTTGAAAAGTGAAAGGATAATAAAGATAATACCTTCAACAAGGATTGCTGTAAGAGCAACCTGCCATGGATTTGTAATACCCTGTGATGCAAGCTGAGGAACTACTGTGTATGCAAAGTAAGCATTAAGTCCCATACCGGAAGCAAGAGCAACAGGATAGTTTGCAAAAAATGCCATAAAAAGTGTAGCAAATGCTGCCGATACTGCTGTTGCAGCAAAAACCGCACTTGAATCCATTCCGGCAGCGCCAAGCATACTTGGGTTTACGGCAAGTATGTAAGCCATTGCAAGGAATGTGGTAACGCCGGCAACAACTTCTGTTTTTACCGCGGTACCGTTTTCTTTGAGTTTAAATAGTTTTTCCACTTAGAAAACCCCTTCATTAAATTTTTTATACAAAAGCCAAAAGGCTATTGTTTACCGCATTAATACTAAAAGTATGACACCTTTCGAGCAAAAAGTCAATGCTTTTTCGATTGGAAAAAATTTTTTGTAGGATACTATAAAATATTCCGTTAATTTTTTAACATTAATACAATAACATATTAATATGATAATTTAATATACTGTATTTTACAAAAATTTTTATTAGATTATGGGTAGAAAAATACTTAACCCAAGCTTTTATAATTACTCGGCGAAATATTTTGCTAAACTATAATTACCTAAACTTTCAAAAACAACCGACAACAAAAAATTCCGACCCTTGCAGATCGGAATTTTTTATCTGTTTAATTTTTAATGTTAATTATTCTTTATTGCCGGCAACAAGCTGTTGAAGCAAAGTAACATCCTGAACATCAAGCTTACCGTCTTTATTCAAATCAACGCTCTCAAAAACATCCTTATTACTCTCATCAATCAAAGGTAATTCATCTGTGTTTTTGTTTCCTGCAATATGTCTTTGTAAATATGTAACATCATTTATATCTACAATTTCGTTTTCGTCTGCATCGCCTGTGATAATTTTTTTAATAAGTTCAATAAAATTAATTTCATTTTCCTTGGCATAATTTTCAGCAACAGAATTTTTGTAACCCATAATTGTGAGATTTTTACAACCGTCAAAAGCACTTTCCAAAATACTTGTAACACTATTCGGAATTGTTATAGTTTCTAAAGCCGAGCAATTTTCAAAGGCTCTGTGACCGATTTTTTTTACGCTGTTCGGAATTACTAAACTTACCAAACTTTCACAATCGGTGAAAGCATAGTCACCGATATTGGTTACCTTTTCAGGAATCGTTATATTGATTAAACTTTTGCAACCGTAAAAAGTTGATTCTTTAATACTTTTTACACCGTTTGGAATATTAATATTTTTTAAGTTTTCACAACCGTAAAACGCATACTCACCAATATTTGTAACACCATCAGGGATTGCAATATTCTCCAAGCTTGTACAATCGCTAAAAGTACCGTAAGAAATATCTGTAATACTGTCAGGAATTGTTATATTTTTTAGACTTGAGCAATGACCAAATATATTTTCTCCAATAGTTGTAACACTATTCGGAATTACAACATTATCTATACTCGTGCAATACACAAAAGCAGAATCGCCTATAGCTGTAACACTGTCGGGAATTAAAATATTATCTATGTTTGTGCAATTTCGAAATGCTCTTTTGCCAATATATTTTACACTGTTAGGAATTGTGACATTTGTTAAATTACTGCAATCATAGAAAGCACTGTTACCAATTGAAATTGTACCAAAAGGAATTTCTATACTTGTATTTTCAGGCATAACACCTTTATAACCGTACAATACTTTGCCTGCAAATACCATACCATCTGACTGATTATTGTACCATGCTGTACCTAAAAAAGCCTCTTTACCTATGTTTGTTATGTTATCTGGAATTGTAATTTCGGATAAATTTTCACAATTGCAAAAAGCGGCATCACCAATAATTATCACATTATCTGGAATTACAATATTTTTTAATCTTGAACAGCCCTCAAATGCATTGTTGCCAATACTTGTCACACTTTCGGGAAGTGTTATATCGGTTAAACCGTAGCAATCGTAAAATGCCTTATCACCAATATCTGTTAAACCATTTGAAAATGTTATATCTCTTAAACTTGAACAGCTGCCAAAAGCATATTCCCCAATCTTTTTTAAGCTGCTTGGAATTGTTACTTTTGTTAGACCTAAATAGCCGCAAAAAGCATTTTTGCTTATGGAAACTGTACCGTCAGGGATTACAATATTTGTGTTACCATACATTATACCTTTATAAGCATACAACACTTTACCTAAAAACACCATACCGTCAGGCTGATTTTCATACCAAGCAGTACCCGAGAAAGCAGCATTTCCGATATTTGTTACACTGTCGGGAATTGTTATTTTTTCTAAGTTTTTATTTTCATAAAAAGCTTCATCGCCGATACTTGTGACTTTTTTTCCGTCAATCGTATTCGGAATAATTACTTCCGATGCATCACCCATATAAGTCTTGATTTCTACGGTACCGTCATCAAGTATTATATACATATAATCATCGTTTTTTAAATCCTCTGAAACAGCGGTTACTTCTCCGTCCAATGTTTTTGCACTAACCGTAACAGCAGAAAACACACTTGCCGCCATAAGCGCAGACAATATTATTGCAGTGAATCTTTTGGCATTTTTCATTAAAATCATTCCTCTTTTCTTATGTAAAATTTTTAGGTTCTATTTTTATGTTAGGGAAATATTTTAAATTACTTAGCTAAGTATTATGCTAAACCGTAATTTACCATTATTAATAATAAACCTCTTTAAGTAAAACATTTATTAAAATATATTCTATCATTAGCAAAATATTTTGTCAATATGAAACAAAATTGTTTATTGTTATCTGGTATATTTGTTAATTTTCTTCACTTATTTTACAATAAAAATTCCGACCCTTCCAGATCGGAATTTTTTATCTGTTTAATTTTCAGTAAAATTATTCGTCTTTGCCGCAGCACTTCTTATATTTTTTGCCGCTGCCGCATGGGCAAGGATCGTTTCTGCCGACTTTTTTGCCTTTACGGATAGTTTTGTTGGCTGTGTCTGTACCGTCACCCGAAGTTTCTGTAGGCTGAGCAACCTGCTCACGCTTTAAAGCAATTTCAATCGGGCTTTCTTTCGGCTCTTCATCTTCGCCGTTATTTAAAACTACCTGATGTGCAGCCTGTGCCTGCTTTAATGCCATACGCTTTGCAGCCTCGATAGCGTCCTGACGCTTTTTAACCTCATATACCTTTTTAGGCATAATGAGCATCATCTTAACTGTATCTTCTCTGATGCTTTCAATCATCTCGTCGAACATATCAAAGCCTTCAATACGGTACTCTACTACAGGGTCATGCTGACCGTATGAACGGAGTCTGATACCTGACTTAAGCTGATCCATATTATCAATGTGATCCATCCAGTGTGTATCAACATTCTTGAGGAGATATACACGCTCCATTTCACGGATAGTTTCGGTCGGCAAAAGCTCCTCGTTTTCTTTATAGATAGCTTTTGCATCTTCGATAAGCATATTCTTAATGTCTTCGGCTTCCATATCCTCAAGGTCTTCGAGGTCAAAGTCGTAACGGCTCTCGTCCTGAATAAGCCAATCCTTATAATAATCCTTAAGGCTCTGGAGATTCCAATGCTCACGAGGGCCGTCCGGGAGATACTGCTTAACGCTTGTGTCAATTGTATCTTCAATCATCTTATAGATAGTATCGTGTAAGTCCTCACCGTTAAGAACCTGATCACGCTGACCGTAGATAATTTCTCTCTGCTTGTTAAGAACATCGTCGTACTGGAGTACATCTTTACGAATACCGAAGTTACGGAGTTCGATTTTCTCCTGTGAGCTGTCAATGATATTTGAAATCAACTTAGCGTCAATCGGCATATCATCTTCAACATTAAGGCGCTCCATAACCATCTTCATTCTGTCGCCGCCGAATAAACGCATAAGATCGTCTTCTGTAGAAAGGAAGAACTTACTTACACCCGGGTCGCCCTGACGACCTGCACGGCCCTTAAGCTGGTTATCAATTCGTCTTGATTCGTGGCGCTCTGTACCGATAATGTAAAGGCCGCCTGCTTCTCTTACCTTTTCAGCTTCTTCTTTGATTTCTTCTTTATATTTTGAGTTAAGCTCATCAAATGTCTTTCTTGCATTGAGGATTTCCTCGTTATCTGTTTCTGCGTGACCTGTTGACTCTTCAATAAGTTCATCTGTAAAGCCCTGCTTACGCATAGATGCTTTAGCCATAAATTCAGCGTTACCGCCAAGGATAATATCGGTACCACGGCCTGCCATATTTGTTGCGATTGTAACCGCACCGAGCTTACCTGCCTGTGCTACGATTTCAGCCTCTTTTTCGTGCTGTTTGGCATTGAGCACATTGTGCTTGATGCCACGCTTTTTAAGCATTTTTGAAAGTTCTTCCGACTTTTCGATAGAAATTGTACCGACAAGTACAGGCTGACCCTTTTCGTGAGCCTCTACAACCTGGTCGATTACATTCTTAAACTTGCCTTTTTCTGTCTTGAATACGGAGTCCGGAAGATCTATACGCTGAACAGGCTTGTTTGTAGGAATTTCAACAACATCAAGTTTGTAAATTTCCTGGAACTCCTCTGCCTCTGTCTGAGCAGTACCTGTCATACCTGAAAGCTTTTTGTAAAGACGGAAGTAGTTTTGGAATGTGATTGTAGCAAGAGTTTTGCTTTCGTTCTGAATCTTTACGCCCTCTTTTGCTTCAATTGCCTGGTGCAAGCCCTCGTTAAAGCGTCTGCCGTACATAAAACGACCTGTAAATTCATCAACAATGATAACTTCGCCGTCTTTAACAACATAGTCAACATCGAGTTTCATAATACCGTGAGCCTTGATAGCCTGGTTTACATGGTGCTGAATTGTAAGGTTTTCCGGGTCTGTAAGGTTTTCAATGCCGAAAAATTCTTCGGCTTTCTTAACACCGTTCTGTGTAAGTGTAGCTGTTTTCTGCTTTTCGTCTACAACATAGTCGATGTCGTTTTCTGCGTAGTAATCCTCCATATCTTCTTTGGAGTCAAGCTCTTCAAAGCGCTGAACCTTTAAAGTTCTGGCAAACTTATCTGCCTTTGCATACAAATCTGTTGACTTGTCGCCCTTACCCGAAATAATAAGAGGTGTTCTTGCCTCATCAATAAGGATTGAGTCAACCTCGTCGACAATTGCGTAAGCGTGGCCACGCTGTACTTTCTGCTCCTTGTAAACAACCATATTATCACGGAGGTAGTCAAATCCGAGTTCGTTGTTTGTACCGTATGTAATATCAGCTTCGTATGCCTTTTTTCTGCCCTCGTTGTCAAGTGAATGAACAATAAGACCTGTGGTAAGTCCGAGGTATCTGTAAAGTTTGCCCATCCATTCGGAGTCACGGCGTGCAAGATAATCGTTGACTGTTACGATATGTACACCCTCGCCTGTAAGACCGTTAAGGTATGCAGGAAGTGTAGCAACCAAAGTTTTACCTTCACCTGTTTTCATTTCGGCGATTCTGCCCTGATGAAGTACGATACCACCTATAATCTGTACCGGATAATGTTTCATACCAAGTACACGCCAAGCACCCTCTCGGCATACAGCAAAGGCATCCGGTAAGATGTCATCTGTAGTTTCGCCGTTTGCAAGACGCTCTTTGAGAACAGCTGTCTGATTTTTGAGTTCGCTTTCGCTCATAGCCGCATACTTGTCCTCAAGTGCAAGCACCTTATCGCAAATCGGCTGAATTCGCTTTAATTCTTTTTTACTGTAATTGCCAAACAAGGCTTTGAGAATATTCATATATAAATGTCCTTTCGGTATAAATTCTTTTTACTGTACGGCAGCTGCACCGAGTGATTTTGCTGCCTGTATCATAGCTGCCTCAACAACAGGGCCCGCATAGGTAAAGCCAAAACCCGAGTCTTCCACAACGCAGGCAAATGCAAGAGGGCAATCCTCGTCCTTTGCATAACCTACCATCCAACCGTTAGGGCCTTTGTCCTCGCCGACCTCGGCAGTACCTGTCTTTGCGCATATCGTAAGTCCACCAAACAGATCGTCGCCGTAGTAATCGGTCATTGTAAAGCGCATCATATCGTCAAGCGCTTCTGCCGTGCTGCTGCTGAAAAGTTCGTTTGTACTGTCCGAGCCGCCCAATCCGAGCACACCCAGAATTGAACCGTCCTTTATCATATACGGTTCTTTTGTTTTGCCGCCGTTTGCGATTGCTCCGCAAATAACAGCCATTTGCATTGGGTTTACTTTGTCATTGTACTGACCGACGCCCGACCAGCCGAGCTGGTTTGTGTTTGCATCGCTTACATCGTAATTTCCCTTTGCGGTTTCGTTGTCATCCACCTTAAAGCTGCTGTTTATGCCGGCTTTATTTGCGGTGGCAGTCATTTTTTCTTCGCCGAGTTCAACCGCAAGTTCCGCATAAACAATATTGCAGGAATGTGACATTGCCTCTTTAAAGTTTATGTAACCGTGCGGTTCAACACAGGTTACATCACTTCCGCCGATATCTTCCTTACCCGAACAATACCATGTACGGTCGTAGATGTCGGGAAGATTTTCAATTGCGCAGGCAGAAGTAATTATCTTAAAAATCGAACCGGGCGCATAGGTTGAAGAAATAGTATTGTCAAGATACACACCCTCGTAGTCTTTTTCGTTTTCCTCGGTAATTTCGGGAGGCGCTTCCGGATCGTAAGCCTTTGTACTTACGGAACAGATGACCTCACCTGTTTTGTAGTTATATACAACGCAAGCACCGTCTTTGCCGTAGCCTGATAATACATCGTAAGCCGCTGCGCAGGTGTCTGCATCTACCGTAAGATTAATATCATTGCCCTTTCTTAGAGAATCGGGCATATTCAGTCCCCAAATAAGATTATATCCGATAAGCTGGGAACGGTATCTGCTCTGTAAAGCAGTAGAAATATTAGAAGAATTATCGCCTATTGTGTGCAAAAGCGAAGTTCTGACGCTTTGGTTTTCATTATAAACTCTTTTTCCGTCAACACTTTGAGCAAGGATATTGCCGTTGCGGTCATAAATTGTACCTGCCTTTGCAAGTCCGTCGGTTCCTGCGATGTGGTAGTTATAGTGCTGATCTACCCAATCGCCCGAATTTGCAACAAGCTTGTAGGCAAAAAAGCCCATACCGCCGATAAAGGCTACCGTAACCGCAAATATAAGCGTACTTCTCCGTAATACTCTTTTCATTCAAACACCGTCCTTTCTCTGATTTATTCAGAGGGTACTGCAAAGCAATACCTCATTCGGTTTTGTAAGATTATTTTTTCACCGCATATGTTCTTTCGTCTGCCGCCTTGATAAATGCAATAAGTCCCCAACAGGAAAGCACACTTGAACCGCCACAGCTGATGAACGGGAATGTTACACCTGTAAGCGGAAGAATATCAGTTGCACCAAAAACATTGAGTGAAAGCTGTATTACAAGCAAACCCGCAGCACAGCAGGCAGAAATAGAATAGAATGTACTTCTGCTTCTTGTTGTGATTGCTCTTGCATAAATAACAAGGCAAGCTACCGCAACGGCGAGAGTAATTGCAACAATTACACCCATTTCTTCGGAAACCAAGCCAAAGACGAGGTCGCTCTCCGACGCTCCGACGCCCTTTAAAAAGCCGTTGCCTATGCCGACGCCGAAAAGTCCGCCGCTTGCTATATATGTAAGCACATGAGTTTGCTGATAACCTAAGTCATTTGCGTATTCCCACGCATGTCCCCAAGCCTTAAAACGGTCGAGAACATAAGATTTAAAGCGCAACACAATAGACACACCGAATACAGCCGCCACAATGGCAAGAATTACTGTTTTAAAGTCGCCCGAACGCATAAATGAGATTAAAAGGAAGGTCATAAAGAATATGAGCGCTGTACCGAAGTCACCCATTAATGCAAGCAATCCTACACAAACAGCCGAGAATATAATAAACTCAAACAAATTCTTTTTTGTCTGTAATCTGTCAAGTGTGTTTGCACCTATAAATATGTATATGATTTTTACTATTTCGGACGGCTGAAGCGAAATACCGCCAATGCTGATCCAGTTAGCCGCACCGTAAGTTATTTTGCCGAATACTATACTCACGCCGAGCAGTCCTACTGCGGCAATCATAAGTCCGTATCTTAATTTTGTTGACGAAGTTCTGTCCGGGTCCTCAATAAACTTGATTATAACACAGAACAGCGCCATTCCCACAACTGCGGCAATAAGCTGTACATAAGCCGACCGCTCTACCTGCCGCACAAGCAGCATTACACCCACGCCCGTCAAAAACAGCGCAAGGCTTTCAAGTTCAAAGCTCACCCTTTTAAGTACCTTTGAAGAAACAAAGAAAAATGTCCATTCTGCCACTGCAAGACATCCGAAAAGTACGAGCGGTGAATACTTGTTGGTACCGTCCTGCCAAAATACCGCCTCTACGCACATAAAGAAATGGAAAAGCGTGATTAAAAGCATAAGCTTCCACGACTTCATTGCAGGCTTGTTGTTGGCTTTCTTAAAAAACCAACTGTAACGGAGATTTTCGTCATAATCTTCGCCACGCAAAAACTGGAACTGCGAATTGCCCACACTGATAACATCGTCAATAAGCACTCTGGTTCTGCCCACAGCTTCTTCGCCGTTTACATATGTACCGCCTTTTGAACCCGTATCACAGATATACCAGCCGCTGGCTCTTCTCAAAAGAACGCAATGATTTCTTGAAACGGCAGGGTCATCAACGACAATGTCGCTTGCCCTGCTTCTGCCGATTGAATTTTCCCAGAAAATAACAGGAAGTTTAAGTCCTGTAACTGTATTGTAAAGTGTAACAAGAGGCTTTTCGGGCCTTCTGCGACGACGCATTGCAGCATAGCACTGATATACAATTATAATAGCATATACGGGCATTAATATTCTTAACGCAACAATGGCTAAATCGTAAATTACCGTCATATCAAGCACAGGCATCCTCCTTGTAATCATAGCTAAAGTTATACATTTATCATAATACCGCATTTTGGTAAAAAAGTCAATAAAAAAAGGCGGTTGACCCCTCAACCGCACAATATTATTTATCAAAAGCTATTATTTGCTTATTAATACCCGTAAATAATTGTCATAATCAGCATTATTACAGGCTGATGCAAAAGATATATTATAAGACTGTATCTTCCTATTACATTTAATATGGGAATTTTAAAATAAAAATATTTCTCCCATTTTATTTTCTTTATTATACGCCATAAAAATATTCCGAACACAAACATAAACAGCCACGGAATTATCGAAAAATAGTCGCTTGAAACAAAATCATACGAACGAAAGCCCAAGAATGACAGATATTTATATTCGTACAAAAAAGACGGCAGTTCAATAATCGGTATTTCCAAAAATCCTATGTAGCCTGTCGGAACTCCGTATGTAACGGCATAAAGCATAAAGCTCAAAATTGCACCCACTACAGTAGGAATTGCATTAAATAAGTCTTTCAATGCCGAACATATAAGCATTGAAATACCCAATAAATTCAGTATTCCGAACCAAACAACCTGACTCGGTATAGCTATTGCAGTAACTGCTGTAACAACAAAACCGCATAAGCTCACTATTATTCCGTTTCTGACCGTATGATTTGAAAAATTAAAAGACACTCCCGAAATAATAATAAACGATACACAAATAAAGCGTTCCCATACGGCAAAAAATGAGTTTGTAAAAGCAGAACCGTCGCCGTATATTATAAAAATATCATACAATGCGTGAAACGCAACCATATTAATAACGGCAAAGCCACGGATTGAATCAATTAAGTCATATCGTTTTTTACTTTTCAGAGTGTCCTTGTTCATTCGCAAATTCCTTACTTATCCTGTTTCATTCTGCGGTTAAACAGCAATACAGCACAAGCAAAAATTACTGCGGCATATCCGAATACCCAAAGTAATTCGGGTATTATCTGCGAATAATTGCCCTCAAGCGTTGCCCTTAAAGCATTTACGCAATGAATAAACGGCAAAAATTCTGCGATTTTTTGAAATGCACCGCCTACAAGCGAGATGTCAAACCATATATTTGAAAGCCATGCCGACAGGTTTGTGAGTACCGCACCGCATATTATACCTACCATTTTATCACTAAACGCCGTACCGCACAATAGCCCTATTGAAATATATAAAAAAGCAGGAACAATACTTACAACCGCCGCAAGCAAAATATTTGCCGAAAAAGATAAACCGAAAATCAGCGCAAACAAACAGGTAACAAGTGTTTGCAATAAAGCCATAGGAATGAGCGGTACTGTATAACCGAGTATGTAGCCGCTCGGCTTAAGGGGCGAAGCGTAAAGTCTGATAATAAAAGCCGTGCATCTGTCTTTTGAAACCAAAAGCGCAGAAAAAAGCGACAAAAACACAAGTCCGAATGCGCTTATTCCGCCCGTAAGATTTTTAATTTCAAACAAGGTCATATGTGCCTCTTTCGGAATACTTGAGTTAATTACCGACAACAAAACAAGCAATACAATAGGAAAAGCAATACCGAAAATTGATGTTAAAACATCTCTCTGCAATTCCTTTGCATTTCTTGACGCAAAAGCTAAAGTTTTCATAATCATTTACCCTCTTCCGCAATTTTTACAAAAGCGTCTTCAAAAGATGTGGCATTAACGCTGTTTTTAAGTTCGTCAGCCGTACCCTCAGCCACAAGATTTCCCTTTACCATAATACCTATGCGGTCTGACAGCGACTCCGCCTCTTCGAGATAGTGAGTTGTAAGAATTACCGTAATCTTACCTTTTAAAGCGCTGATTTTGTTCCACAATTCTTTTCTTGCCAAAACATCAAGTCCCAAAGTCGGCTCGTCAAGAAATAAAATTTCAGGGTCGCTTATAAGCGCCATTGCAATGCTCAATCTTCTTTGCCAGCCGCCCGATAAAGTTTTTGCCTTTGACTTTGCAACTTCCGCAAACTCAAAATCATCTATCATATTCTGCGCTTTCTGCACCGCCATTTCTTTTTCAAAGCCGTATATTTCAGCTATCAGCTCAAGATTTTCTCTTACGGTCAGATTTGGCGCAACTGCGGTTTCCTGCGGTGATACATTAATAATTCTCTTAACATCTTCGCTGTCATTTACAATGCTGTATCCGTTAAGCACAGCGTCACCGCTTGTCGGCTTAATCAGACACGAAAGCATTTTTATTGTTGTCGACTTGCCCGCACCGTTTACGCCGAGCAACCCGTAAATTTCGCCTTTATTTATAGAAAGATTAATTGAATTTACCGCAACTTTATCTTTGTATTTTTTTGTAAGATTTTCAGTTTTTATCGCTAACATAAATAAAACCTCATTCCTCAAACACAAAATCACTTGCAATAGAACGGCTTACCTTGCCTATTCCCAAGCCACGCTTTATATCCCCGACAACGAGCAGTTTATCTCCGGGTTTAATGTCAAAAACATCTCTTGCGTGTTTAGGAATAACTATCTGACCACGCTCGCCTACTTTTACAATGCCGAAAACATATTTTCCGTCCTCCGAATTTGTCGATTCCTCTTCAACGGATATTTTATCGTGTACAAGCTCATCGAGCGATATTTCATAAAGATTAGCAAGTTCGCTGCATTTTATAACATCGGGAATACTCTCTTCGTTCTCCCATTTAGCCACAGACTGACGGGAAACATTAATCTTTTCCGCTACTTCTTCCTGTGAATAACCCTTTGCTTTGCGCAGCGCCTTTAAATTCATACCAATCATATTTTTCACACCTTTCATAGCCTAAGTATAGCACAGCAAATTTACATAAACAACCAACTAAATTATACAAGAGATGTAAAGAATAGTTGCGTAATTAAACATACTCTATTAACTCAAAAAATTCAGTGATAAATATTCACAACAAATATATTTAAATGTATTTTTATCATATATTTAATAAAAATGCACAAATATACAAAATTGTTTTCTGTTATTATTGCAGTTACATTTTCATCGTTTTTATAGTATAATCAAATATAAGATAAAATAAATATTAGATACTTTACCGACAAATATTTACTTTATCAGTGAAGATGTATAGTTTAGAAAGGAATAATAATTATGAAAAAAATCACAAAAGTTGTTTGTTCAACTGCTCTTATCGTAGGTATGCTTGGAACAGCTCAAGCTTTTTCGGTTTCTGCGATGGTAAGACCTATAATTACAGGTGATGTTGACGAGAATTTTAAAGTTGATATCAATGATGTTACACTTCTTCAAAACGGACTTGCCGGCAAAGCGGAACTGTCACCAAGACAATTTTATGCAGGAGATGTCAATTTTAACGGTGTAAACGATGTCAGTGATGTTACTCTTATTCAGGAACATATTGCCGGTACATATGAATTTGAGAGAAATAGTACTGCTTCGGAACACATTATCAGTAATTTTTGCGCCGATTATGATTCCGGAAAGGCAATGGCAGGCACTCCTGTAACATTTACCGCAACAATGGATTCGGGCGTTACACCGTTCAGCTATGAATTTTTGATTAACGGCGAGGTTGTTCAGCAAAAATCAGAGTTAAACACATTTACTTATACATTTAGTGAAAGTGGCAGCTATGATGTTTCGGTAAGGAGTTATAACGCTATTGATGATTGCGCAGAGGAAACCCTGTATAATTATACGGTAGTTGACGCATATGAAAGTGAAAATCCTGTTATTTGCGGTATTCATACAGATAAGGACTACATCGGTAAGAGCGATAAAAATGTAACAATTACCGCAAATGCATTTATGGGAACTGCTCCTTATCAGTATAAGTTTACACTTGACAACGGTTTATTGGTACAGGATTATTCGGATGACAATAATTTCTTTATTGATATGCATAAACTTAATTATGAGAACAATACTCCGTTAGAAATAGGCGACCATACCGTACTCGTTGAGGTCAAGGATGCAAACGGAAATACTGCATCGGAAGAATTTACCTTCGTAGTTAATTACGATAAAATGTAATAATTAACAATTGTTAAAAATCCCTGCAAGCTCTTTACTTTAGCTTGCAGGGAATTTTTAATTAATTATATTGATAAAAGCAATATTTTTATAATTTGAGCACATTATATAATATATATAAATTTATATGTTATTTTAATTCAGTTTTATAACAAACAAATACCACCGTTTCTCCTTAATCTGCCATTCTTGCCAGTAAATTGACTTTTATGCCAAATAGTTGCAATTGTTGTCATTAATGTGTATTATATTAGCTGTAAACAAAAATATGCAATCAAAAAATTAAAGAAATGAGGTAATTGTTTATGAGTAAAGCAGGTGCAATTTTAATCACATTTTTCCTTGGTGGTTTAGGTGTACACAGATTTTTGACAGGTAAAATCGGTACAGGCGTAATTTGGCTTCTTACAGGTGGTGCTTGCGGTATTGGCTGGCTTGTTGACCTTATTATGGTTATTGCCGGTAAATATACTGACAAAGACGGTAATGTATGGGGTACAAACTGATCTTATACATAATGAAAGTTGCGATAGCATAAAGTTTTGTGGGCGTTGCCCAGGTACAAACTGATCTTATACATAATGAAAGGGGTTACTAATGGCTTTATGTGTTAAGATCAACAACATAAAAGCCAAAAATTCCTATTCTATTGAAAGTTTTTACAAAGCAATTAAAGACAAGCATTTTTCAGCCGGTGTTCCGTCACTGACTAAATACGGTGCCGCAAGTATTATAACATTCCCTGCAATTGACAGTCAAAACCAAGTATGGATTATGAAAAACGGTTTATCTACCAAGTCGCATAAATTTTCCATACAGAAATCATATGAGGCAGGTCTTGATAATATCGAAAAAATCATTTATCACGACTCTGAAAATCATAGTTCTTTCGGCTTTGATTCGATTATTAACGACAATGCAAAGAAATGCGAACATCTTGTTGACATCACTGCAAAAGAGCTTTTAAAACCTAATCTTTAAAACCGACAGGTACAATCAATTTCCGATTGTACCTGTTCTTTTTATGGTTTTATTCTAAATGTTGGGGTAGCAATAATAAATTATGGTTAGCAAATTGTAAAATGAAGATGAAAGAATAAAAAAAGAATATCCAGAGAAACGATTTCGTAGTAGAATTAAGTTACCACACCTAAATTTGAAAGGAAATCATCACTATGGATGCACTTAATTTTACACAAACACACAAAAGGTCAACACTTAACAAGAGAAACCTTGTGCTTGAGCGTATTTGATGAATGATGCAACGATGAATTTGTGCATTTGGAAAAGCCGCTTCAATAGCCTGTCTGAAACCTGTCAGACCGTCCACGCAGAACAGAAATACATCTTTTTTTATTCATAACTATAGACCTCTTGATATGTAACCTTTGTTTCATTGCATCTCCTTTAATTAAGTTTACTGTTGTTACAGTCCTGTTTCAGAGGAACTATATCTTTTTTAAGTAAGAAGAAGAGTGTACAATATTACAGATTTTATTTAAAATAATGCTAATTAATATCGGTACAAGTAGACCAAATATAAGATATACAAAAGCCCACTGTTGCAAACCGTTTGGAAGATAGTAGTACCATATACTTGATTTAAATGATGCAACATTAAAGTCACCAAACAATGTGCCTGAAGTAATGCGGCTTAATCCGTAGAATACAAATTTTAGGCACATAAAGCCTACAAGCTGATTTACCATAATTCCGTATGTGTTGTCAGCTATAAGCCTTACAAGCTTGCTGTTTCCTATGGCAGGTACAAGCAATCTTGAAACTCTCAACCAAAATGCAATTGCTGTGATTGACGAGATATACGGAATTACAAAACCGTTGTTGAAATTAGTGAACGATGACGGCGTGTACTCCAAATTTTCGCAAAAAGTTAAAAGTATCAGCTGTACAGCAAATATAATTGCAAAGTACGCAACATTATTGAGAGTGTCTTTCTTTTCAAGCACAGCTTTATAAAAGCGACCGAATTCATAACAGGGCAGGAAAAACATTGTTCTGACAAAAAGTTTCACTATACCGTTAATTACAGTCGGATTTTCTATTGCAGTGTTAATTCCTATCATTCCGATTGCGAGATACACTATCAAAACTATAAATTCATTGTCAAGATGAATCAGTTTCAAAAATTTTCTGAACAGCACATTTATTATACAAACCAAAAACAGCGGGTACACAAACCATGAACCGAGGTTATATTGAAAAGCCTCACCGTCAACAAACGGCATAACAAAAAGATTGTATAAATCAGGCTTTGCACCTATAGTAAATCCAAACAAACCGAGAAATGCAACCATACCACCGTAAAATATATTCCACAGATACGCAGGAATAAGAAGCCGCTTTGTTCGTTTCCATATGTATTTTCCGATATTTTCTTCATAATCGGTTTTGTAAAAATATCCCGATATAAATACAAACAGTGCCAAATTATACGAATACGGCGGAAACCAGTTATAAGCAAGTTCCATTCCGCCATGATAACAATGTCCGGAAACTATAATGATAATTCCGATTGCCGACAAAAGTTTGAATTGCAAATTCACCCCTCCGTCAGTATTAACGCTACGCAAATTTCTACCCTTTTCCAAAATTCAACTCTCCTTAATTTTTGATTTATATTAAATATTACTGCTTATTTTTCCCTTTTACTTAGAGCATATCTGAAACCAGAAACGGAGAAACAAATATGCTCTACAAATATTTTACCGAAAAACTCTTAGTATTGCAAGATGTTGATATAGAAAAAGTTGAAGAAATTGATAATTCAATCCATATTAACTGCCGGTTAAAACGAAAACCTCACAAATGTCCTTGCTGTGGCAATTTAACTGATAAGGTTCACGATTATCGTGAACAGCCTATAAAGGATATTCCTGCCTTTGGCAAGCACATCTTTATTCATCTTTATAAGCGTCGATATCGTTGCTCCTGTGGCAAGCGTTTCCCTGAAAATGTCGATTTCCTCCCTCGTTATCATCGTATGACTAACAGATTGTCTTTGTATATCATTGACAAATTGAGAAATGAAGTTTCTTTTTCAAGCGTTGCAAGAGAGGTTAACCTCTCTGTAAGCTCCGTAATCAGGGTTTTTGATTTAGTTTCCTACGCTCCTAAAAAGCTCCCATCTGCTATTTCTATTGATGAATTTAAAGGCAATACGAACAGTGAAAAGTATCAATGTATTCTCACCGATCCTGTCAACAAGGTTGTTTTGGACATTCTTCCAAAAAGATATGCGCATTTCCTAACTGAGTATTTTAACCATTTTGATAAGTCACAGCGTGACAAGGTTCAGTTTTTTGTCAGTGATATGTGGAAACCCTACTCTAATATTTCTTCTGTGTGGTTTAAAAATGCCTCACAGATTGTTGATAAATACCATTGGATACGGCAAGTTATCTGGGCTTTTGAGGCTGTTCGTAAGCAGGAACAAAAGAAATTCAGCAAATCTCATCGCAGATACTTCAAGCAATCAAGACAGCTTTTACTAAAAAGATTTGACCTCCTTTCTGACGAACAAAAACAACAGGTAAATGTTATGCTTTTTACTTCTCCAACTCTTTCTACTGCTCATTTTTACAAAGAGGATTTCCTTAAAATCCTTGATTGCAAAGACCGACAGTCTGCAAAAACAGCTTTTTCTGATTGGATAAATTCTGCTTTAGACTGTGGTATTGCACAATTTGTAAAATGTGCTAACTCTATGCTCAATTGGCTTCCAGGTATTCTGAATTCTTTTTCTTCTGCTATCACCAACGGTTTTACCGAAGGCTGCAACAACAAGATTAAGGTACTTAAGCGTAATGCTTATGGTTACAGAAATTTTAAGCGTTTCCGTAACCGTATTTTACATATGTTTTCTCACCAAATGCAAAAACAAGCGATAGCTTGATTTACTATCGCTTGTTCATTTCAATTCTTCTTTTTCGGATTTACCCCAACTATTGACATAGAACCAGATAACAAAAAAAACAGAGCAGCTATAAAAACTACTCTGTTATGGCTCCCCCAACTGGGCTCGAACCAGTGACATCATGATTAACAGTTTGAATTTGCTAAAATAGTTTGTAACTGTTCTTCAACTGTTCCTATTCCCTTGCACCTTATAAGAGGTATATTAATCTGTTCAAAAAGTTTGTTTTTAAATTCGTCTTTTTCGTTGCTGTGGCTGTTATCGTCAAGCTCTATTGCAACTACAATTTTCAAAGTTTCTTTATCAAGCAATAAAAAATCAATATGCTTACATCTGATTTTTGCAAAGTATTTCATATATTCAGATTTATTATTAACTTCTACAAAATCTGCAAGTCTGACTTTTGCAAGAGGAAGTAAATTTTTGCTTTCTGCAATCTTCTGCAACTGCTTGTAAAAATAAAATTCGTTCTTTGTAAACAAATACTTTTTCTTATACGATTTATAATCATCAACGCTGATGTTTTCTTCTTTCTCTTCTTCAACATCTACAGTATTTGTCTTATCAACATTCAAGTTTTTGCTTTGCTGTAACTTTTCATTAGTTTTCTTATTTCTAACGCTTTGCGATGCTACTTCTAATATTATTACTATAATACCTATTACAATTAATATTCCCCAGTTCATTTTATTCTCCTATTTCATTTCAATATTATGTATTTTATTTTTACCTGATATACTTAGCTGATTTTTTACGCCAACTTTGTAGTTTGGTGTTGGGTCATTAGTAAGTCCTAAAATATAGTCTGTGCTTACTTCGTGGAACTTTGCAATATCAACTATAATATCTGCGGGTATTGTAGTTTCCGCTCTTTCGTATCGTTGGTACTGTGTTGTATATAAACCTAAGCGTTTTGCTATTTCTGCTTGTGTTAGATCTTTATCTTCTCGTAAGTCCTTGATTCTATTATAATACCTTTGCTTTTTGTTCACTAAATTCACCACCCCTTTGAAAATATTTTACACAAAAAACACAATTTTGTATTGCAATTAACACGATTATGTGTTACAATATAATTATTAAAACACATATATGTGTTTATACGCAACTTAACAACACAAATATGTGTTGTTATGCTTAAAGGGGACATAAAAATGAATGCTGCACTTGTTACACAAATAATTCATATTTTATGTAAATCAAGACTTATTGAATGTCGTGATTTTTCATATTCATCTGTTTATATCAACGATGTGCTAATTTATTTTGATGATTTTGAAATTTATGACGGTTTTTTATGTCTTGACTTCAACGGTTATCAAATTGTAAGTATACATCTTAATGACATTTATAAAATATGCTAATCACTCGGTTTATGCGACATAAAAAAGACACAAATAAGAGTAATTCTCCCTGTACGCTTTGAAAGGAGTATGTAACACTGATAAGTTTTTAAGTTACTTAATGTCAAGTCTTTCCGAGTGTCCCATAAAAACTTAAAATAACAAAGGAGTGAACAAGATGATCGAATTAAAAAAAGTATTAGGCTATAAGATTGGCGACTTTAAAACAGATGACGGCGAAATGCTCCATTATATTCATTTATACTGTGCTTTTCCAAAAGATGATGTAGTAGGACTTGCAGTTGAAACATTTAAGGTAGCTACTGATGATGTTCTTGATGATGTTAAATTCGGCGACTATGTAGAGCTTTATTTTAATGATAAAAAGCGTGTAGTTCTGATTAACAAAATTCCTGCAACTGATGATATTAAAGCAGCTTTCTACGATTCAGAACAAAGCATTGACAATTTGGAGGATAAGTAATGAACAGTATTATTTATTTTGGCTGTGGCATAGGTTTTGCATATCTTCTTAAAGTGCTGAAAAGCAAGAAAAACAAAGATTTCAAATGCGGTGATGAAGATGTATGTTCAAATTGTAAGTTTCATTCTGTTGTTATTGACTCAATATCAGAGGTAGAAACAAATGGCAACAATTGATGAACTTGTAAAAAGCATAAACAATCAAAACGATATTATTTTGCAAGGTTTTATTGTAGTTGTAGCTATACTTGCAATTGTTATCGGACTTATAACCGCAAAGGCATTTTCTTTTTGGAAGTGGTAAAAATGAATTATGTAGTCGAAATTATGTCTTTGTTTCCATACGGTTTTGGAGCAGGATTTATAATCTATACTTGTTTAAGTTTACTAAGCATTGGAATTTATAAGGCTATTGGTCTTCTTAATTTCAAAGCTTGATATATAAGAAAGGAGTTTTTTTCATGAGTAAAGTAAAAAGTTTTCTTAAGCGACACAGTAAGAAGTTTGTAGCTGTTGCATCTGCTTCTATGATTGCTGCAGTATCTGCAATTTCTTCATTTGCTGCCGAAAGCGGTACACCTGTAAGCTCATCAGATATGCAAAGTAGTTTTTCTACCGCTATTTCTTCAATTCAGAGTGATGTAATGGGCTACATTATGCTTGCTATTCCTGTTGGTTTGGCAATTTTCGGTGCAATTATCGCAATCAAGAAAGGCATTTCGTTCGTTCGCAGTCTGATTGGTCGTTAATTATGTTTACCTCTCAACAATTTAGGGGCAGGGTTTAAAATGCCCTGCTCCTATTGTTTTGTAATTAATTTTAGCTTTTAGATTGTAAGGCACGCCGTAGGCAACTTCGGAAATCTGATGTATCTATTCTCTGAAAAAAGTTTTAAAAAAAAGTTTAGTCTTTACTCGGAAAAAGCAAATGATAAAATGTTTAAGCCGAGTGACTTAAATATAAGTTTTAGCTTTTGAGTTGCTCGGCGACTTAAAGCTATCATTTGCTTTTTCCGAGTCAAGACCTCCGCAGGAGCTTTTTTTAAAAAGTTTTTTCAGACATAGCTTAAAAAGGTGTGATTTTATGGCAATTTCGCTTTACAGTGGTACTCCGGGCTCATACAAAAGTTATCATGCAACAGAAGATATTATAAAATGGCTCATGCGTGGTAAAAATGTTATTGCTAACTTTCCTGTTGACGCTAAAAAATATAACAGCAAGAGAAAACTTGGTAAGTTTATTTTTTTGACAAATACTGAACTTACAGTTTCATATTTGCTTGATTTTGCTAAAGTAAATCATAGTATAGGCTTAAAGCCACAAACTCTTGTTGTTATTGATGAAGCAAGTATTTTATTCAATCCACGACAATTTGATAGAAAAGATCGCATGGAATGGGTTAATTTTTTTGCTAATCATAGGCACTTTAATTATGAATTTATTTTAATTGCTCAACAAGACCGTATGCTTGATAGACAGATAAGAGGTTTATTAGAGTACGACTACAAACATAGAGCATTGAAAAATTGGAATTTAGCATTTGCATTACTTTCGCTCGCTTGTAAAGGTTTATATCATGTTGTTGAATATTGGTATCCGTGCAAAATCAAGACTGCAACACATTTAAAAAAATTCAGTCAGCGTGTCGCAAATTGTTATGACACAATGGCATTATTTAAATTTTCTGATGATAAGAAATCAGATGTACAAAACAAAACTAATTTAAAATCAAGCTTTTTTGATAAATCAAAGATTAAGGAGGCTTTTAACAATGAACAGAGTGTTAAAGTATCTGAAAAAACATAATATCGGCAAGAAGTTGTTGTCATTGTTATTGTGCCTCTTAACTGTTGTGTGTTTCGGCGGAGTGCTTGAACCTGTTAATGCTGTAACAGGTGTTGAAGAAATTATTATGTTTGTTATAGGTATAATGGTTGCTTGTGGTGTTACTTTTACATCTGCCGAGGCAGCACAAAGCACTGCACGACGGTATTATAATTCTGTTGATTCTGACACGAAAAGCATAATAGATAAAGCTAAAGAACAGTACGACGCAAAAAAAGAGTATTATACAGTAACAACAAACGGCTTAATTATGTGCTTAGCAAGTGAATGGCAAAAAATCTTTGATTCTATTGCCTCTTTTATTTTTAATCCTTCTGTAATAGCTGATTCTAGTTATGTCGATTTTAGTGTACCGCAAGCGACTTTTAAAAACTATGATAGTTTTGTTTCTCTATTACAGCAAAATGGTTCACTTGATTTTGATTATCAAGTCACAAGAGATAGTTATACTGCATTTACAATTGGCAGTACTATGATTGAATTTGTAGGACAAGATCGCACAGGTAATTTCCCTGATGAAGTTATATCTGCTTTTTCTTCTAATACTCATAATGTTATTATGAAAGTATCTATATTAGGTACACAGTATTCTTTCTATTCTCTTATATCTTCACAACCTTATATGAATAATTATATTAATTATTATGATTATCAATATCAATTCACATTAAAAGATTCTGTAATTAATTTTGGGTTTAGAATTAATTCTAATTTTCTTTATAGCTATAGAAGTTTAATTGCTGGACTTGATTTTTCACAACCTCTTACTCTCATGTATTATGGCTCCGAACTGCTTAATGTTACGAGCATTGAAGGACATCGATATACTATTACTGGTTCGTTTGGTAATATTGTTTGTGATGATGGTACTATATTTGGTTCTGATTATTTAATGCCTTGTGATTCTGATAAAGTTACAGACGAATATTTAACTAAGACGTTCACATGCGACCCGTCAATCTCTATTGGTAACGACTATATAGGAACAGACACAACTTGGACTGATTCTGTTGCTGATGCAGGAAGTGGCTCTATTGCTTTTCCTTTGGATGTTGATGATTTAATCGACTTAAGTCCGTCAGATGTTCGTGACAAGACATTGACAGACACTGGTGATATAGCAACAGATAAGACAGACACTAAAGACGATACAAAAGATGATACTAAAGACGACACTAACACCAAACCGAACAAGCCGTCAATTCCGTCTTTGTCTTTACCTGAAATATTATTTAAAGAAAAATTCCCGTTCTGTTTGCCTTGGGATGTTTACAATGTTTTTGCTAATCTTGTAGCTGAACCCGAAGCACCTGTTTTTTCTATTCCATTTAAATTTGAAAGATTAGGTATTGACTATGAATTTACTATTGATTTATCTGAATTTGAAGATATTGCAAAAATATCAAGATTTTTTAGTAGTATAGCATTTGTAATTTTTTTAATATTAGCAAGCCGTAAGCTCATAGGTGCAGAATAATGGAAATTTTTGGCGAAATTTGGAATTGGATATGTGACACGCTATATGACTTGTTAAAAAGCATAATAGATTTACTTCCTGATAGCCCATTTACTATGCTTTCAAATTCACCGATAGCTGATTATTTACCTTATATCAATTATTTTGTTGATTTTGAATTTATAGTAAATACTCTGTTATTGTGGCTTATAGCTGTTGCTGGCTATTACACATATAGCGTAATTTTAAGAATGATAAAAACTATTGATTAAGGGGTGGCGGTTTACCGCCGGGGTTCCCTAAATCAATAGTTTTTATAAAAAGAAAATTGGCGAAATTTTGTTAGTTTCGCCGTGCACAGCAGGCTAACAGCTGTGCACAACCTACATTTATAGCATAATTTTTTTAAGGGGACGATTTTATGAACGCACATATTTTAGATTATCAAAATAATAAGATTATATTTGACTGGTTATCTTTTACAGATAATATATCAAGTCCGTTTGATATAATTGAATTATTAGGAATGCAGGATTGTCCTTTTCAAGAAATTGGCGGTATTCGTGGTATTCAAGGATTTCAGAGTAGATTATATTTCAACTCTATCTCAATACATTATGACGGGTTTAAAGGTTATGTATGGGTTGAAATGTCAGGTCAAGGTTGCAGAGCATTTGAAGAATTAGGTCACGGAAATTATAAGAAGATTTTTGATTATATTCTTGCAAACCCTGATGATGTAAATATAACTCGCTTAGACATAGCTTATGATGATTTCCGTGGCTATCTTAATATTGAAAAAATAGCAGATGATACAGAGAAAGGAAATTTTGTATCAAGATTTGATGATGCAGAAGTTATTCGATCCATTAAGAAATCTCGTGAACAGAAAGGTATATCTGTTACACACGGTTCTATGCGTTCAAATATCTTTATTCGTATATATGATAAAGCAGTAGAGCGTAATCGTTCATCTGAAATACCTCATTGGATAAGATGTGAAATGCAGTTAAGGCGTGAGAGAGCTTTTGAATTTATAAGATTATATATGTGCGAAGATGAAACAATAGATCATTTATACTTTATAGTACTAAATCATTATTTGCGATATGTTGAGCAATTCGGCAACGATAAAAATAAATGGCGTTGGGATATAGCAAGTCATTGGTTGCAATTTTCTACATCTGTAACATCTGAATCTAAATCATTGTTTGTTACTGTCGGTCTTGATTATAATGCTCTTAAACTCAATAGTTATGTAGAAAATCATTGTGCTGGTTTTATTTATACTTATCTTCAAATTAATTCTATTGATAAGCTTCTTGAAGTAACTGATAAATTTAAAGCTAAACTTAATCCAAAATATAAGCTATTGCTTGCAGAGGACAAGGCATATAAGGAGAAAATTTCAGAAAATGAATGTGCTTAGTGCTTACAACGAATTTATACAGGAACAAAAATTTAGAGGAAACTCTAATTATACGCTTGACTATTACAAACGCTCATTAAAAATGTTTTTGAATTTTTGCGGAAATGATATGGATATTGAGGATATTGATGTAGTATTGTTTAAATCATATCAATTATATATATCAGAAAATCTTGATATTAATAGGGTTTCTGTTCGTACATATGCAAGAGCTGTTAAGGTGTTCCTGCGGTGGTTATATTTTGAAGATTATATCGACATAGATGTTAATAAATTATTACTAATGAAAGCTACAAAGGATGTTATTATTCCATTATCTGATACAGAAGTAAAAGAATTAATTAGATATTATGATAATTCTACTTATTTGAATTGCAGAAATAAAACAATGCTTATGTTAATGCTTGATTGCGGTTTAAGACTTAGTGAAGTTGTTAATCTTAAAATTAGTGATTTAGATTTAAAGAACAATTATTTAATTATTAATGGCAAAGGTTCTAAACAGCGACTTGTTCCATTTGGCATATTAACAAAAAAGCAATTAGTAATATATATGCAATACAGAGTTAATCTTAACAATAATAATTCATTATTTTTAAATCAGAATTTAACAGCTATAACTACAAATACTATAAAAATGCTATTTGCAAGGCTTAAAAAGCAAGAAAAATTCAAGCGTATATATCCCCACTTGCTCCGTCATACATTTGCAACCAACTTTATCTATGCCGGAGGTAATCTTGAAGTGTTGCGTGTTCTCATGGGTCACTCAACGATTAATATTACTCAGATTTACATACATTTAGCGGCTCAAAAACATTTACTTAATGACAGCTATCAAAGCGACCTTGACCGTTTACTCTGATGTGTAAAACTGACATTATAACTTTTAAAATTGAGCAAAAGAAAACAGAGTAGTTATAAAAACTACTCTGTTATGGCTCCCCCAACTGGGCTCGAACCAGTGACATCATGATTAACAGTCATGCGCTCTGGCGAGTGTAGGGAAAAACATCAAAACATCGATATAAACTTTATCTAAATTCTATTTTTTCTAATAGTAAAAATATTAATTAATACTGATAATAAAATTGGGGAAAGACTTACTATAAGTTTAGCCAAAAATCCATTTTGTTCTATATTAACACCAAATAATAACATAATACATAGAGCAACCGATATAATTATAGCACTTAAATTAGGTAAAATATACCTATCAAAAAATTGTGATAAAGTTGCTTGTTCCCACCACACTTCAATATTTTTTGTAATGAATTCGTGTATCTGCTCTACTTCATTACAAAGAATAAGATATTTACATTCATCTCTTATTAAGTCTATTTTTTCTTTTATTCTTTGTACGGAAATTATCTGATTAAATGAATTATATCGGTTGTAACAATTATCAATTAACTTTTGCAGAGAAGTATATTTCTCTCTTAATTCTTCATCATCCATTGATATTCTTTGATTCAATTCTAACATACATGTTCTGAATAATATTTCAGATTTTTCAGAATATAAAGCAATTTCTAACTTTAATATTAATTCTAATATGGTTTTATACTTACACATTTCAGAACTATCACTAGGTTTAAAACTTATAAGTTGATTAATAAATCTTTGAAATTTTTGGTATTTATCGTTATGTAACAATTTGCGCGGCATAGCCGTCAATTCGCTCCATATGTCTGCACGCATTGGTGGATTATCTAAATGGAAAGATATCCTATGATTTTCTTTTTTAGAAAAATCATTTTGGAAAACCACCAAAGTAATTAAACTACATCGTTCAACTTTACCGTCCTTTTTTACTGTAATAGGTAGCTTGATTTTCTTTTTAGTAGGGTTGTTTATTGCTATTAACAACATCCCTTTCCAGCCTGGATCCAATGTTGTAGATACATTTCCTAATCCTTTTGCGGAATTACGAACACGAGAATGAAATGTTCCCGCAATCTTGCTATCTGTCTGAATATATTCATATGATAATATTAATACAGTATCATTTGGATTAATGTAAGTATAGCTGCCTTCTTCACTGTCAAAAATCATTTGCGGAACACCTTTTTTTATTGAATAAACTAAATTTGAAGGAGAAATATTATATCCAATTCCTTTCGCTTTTTGATCATTGAACGGAGCAATTAATATCCCCTGATGGTTCTTTCTGCATTCAATAATATCAGGTGCTATAAGCATGGCACTAAACTTTTTTCTGTTATTTTTCATAAAATCACTTCTATCATAAAAATTGTCATTTTACAACTATATTTTCAGTTTTGTCACCCAACCATAGTTCATGCTCATCTTTAAGAGGAAGCAAAGGAGTATACAACTGCATATAGGCTCTGCCGATAGCACCAGTAAACAATATAAATTCAGGTCTGCTTTCGTTGCTTCCTGCGCATAAAACATGTTTATATGATATTCCAGAATAAGGTTCTATATAGTAGATTTTAGATATCTCCATATATTTTGCTTTTTTAGAGCACAATTCACACGGACTTGATGTCGTAAATAAACAACCGCCTTTTACAAGTATTTTTCCAGTTGGTCCTAAATTTAGAAAAGCAGTTTCTTCGGCATGAAGCGAACGTGGATGAACTTGATTCTGCTTGTTAGTAATTTTATTATATAAATCCTTAAAGCAATAGTAGGGCAGCTTTCCATTTTTGTATAAATTATTTTCAGAAGTGTATACTTCTTCAACATTCTTTTTGATTCTGTTCATCAACTCTTCGTTATCATCATTTTCATAATCACTATATGTCTCAACAGACCAATGATTTATAAGTTCCTTTAAATTTCTATAGGAACAAGGTATCTGATCTTCAGGTTGTTGATTCCAACCTATAGACAACAAATGATAATCTTTATCAGTAATAACCGCACCAACCTGTCTTGAAATACAACCGGAATTTAATTTAGCAGTATATGCAATTTGCATACATCTTTCTAAATGCGTTGGTAATATTAAGCCAGGATGCATGGCAAGTGATACATATTTAATCAATTCATATTTTATTTTGAGACGTGAAGCATTATCTTTTATATTATTGATAAATATATCTGCAGAATCTAAACAGCTCGAAACATTTTGAAGAATAAAAGGTAAAACATTATTTAACTTAAGCTCAACAATTTGAGTTACAATTTTTGTTGCGATATATCCATTGTTTTCTGAAAATTCGGATTTTTTCTCAGAATCCACATATTCTTTACATATCTTTTTAAAATATGATAGAGTTTCAATTGTATCTATTTCTTTTACTTGATCCCGATTTAATCCTTTATGCTCCAAACGTTTTTTTCTTTCGTCGTCCTCTGTATATATTCCAAGCAAATAATAGTTGCTGTATCTTTGTTTAAGAAACAATGATTCAAATGGATTTTTTATTGAATCTATAACAACTAAAGTATGCTTATTATGTTTATTTTTAGAATCATTAGATTCAATTTTTTTAGCTTGAAAAGATATTAATTTGTTACACCAAATTGTATTATAGCTACTTAATAATTTTATTGCTATATTAATATCCTCCGCAATATAAACATAACCGTTTTCTTCAAAATGCACATCACCGATTAAATACGGTTTTTTACAAATTCTTAAATTTATTCCAAGCATCTGCATTGCTAATATTGGTAAACTTTTGGAATACTTTTTTATTTCATCCCAAAATTCATGAACCACTATCGGTAAAAAATCATAAATATAACGCCTTAATATCCAAAAATATAACGGATTTTTAAATGTGGTTTTATTCAACCTTTTATCTTTGTATACCATAAACATTTTATACAAATCTTTGTTTTCAATCCAAATACATGTGCCATCTTGATAATACTCAATTTTATCACCTGTACCGTCCAATTCAAATGTCTTTGCCTCACTTATCATACATTCTTTATCATGATATTCATTAATATCACTATCAATATTAATTGTGAATTTTTCTTGAAAATCTTTATCTGGTAAATTATTTAGGTATTCTCCAATTAATTCATTATCACCAGGATCTAATTTAAACCATTCTGCAAAATTAAAATACATTTTTAGTTTAAAAAATTTTTCACGAATTATATTTAATGTCTCATTTTTATTGGAAGCTATTTTTTCACATAAACCCACAAGAAAATTCAATAATTCTTCTTCACTTTTTTGTAATACAGTAGCAGTAATTAAAGCACTCACTTTTATTCTATAAAAATGTCTCCAATTTACTTTTGCAAAGTTATATAATATACGATATTCATGTTCATTATACAGATTATTGTGTATTGAACCAGGTGTAGACAGAAAAAGCCTTTCAAAATCTTGTTGACATATTTTAGAAACAGTTGATGAGCCAGAACCAGTTTTACCACAAAGACCTATAACTATAAAATCCTCTTGTGAAGTGTACAAATTATTTATAATCTTATAATGAATCGGTTTCTCAACTTCATTATTTCTAATTACATCTGTTTCAGCATTCTTTGAAGTACTGAAACCTTCGTTCTTTAACTGTTTAGAATTTATAGATAGTTTTTCCATTGTTAATATCTCCTTTCTTCATATTCTTATTTTTTAACAAATTGAATTTAATTCATCATTTTATTTAAAACCAATATAATTACATATTATCCCATAGTTATATGCTTAGTAAAATTCACGAAACACACTTCAATGGTTTGTATAAAATTATATTTTAATTCCGTTTCTTACTAAAAAAATAAGGAATTCCGTCAAAGAATTCTATTAAATTCTCAAATGCTACCTGAGGTAATTCTTCAACATAGCTTTCATAATTTATTCTTTTAGATTCGGTGAAACCAAAATAAGTATGTCCTTGTATATTAGTCTTTATCCAATCAAGATTTTCTTTTGCATCAGCAATTTTGGAGTCATATTCACCTTCAAATAACTCAATTCTTTCCTGTGCATTTTCATTCTGCTTTCTGAAATATTTTAAACATTTATCTTTATTCTCAGATAATCCATTTCTAAGCCTTTCATACACTTGATCTTCACTTGCATATATGTTATGACTTACAAGTAACTCTGGAGAAAATAAATAACCTTCAATAGAGCTAAATTTTGTAATATGCGTTTTTGAAATTGCTTTTGAAGCAAATTCACTATCAAGATTACTATTTAATTGATTCTCCAAAATTTCTTTAACCATGTCTTCTGACTTTGTATCTGCATCTCGGATTATTGCAAATTCATCACTCATTGTTGTTTTTTCTAAGAACCTCAGTGTTGCATAAAATCCAATGGTTTTGCATGATTTTGTATCAATAACTGATAATCTTTCTAAGTCAATATCGTAGTATTTATCTAAAATACGCTCAACTATATACTTATCATCCTGACCCTCAACAAACAGTATAAAATCTGTATTTAATACATCCTGACTAGAATATCCTATTTCCTTTAGCACATCGTCAATAGTTGTATTTTCAGCAATACTGCAATATCTTTCTTCATCCAACTTAACCTTTCTTATATTTTGCGTACTAAACTCTCTCAACATTATTGGTGAATGTGTTGTAAAAATGACTTGATTATTCTCCGTAATTTCAGATAGCGTTTTAGCCATAGACTTTTGCAATTGAGGATGTAAATACAGCTCAGGTTCTTCGATAATAAAAATTGTATGTTTAGCACTTATTGCTTGATACGACTGCAATAAAGATAATATATAAACGCTACGAACACCTGCACCAACATTTGAAAGTTCAACCTCGGCATTAAGCACAGGATCAAACAATTTTGTAAGAATTGAAAAGGACTTATCTATATTACTCGTTGCCTTAATATTTACCTTAAAACCTTTTTGATAATTTTTGGCAAACCGTTCCGAAATACTACTAGTAAACTTAGCTGAAGTGTTTTTTGTTTTATAGTTAATAAGTTTTTGCAGTTCTTCAATACTTAAATCCATTGGTGCTTTTTCATCAATTTTGCTTATACAGTTACCATCACAATCATCTATGTTGCAATTATAACAATCAATTTCTTTATTACTAAACAGCTCTGATTTTAATATGGTATTAAAAATATTTGCTGTGATCGTTCTAGCCTTTCCTGTTTCCTCTTCAAGAAAATTACGAGAATCATCAATAAAAGCCACTGACGGCAACAGATAAACAATATCTTTGTTAACAGTATATTCAACTTTTGAAGTGCCTTTTTTAAAAACTAAAGAAGCATGTATTAAGCCTTCCGAAATAGAAAATTTTTTATAAATAGCATTAGTCCATATAGGCTCAAAACTTTCTCTTGTAGATGTGTCTTCCAATGAATCTGCATTTAATACTTCATTTCTCAAACTTTTAAACTCAGAAAATGTTTTATCTTCAAAAATTGTTCCGTTTTTAACATCATTATAATCAGCTGCCGTTGAAGGAACTTTTGCAAAGCCAATTTTGCTGTCTAAAAAGAAATCAGATATATAATTCTCATCGCATTCTAAAACTACTTCAATCTCAAAATCATCAAAATTTTTATATATATCTTTTTCCTGAGGTATGTAGTCGCCAAAAAAGGTTCTTATTGCAGTTAAAAAGGCACTTTTTCCTGCATTGTTTTTACCAATAAGAACTAAAGCGCTATCAATATCTTTAATTGTCTGATCTTCAATACCACGAAATCTTTTTATATGTAGTTTTTTTATCTTCATAATATTTCCCGCATTTCTTTGATATATTATTTCTTATTCAAATATTTGCACAACACTTGAACATTAGGTATGTCCTTCCACAAATTATAATCACCAATAACAGCAATTCTATATTTTGCTCTTGATACTGCAACATTGATAATATTGGGTTTCTGCCCCACCCAATGGGCGGCTCCGATACCTGATTGATTATCACAACCCAATACAAGTATTACCTCGTTAGCCTCCTTACCTTGAAATGTGTGCACAGTACCACAATGTTCCTTTACCCATTCTTCTATCTTTTCGTTTTTAATATATTGAGACCGGCGTAAAACCTTACGCATCATTCTGCTTAAATTTTCCGCAACTAGTCTGAATGGGGTAATAATAAATAGATCCGGAAAACCATTAAAATCTTCAACAGCTTTAGCAAATATTTTTTCTGCAAAATCAATCTGATTAATTACTGTATGATCCTTATTTCCGTTTTCTTTGCCCTTAATATCAAACCATACCGAATAATCAATCACAAAACGAGTATCCTCCTTTGGTCCAATAGATTTTAAAAACATTTTGTTTTCATATGCGATCTGATTTGATATATTAAACATCGGATTTATACAGCGCCTATGAACAACTAACGGACAACCAAGCCAAATTTGTTCTCCGTTTATGTTTCTATAACCACCATATTCATTCATCTGATCGGCAAGCATCTGAACAGAAATTTCTGGTATTCTATAATACTCCGGAATATTATATTCATCAGCAAAACGCTTAACTAATTCTTTTGGCACAGTTAATACAGGTTCAACCTGCAATGGATCTCCAACTATAATTGCTCTTTGTGTTCTCCACAAGGCACCCAAAGCACTCTGAGGAGTTGCTTGTCCTGCTTCATCAATAATCAGTAATCCAAGTTCTTCTTGCTGAATATTAGATAAAAATGATTCTACTGATGCAAAAGTAGTAGAAACAACCGGTATTACTAATAACAAAGTGTTAAGTAATTCTCCATATGAATTTACACTATCCTCATTTGTATACTTTCCATCCCACAAAGAAAACAGCCTTTGTAAATTTTGCTTTACGCATTTACTTGTTAATACGAATGACTTATTCAGTTGGAGAGCCTGATAAAACAGTTCTTCTCTAAGTGCATTATATTTTTCATATACCCATGGACAGCTTTCTTGAGATTTTTCATTCTTTTCAATATTGTCCCAAAAACTATCGTCCGCCCAGTTATTCTGAAAAAGGCTTCTTTCTGACTCTATCTTCTTCTCGATAGCATCTATTTCTTTTTTAACGCTCTCCAGTTTTATTTTACAATCAAATAGCTCATCGCTGATGATGTCTATATCTTCTTTAATCTTATCGCAAACTCCTTTTTGTTCTGAAATTCGGATTATAATCTCTTCCTTTTTTATATTAAGAGTTTTCCATTCATTTACTACCAAATTGTGCTTAATAAACTTCAAAAATAACCTCTGAAATAAATTCATATTTGAAAACAAAAAATCAATTCGATCATTAACTGAATTAAAGTTGTCAGTTAATTTACTTAATTTTTTGTTTTCACAATCTAAATTTTTTTGCTTTTCAGATAATCTTGTTTCAGCTTGATTGTAGTTATTCTGTGCCGTAGTGTTTGCTGAAATAAGTACTGTCTTTTTATCTAACAGTGATTGGGCATCTGAAATACGTTTTCTTTCATCCAACACATTTTTAAGTGCTGAAATAAAATTGTCTCGGGCAGTACTCCAATTTAAAACCGGATTATCATAATAATGCTTGAGCGTAATTCCATCTTCAGCCCACCAAAGACGCTCTTTTAAATTATTCAGATTGCCCTTTTTTCCTAACTTTGCAGAAACAAGACCCCAAGCAGGTTGTCCGATAAGTTTGCTTGCAACATCAGAAAAATAGATATCACCAGAATTGCTACCTGTTTGTCCGGAGAATCTTCCGGTTCTGTCATTAGATATAGCTTTTGGGAGTTCTAAAGAAATGTTTTCAACCGCCGCATTATTATTTGAGGCAACCAAAATTCCATATTTTTTTAATCTTTTATCCATACAATAATAAGAACGATTATATTGATCACACGGATTTTTAAATTCAGCTATACTAAATGCTTGGTCAGGTTTATCAAATTCAACTAATAGCTTTGCTCTTTCTATAACATTGGATACAACAATTTCTTTTAATAATGTTGTTTTTCCTGTTCCCGGTGGTCCATTAATTGAAAAAATATCTTTTTCTCCACTGGTACAGATATTGATACCAATTTGTTGCATCAATGAAGGATTATATGTGGATGGCCAAGCTCCCAAAGGAAATCTCTCAGCAGTAACCCACTTTTTCATTTCATTAATATCTGAATCAATGCATTTGCGCTTTTGCGCATTTTCATTCTGATTTCCGGCAAGGACATATTCATTTAATTTTTTATTTGGATTATCAATTACATTTTTAATATCATTAAGATAAAAACTTTGAAACAACTCGGTTGACGTATCAACATCTGCAAAACTGCCGTCATTTTTTCTAAACTGCTGTTTCTTACGAGCCCATAAAGAAAAATCTGACATTTCGTCAGGCAAATTCAATATACAATTTACATCACTAAATATCTCATTTAAGGTAGATTCATCAACAGGTAATTTATTGTCATCCTGCTTTTTTATTATCAGTGTATCAATAGTATTTTGAAACACTTTAACATCGTCTGGATTTAATTCTGAATTAATAGACCCGGATAATACAATCTTAGAAACAGCCCACACAAAGCTTGAAACCGAAAATGAATTTGGAATATAAAAACCTTCTTCATCAACTTTAAAGGCAAATATACAAGTTATGGAATTATCCGGCTCAATACTTTCCTCTTCAGGAATATTAATTTCAGCTAACATCCATTTTATTAAATCTATTGACTTTATCTTACCAAAGTACAAATCATAACTCAGTCTTATTTTTTCATTCTTTTGCTCTTTTAGCCACGGTAATTTAACTTTATTTAAATTTATATCCTTTTTTATATCTACCGGCCAACACGGAGTAAAATATTCAATTTTATACCAGTAATTTAAAATATCATTAATCATTTGAAACTCCAAGATTATAATAAAAATCTGTATTGTTATAAAATTTAAATATATTCTAATTTAGAATGCCATTAACACCTGACTATCTATAAGAGTTCAGACATGTGTTTCGTTTTGCAAAATTCTTATAAAGGATAACTTACAATTATTAGAGGTTTACTTATGTTTATGTGTTTTTCTAGTGGTGATAGATATACTGTGGCTAAATCCTGTTTGTATCATTTAAAAAATTTCGGAATAAATGTGTGGTATGACTATCATGAATTAATACTAGGTGATGGTAAAAAAGAAAAAAATTTTGAATATGCTATAAAGAATAATCAATATTTTTTAATATTGTATAGTAATAATCTGTTTAAAAGTCCATGCGCAATTGAAGAAGAAAAAAGAATTTTTAATGAATTAAATACACGAAATATAACTATTTTTCCCTTGCTGTACAATATAAAGTTTACGGAATTGCCTATATCTTATCAAAATAAATTAGAAAATTATATATATAATGAAGTTGATGATACAAAAGGAACATTATCTTCAATTAATCAAATTGTAACAAAGATTTTAATAGATAAAATAAACAAAACAATGTACGATAAGACCCCTACTTTATCAAATTATAGTAAAAAGAATCTTAGTGATGATTATATAAAACAATTATTAGATACTTATAACCATATATCTGATGAAAATTTCAATGCACGAATAACAATGTTGTTCGCTATTTATTATTATATAAAATGCAATTATGGAATTGATCAAAAAATAAATTATGTGTATAAAATAATTGAGTATTTATTTGCTTTCACAAAGCTAAACATAGAGCATAATCATAAAGAATTGATTATAGCAGAATTATCTATGATAATTCTGCTTGACACTATTTTTTAAATTTTCATTAATTATTGAAAGAATTATTCTTGACAGTATTTTAGGATCATTTTCGTTTTCAAGAGCGTTTATGTATTTTTCTAAATAAGGATATTTAATAAGATTGTTTTTTACATCTTCAAGTATTATTCTTGCTGTTCCACCAGTACTACCAATAGGTATAATAATTCTATTAGGATTATTTTTTGTAATTTTATATTCTTCAAACATTCCGCTTTCTTTACTACCTGAACCATACAAAAAAATTGAAAAATTTGTTTTTTCTATCATAAAAGTTCTATGATTTGTTTTATCTTCATTAGATAAATGCTCATTAAAAGGAAACATTTGTAAATGTCTCCTAAAATTAATTACATTTTCTTCTATCATTAATTTTGTTGCTTCAGAAGCGATATAATAACCAATTTTATTACCATACCCATTGACTATAGTAAAACCGTTATTATAAAGTGTTCGAGTAATTATTTTACATAATTCATCTATTTCATACAGTTTTTTTTCGTCTTTTCCTTGATATGACCCAGAAATAAAAACATTTCTTTGATTAGTATAATAGTTAATTTCCGTTAATATTTCAGAAATTTCATTATAATCATCAATTAACAAAACATCTATTTGATATCTATTTTCTAAATCAGCAATATAATTTTTAAAATCTTTAGATTGAGAATTTTTAATTATTGTAAAATGGTGTGGCTGATTATTGTTAAAAGCTCTTCCTAATTCTGAAATACAAGGTAATACTAAAGAATCTGTAAAACTATATCCTAAAAAAAGAAAAGTTTTTGTTATTAATTCTCTTTTGAAAAAAGCTAAATAATAATGATGATTTTCATGATATTTTTCTAAATCACTTTTTGTAATTACCGCATTTTGAATATCCCTTATATCACCGTTAAGCTTAAATATATTAACATTTTTGTTTAAATCACAGCCAATTAAATCAGATTCTTTACTAATAATATTTGTTATTTTACCTATTTTTGATAGGTTATTTTCAAGGACTTGATCGAAATTCGTAGTCCATATAGAATTACATTGCATTAACGATAATTGATCAAGAGCTTTTGATGACACTAAAATCCTATTTATTTCTTTTCCAACCTTTTTATATAATTCATTTGTGCCAAATCTATTTGCATAAAATTGGGCAATATCGTAAATTTGATATTTAGTATTTTCGATATTAATATCCATTTCTTCAGCTAGTGGTAAAAAAAGATTTTTCCATGAAGGTAATCCCGCATCCACACTCATTCCGGCTCCTAAAAAAATAGCAGCACTATTATTTTTGCATTTTTCAGCGAATTTTTTTACGAACTCTTCTCTTTTTATCATACTTTCACATCCAATAATTAATAATTGTAAGTTATCCTTTATTCATTATTTTCAGGTAAGGTCAATAATACATTTCTGTTAACAAAATACGCTACACATCTTACATTCAACTGGTGTATGTCTATGTAGTACTTAATCTCATTCTAAGAAAAAAGTATTAAGCCTTAACTAAATCTATATTTCGGGTATGTAATATAAAAACATTTATAATTACCCTTTATGGTATTAATTATAACATAATTTGACAAATATTTAAATAACTTTTACGCAAATCAGTTATAAAATTTCACATAGTGTTTTTATGCATTTTGTATAATACAATTTTGTTTATTGCTCAATAAATAAAATTTTTAGGCAAAATAAATATAGATATTTGAATAGACTTTCTTTATTTTCTATTGCATAATAATTTTATTAAATATAAGGAGCTATATGCGATGGAAATAAAAAATGTACAAGCAAATAATCTAACAACTGATTATCTAAACTTTTGCCTTTCAAGAAAAAATCTTGATCAGAAAACGATAAAATCATACACTATTGATTTAAGGCAGTATTTTGAATTCACTATGGAATCTGCTATTGAATGGACAAACAAAAAATCCATTGAGCAATATATAAATTTACTGCACTGTAAGTACAAACCTAAGAGTGTTAAGCGTAAAATTGCTTCGCTAAAAGCATTTTTTCACTATCTTGAAATTGAGGAACTTATTGATATTAACCCTTTTCATAAGATACAAATCAAGTATAAAGAACCCTTTATTCTCCCAAAAACTATTCCCATAAATAATATTGAGCAAATTATTAGGTTTGCTTATCTACAACTTACCAAAGCGAAAACTGAGTATGCTAAAAAAGTTGCTCTGCGGAATGCACTCATACTTGAGTTACTGTTTGCCACCGGAATGAGGATTTCAGAATTATGCACACTCACGACTGAACAAATTGATTTTAATGATTACATAATCAAAATTTACGGAAAGGGCTCAAAAGAACGCCTGATTCAAATCTGCAATCAAAATGTTCAGGAGTTGCTCAAAAAGTATAATCAATCATTTAAATTTGAAATAGCAAACAACAAATTTTTCTTTATAAACAGGCTTGGCAACCGTCTATCTGAACAATCTGTTCGTAATATGATTACCAACTATGCAATCGGTGCAGAAGTGCCGCTGCACATTACTCCGCATATGTTTCGTCACTCTTTTGCAACTCTACTGCTTGAAGAAGATGTTGACATACGCTATATTCAACAAATGCTGGGTCACAGCTCCATTACCACAACGCAGATTTACACGCATACGAGTATCAACAAACAGAAGAATATTCTGTCTTCCAAACATCCGAGGAATAAACTTGAAATTGGGATATAATAAAAGCCTTGCGGGATTTTTTAACTCACAAGGCAATCAGAATACTTTATTCACTTTTATCAAAATCATTTTCTATTACATCGGAAATAAGGTTTGAAAAATCAACAGCATTTTTTGAAGTAATAACAGGTTTTCCTGTTCTTTCCTCAATATCTTTTCGTGCATTTCCGGCGACTTCTCCGCCCTCTTTTGCAACACTTCTGTTTTCAGAAAAAGACTGAGGATTCTTCTCTTTGGAAATCTCGGTTGTAGTAGCTTCTGCCAACATATTTAGAACCAATTCAAGCGTACTCATATTATCTCTCAAATTTTCCTTTTTAAGTCCTTTGAGATTTTTGTACTGCCGAGTTGTCATTCCTGACCATGCTTTTGTAATTTCATCAGTCAGAATTGCATATTCTACACCCTGCTTTACACCACGAGAATCCCATTCATCAGTAAGCTCTTTTCTTACCTGTATAGCCTGAAGTCTTTGATTTATCCACTCTCTGCTATATCCTTTTTTCAGGTATGTTTCAAGAGCTCGCTCTATGGTAAGTTCAGGGTCTATGGTTTCATCAATTCTCTCTCGACCAACTTCTGCAAGCCACATTTTAAAAGGTTCAGCTTTTGGCGACGGGATTGACTGTATTATTCTCAAAAGCTGCTCTGTATTTGCAACATCGGTTTTGTAATTCTTACCATCCTTAGGAGATGACATTTTCAGTTGTACGATATTTTCGTACAACTGGTTTGCTCCTTCAGCTTTAAGCTTTCGCTTAAGATCGCTCCAGTAACGACGAGGTTCATTACTGTCAGTCAGAACTGAAATTACATCCACAATAGAAAAATACCATTCTTCCTCTGACTCATTCCACGCAGTACGTATCTTTTTATCTTCAAAAATTTGTATTTTATTTTCTTCACTCATATATATTCACCCACTTCTAAGCTAAAAATATTATAGCAGACTGAATTTGTAAATTCAATCAATTAGGCTTTATAGAGATAAGAATTGTTCATAATTAAGGTCGAATATAATCTCTAATTCATAACCTCGTGATACTTTCACTTCTCTTATGAGCTGACAGGCTATCATTTTCTTCTGCTCCATTGTTGAATTGTCAAATTCGTCTGCCCAAGTTCTGAATTGTGAATAATAAAAATCAAGCCTGCCCATCGCATTTTGCTGATTGGCAAGCTTGTACTTTATATCACTTAATTCAATTTCTTTTTTATGTAGTAAATCGTTTGTATTATCAATAGACGTTGACAGCATATCGGGTGTGAAACGGCTTTCACCGAGGAGTGATCGTCCTATTTCGGCAGATAATTCCACTACCTGTCTTTTTAGCTTTTCAATTTCTTTTTCAAGCTTTGTCTGCTTCCTCCTATGCTCCGATATTTCGGATTTGTAGCGTTTTTCCAGTGCTATATCTTTTGGTGTTGATTTGATTTTGGCGAGATAATCTCTTAATGTTGCAAGCACGGCACCGTCAATTCTGTGTGCCACATAAGCCGACTGTCCGTCACAAGCACCTCGTTTCATTGCTTTATTTGTGCAAATGTATCTCTGCCTGCGAACCTTATACTGACTGCCATCTGCTCTATCATATTTATCAATGTAACTTGTTGATGCCATCTTTTGACCGCAATGAGCGCAATAGATATTTCCAGAAAGTAATGTACTGCCTTTCGTAGTTCTTGCAATTTGTTTCTTCTCTTCATTTTTGTTAGAACGCTGACTTAATATAAATTGTGCTTGTTCATATACATTTTCATCAATGATGTGAAGTCTTTCTATGTATGGGGATTCAACACCGCCTGATATAAAATAACCGCAGTAAATCTTATTTTTCAAAATACGATTTACTGTGTTGCATTGAAATTTACTGTTGTTATGAGTTCTTACTCCATGACTGTTCAGGTAGTCAGCCATTCGATATGAACCATAACCCTCTTTGACTGTCATTTCAAATATCTTCTTAACTATCGGAGCTTCATCATCGTCAATAACTATGTCCATAAGCTCTTTTCCCTTTTTATTGACTTCACCGTTTTTTATAAGTTTGTAACCGAATGGTGCAACACCTCCGGTAAATTTGCCGTCTAACGTCATTTGGTTAAGGCGAGTTTTAACACGTGCTGACGTTTTCTGACTCTCACCGTTGGCTTGCCAAAATCGTATGTAATTCATAAGCTTGTCCACATGATTATCCATACGCTGTTCGCCCTCGTTAACGCTCCACACCTCTATGCCGTGCTTGATAAACCATTCGACGACAAACGGGGTTTCATCATCAATTCTGCCTATTCTGTCGAACATAAAGACAAGGAGTACATCAAATTCTTTCTTTTCTGCGGCGGCTTTCAAATCCTGAATAGCATCTCGATTGCTTGCCGAAACCTTGAATCCCGACACGCCCTTTTCCTGAAATTCTTTCAGAATTGTCCAGCCATTGTGCTCTGCGAATTCTCTGCACGAGGTTTTCTGCATTGGAATATCATCTTTATCAACCTGACCTTTGGTTGATACTCTGTACAAGCAATATACTCTTTTCATTTCATCACCCTTTCATACGATTTTTGCAAACCAACAATACTACATAATTTTTATAATATCCAGCGAAATCCAAAATTAAATTGAAAGAAATTCAGCATCCAATCTGAGCTTTCATTCTGTTCTCAAATGTATCCAAAAGATTTTCAAGAACATTTCTTTCAACATGGTTATTTCTGTTTTTAGAAAAGCAGATTGTGACCTTGCAGACGTTTATAACAGATTCTATTCTGTGTTCTGAATCAATGTTATTTTCTTTTATATAGTTTTCGTTCAAATTATCACCTGTTCCTTATTTTTTGTTTTTGTCATTTATATGATCTTTCATCTGCTCATCAGCTTTTGCCGCTGCATTGCACAAGCACATAAAAACTACACCTATAAAAGTACCGACAAAAAGACCAATCATAAATCCTAACATTTTAACACCTTCTTTCAGTAATTTTCTTCTCTTTGGACGTTTGTCCATTAATTTTTCCTCCAATCAATCTGAATCTTTTAGTAATTCAGGTTGTTTGGAGGACTTCTGTTTTTAAAAAACATAACTGTCCTTTCTGCTTTCAATGCAAAAAAGGCAAAAAAATAATGCCGACAGGCAATAGCGTTAAAAGCTATTACTTGTCGGCATTTTAATATTTTTTTACGAACAAATGTCCTTAATAATATTACCGTCCTTTATTTCTATAATATGGTGGCATTGATTGGCTATTTCTAAATTGTGTGTTACTATAACTATTGTAATTCCATTCCTGTTTAAATCAAAGAGCATTTTCACTATTTCTTCCGATGTTTTACTGTCCAATGAGCCTGTAGGTTCGTCGGCAAATATGTATTCTGGGCTTGTAACCAAAGCACGAGATATAGCTACCCTCTGTTTTTGACCGCCGGAAAGCTGTGATACTTTTTTAGATTTCAATGATGCAATTCCTGTTTTTTTTAAAGCTCTCATTACTGAACCTTTTTTATCCTTTATTTTTTTATTAAAATATAAGGGTGTCATTACATTTTCAAAAACAGTAAAATCGTCAATCAATGCAAAATCCTGCAATACTATTCCAATCTTAGAACTTCTAAGCTTTGATTTTTTACTTTCGCTAAGTTTATTGATATCAATATTATCAAGATAATATTCTCCGTCAAAATTATCAATGCATGACATAATATGTAATAACGTGGATTTACCCGCACCGCTTTCTCCTATAATTGCAACCGTTTCTCTATCGTCAATTTTTAGGTTTATGTTGTTTAACGCATGAACCATATTTTTTTTCCCTTTTAAATATATCTTGTTCAAATTTTTAATTTCAATCATAGTTGCCTCCGATTATCTTTTATATTTAAAAACTTCTATAGGTGGGTTTTTCTTTAATATTCTATAAGGAATTAACGATAATGATAACAGTATCATAATTATAGCTATTATAGCAATATAATTAAGCCAACACATACTTTTTTGCATAACAAAAATAAATATTACAAAGAATACAACCAATGTCAGAACAATATAGATAACAGTATATAATAAACTTATCAAAAAACATTTTTTGGTTGAAGCACCGCATAGATATAAAATGGAATAAAAATAAAGATTCTTATAAGTAGAAATAGCAATGCAACCAATCATTCCAAACAACGAAACTAAAGATAAAGTTAAAAGAATCGGACCTAATGCTCTAACTCTTGCATAAGCATCTTCTTTTCCGTTTTCTAACACATCAAAAAAAGTTCTGACATAATAATAATTACTAAACAGTTTATAAGCTTCATTTAAATCGTTTGAATTTTTTAAAACTATAGCTTCAGTCATTCCGGTACTAATAATTTCTTTCGGCAAATAATTATATAATGTTAATAACGGAATTTCAAATGATTCATCTGCTTTGCCTAACATATCTTTTGTATTCAATTCTGTACCGCCATTATTAAAAGTACAGTAGTAAGAAGTTTTTAATATACCAACAATCTTTCCCGTAAAACCATTTTCTGAATCAATATCAATTATGTCACCAATATTAAAATGTTTATTTAAGGAATAAGGTATTACTACAGGAATGTTTTTTAAATCATCTGTACACTCGTTTAGCCATGTTCCTTCTAATAATTCGGGAGTATAATCATTTACAAATTCATCGCTATATCCATAAAGAGTATATTCTCCTAAGTAAGCTACACCACCCAATTCACAATAATCTATTGAATTTTCGGGCAATTTATTTAATAATCTGTCTGGTACAGGATTACCGCCATTATCAACTATTATTCCGTTTATATTTGAAAGTCCACTGCTAATGTACTCATCAACTGTAACAAAGTAACTATTTGCAGTAACTAAAATATCGCTTAATAATAAAGTGGAAGCAACTAATTGTATTATTATAATTATGCTCATTAATATATTCTTACAGAAAAGATGGTATGAAAATTTAATTAACTTCATTATTTTGTCACCCCAATCTTTTTTCGGAAATAGATATATTTTTTACATATTTTGAAATTACAGGAGCACTAGTAATAATAATAACTATAAAGTACACTATAATCATACTAATGTAATCATATATTCCTAAGCTGTATGTAAAATCCTCATATTGTACATATTCAATTATGCTTGGCAAGACACATCTTGAAAAAATACATCCACATACAAATGATATTAAAGCAATAATGAAAATTACATTAGCTAAGAGAAAAATGCAAGTTGTTTTTGTCGCACCGTTCAATCTATAAATATAAATAATTTTGTTATTCTTTTCTAATATATATAAATAGACAAATGCTACATTTATCATTGATAACAAAAATATTCCTATATATATAATAGTAGTAGAATCATTCCATAAGCTGTCAATATTTTTTATTCTTTCCGGATAGATTATTTCTGCATTTTCAAAGCATTCCGTCAATTGAGAAATAATTTTATTATTTTCATCGTCATCAGGATATTTATCTAAAACAATTGATACAGATTCATTATTATGCTTCACATCATTTATAGACGATATAGGCAATATATTATAACCGCCAACTGAATATGTACCAATTACAGTATATTTATCATTACATATTGATATTTTATCCTCTTCTATCACACCTTCATCACCTGATATTATTACATGTTTGTTTGTCACAAATTCGTCTTGGTTGAAATATCTACCATGCTTAATGTGATTGGGATAGTAAAGATAGTCAAACATTATTCTTGTATCATCAATATTAGCTTTTATGGAGACTGCATTTAATTCTAAATCACACTTATTATTAAAATGCTCTATCTCTTTTAGCATCATATTATCATCGATGAATGCACCATTAAACGATACAGTATAGGTCTTAGAATTATCATATTTTTTATTTGCATTTGTATAGCTTGCAAAATACGAAAACACAAAAAGAGATGCAAATATAGATATTATCTGTATTAAGCAAAGAAATCCAACCAATAACTTATTATTTTTTAAAAAATGCCAAAAGATTTTAATTGATAAATTTAACATTAGCTTTATCCTCAAAAGGGTGCCCTTATAGTATAAGGACACCCTCAACTTGAATATCTACTTATGATTGAGTTCCCACAACATTGTATATTAATGTATTTCTGTTATTGCTCAACGTGAAAATGTGTTTAGTGCTACCAACAGTAGTACCGTAGCCTGCCTCTTTGTTTACATAATTTGAAGAAGAACCGCTTGCGGCCAAGTCACCGTTTGTTTTATAAATATAAACTTTGACATTTGTTGATTTTAAACCGCTGCTGCTATTAATTTTGGAATAAGCGGTATCAGAATATGTAGGGAAAGTACTGCCTTTCCAATGTTGTGCGGTGACTGTTGCACTACCTCCACCAGAAACCGAAAGCGATTTTGTATGCTTTTTCTCAGTCTGATCGGACTTACTAAGTATGTACGATCCCGAACTTGTTGTGGTTGCAGCTGATGCACTAAAACAACCTAATACTATCGTTGAAACCATTAGTATACAAAATCCTAATAAGAACATTTTCTTTTTCATTGTAAAGCCTCTTTCTTTTTAATATATTTATAATTTTTCGCAAATTATTAAAACATCGGAAACTCCTCCTTCCTGAGAATACAATAAATAATTTCTTTTGTATTTATGTTCTTCATTTATATTTGTTGAGTTTGTCTACAGTAACCTGAAATCATAAATGCTTAGTTTAATCCTAGTTTAATTTGTAATTTGGACTTTTCTCATTAATAACACCAAGGTGCTCATTATAACTCCGCATATCAAAGAGTACCCTATGTTTCTGAGTTCTGTTAAAACACAAAATAATGATATGATAAATATACAGACTGAAATTAAAACAGCTAATGTTTTGTACCACTTTTTCTCGTAACTATTCAATGGATTGTTTTCTGTGTCAAGAGGGGACATTAATATTATCAACACCACACAAAGCAATTCAAATATTATGAGTAAATAAGTAAATATATTACCAACACTATTTGCATATTTAATTAAGCACAACATTATTATGCTTGAAATAACAGAAAACGCATAACACCTGACCGGCGTTTTAGCGTGATAGCCGCCTGCAAACTTACGGATAGCTATAAAAGAAAAATAGAAAACTAAACTTTCAATAAATAAATTGAAACATAAACCTATTATCATAACAGTTGCAATATGTATTAATGATGATAAAATAATATTAACAGCATATTCGTAAAGTTCTTTATCTTCGTTTTTTATAAGGTCGTTTGATACAAAAAACTCTATGAGTTTCGAACTAAACTTTTCCATTACTTTATCTTTTTAAATGCATCAAGTTTTGTTGGAGCCTTAGGCTGATACATTACAAAGCAAGTGGACGTATTAGCATTTATTGAAAGTGCTAATGTAAAACAAGCAATAATTGCAGGTGAAATTTTGCAGATAATGGTTTTAATTGTCTTCATAGTATTATTTCCTCCTTTTGTTGGAATTTTAACACATATTAAAAATAAAAACATAATTTTTGCAAAAATGATATCAATTTCATTCAAAGTGATGTATTTTTCTAATTATTTCGTCAAAAATAAAAAATTTATACCTAAAACAATGACATTTTTTGCAATATATGTTATAATTATGTCATAATTCACGGGAGGTTTTCCTTTTGAAAGTATTGATTTGTGACGACGACAAATATATTGCCGATGAAATACAAAGCAAGCTGACTGAATTTACGGATAAGCATAAAATATATTTTGATATTGATGTGTTTTACAACGGCGTCGCTCCTATGAAAAGCGATGCCAGTTATGATATGGCGTTTATCGACATTGAAATGCCGCAGGTAAACGGGCTTACTTTGGCGGCTCATTTAAAAGCTTTTAATCCCAATATAATTATTTTCATAATTACTTCCCACGAGTCTTATCTTGACGACGCAATGGATTTGGATGTGTTTCGCTATCTGTCAAAGCCTATTGACAATGACCGTTTTTTCAGAGCATTAAATACGGCTATTAACTATTATCATTCCAATACTCAAATAATAACTCTTGAATACTATGACGAGTATTATTCTGTTTTCACAAGCGATATAGTATATATAACTATTGAAGAAAGAAAGGCTGTTATTATAACACGGCAGAAGAAGTATTATACAAATAAAAAATTAAGTTATTGGAAAGAAAAACTAAAGGATTACGATTATTTTGCACAACCGCATTACAGCTATCTTGTTAATCTGAGGTATGTCTCGGATTTTAATAAGACTCAGCTTAATATTAAAGTAGATTTAAAAACTGAAACTCTACCTATATCTCAAAGGAACTATTCAAACTTTAAAAAGGCATATTTTGCATACATAGGGGTATAAAAATGGTATATACAATTTGCTATGCACTTATTTTTCTTGCAGAAATTCTGATATCACTATTTTATTTTGAAAACAAATTTGAAAGAAAGGCAAGTAAAAAGTTTCTGATAATCTCATTACCGACAGCTTATACAATTCTGTACTTTGCAAGGCTGTTTAATATAACCGTTGTAAATATGCTCGCATTTTTTGTCTGCAATTTCTTTTTGCTTCGTCTTTGCTACAAGGCAAAAATAAAGTCCGCAATATTCCATTGCAGTATACTTTTAGTATTTAATGTTACTACAGAATTTGTTGTTATGTTATTTTCAGCTGCCATACTCGGGACTGAACTACTCGCCTGTCTTGATAATTCGGTAAACCTTATTTTTCAATCAACCATCAGCAAACTGCTTTATTTTTCTTCAATGTATATACTGTCTAAGGTATCATCAAATGAGCGTCGTAAGGAAAGTCCTGCTACGTCGCTTATGCTGTTTCTTCTGCCAATATCAAGTACTCTGATTATATATGCAATATTATATTCACTTGCAGAATATGAATTAGGACAAGTCTTTTTAACCTTGCTTTTAATCGGCATAGTGGTGTTGCTTTTTTCAAACATAGCGGTGTTCTGGGTTTATGAATTCACTCTGAAAACTCAGAGCCGCAATATGGAATTGGAATATGAAAAGCAGAAACTAAAATCTGCAGCTGAGTATTACGATTTACTCAATGAGCAAAATGAAAACTCAAAAATTGTTATGCACGACATAAAACGGCATTTAAACGCCATTAAGAGCATCGCCAAAGACAAGGCTGTTACAGAGTACATAGACGATTTTATTGAAGACTTCAGCATAAATAAATCTGTTGATTACTGCAACAATCCTATGGCCAATTCAATCGTCAACAGGTACAAATCCTTCTGTGACAAGTTCGGGGTGAAGATGAATATTGACATCAGAAGTGCTGATTTTAGCTTTATGAGCGAACCCGACATAACTGCTCTGCTTGACAATCTGCTTGAGAACGCAGTTGAAGCGGCACAAAATACAGAGAACGGATTTATAGATTTTTCGGCTTTCGTCCGCAAAAATAAATATCTGTCAATACAGCTTACAAACTCGGTCAAGAATATTGTAGCCGTCAAGAACAACCGCATAGCATCATCAAAAAAATCTGACGCAATACATGGAACGGGACTAAAAAGCATTAAAAGAGTAGTTAAAAAATATGACGGTGAAATAAATATGAAATTCAATGAGGATGATATGACCTTCACCTCAAACATTGTGTTTGAAATTCGGAGATAACGCAGTAATCGAATCATATAATTCCTTGACTAATGAAATGCATTATATAATGAGAAATTCCAATACCTAATAATACTGATATCAACAAGATGAGATCTAATTGATGGAATTAAGAATCAGAAAGAAATTGCAAATATAAAAGTTTTGCAGTTGGATTTATTGTTATTATTTTTGCCTATTAAACATTTTATATAGCAAGCTACTTTTACCCCCATGTTCACGGTAACACTGTTCAGTTACGATTTATCTAGGCTTTTTCGAGTTTTATAATAATCATGTAAGTGCTTAAGTATCGCTCTTTAGAAATAAATTATATTTTCTTAGACTTATATAATCTATCTGCATTGATACTATTGTCTGTTTCAACAATTATTTATGTAATTTTGATGTTAAAAATCAAATTATAGTATCAGGAAAAGGAATATCTAATGAAATGTTTTAAAAATCGCTATAACAATTTATCATATATAATTTTCACAATACTATCTTTGTTTTCAATAAGTCTGATTTTTAACAATAATGTATGGTTTGATGAAGCTTATACACTGTCGCTAATTCAGCACAATTATTCCGAAGTAATTGAAATATTAAAATCGGATATGCATCCTCCTCTATACTTTATATCTTTGAAATTCTTCTGTGAGATTTTCGGTTATTCGATTTTAGTAACTAAAATTTTTTCGGTACTCGGTTACATTGCAACGCTTTTGCTTGGCTGTGCCGTGGTTAAGAAGCATTTCGGTTCGGATACATCAATGGTATATATGCTTACTATAGGGGCAATTCCTATGTCGCTTTATTTCAGCGTTCAGCAGAGATCGTATCAATGGTCCATATTTTTTGTTACACTTTGCTTTACGGAAGCTTTGCTGTTTCTTGAAAATCACGGGACGCGGCATTGCGTTATATTTGTTATCACCGCTTTGTTTGCCGCGTACAACCACATTTACGCTTTGCTTGCGGTCGGCGTGATTTTCATTTTCGTGAATATCTATGCTTTTGTAAAAGACGGAAAGCTGATAAAAGCAATCATAATATCTGATATAGCTATGACGGTGGGATATTCTCCGTGGATTATCCCGCTGTTATATCAAACCGAGGCGGCTGCCGGTAGCTTCTGGCTAAAAGGAGTAGAACCGCTTTCGGTGGTTGTGTTTGCATCGGGAATTGTTATTTCGACGCTGATACTCGCCAAAAAGGAAAACCGCAGGTTATCTGTAATATTTGCGATAACCTGCGTATTAAGCGTTCAGGCGATAGGTCTGCTTGTGACAATTTTCATTCGCCCCTTTTACATAGCGAGGTATAGCGTTGTTATATCGGGAATTTTCGCGCTGCTTGTCGCTTTCGGCACACAACATATAAAAGAAAAAGTTAAAAATATTATTTGCGTATTGCTTTGCGCACTTAACGTAGCCTGTCTTATCGGCACGGGAATATTTGAATACAACCCGTCAATGAATAATTTTTTCAACCGCTTTGATGAAATAGCTTCTTCAACAGATACATTTTTATATTGCGACAGCTCATTCGGAATTTTGTCATATTATTATCCCGAAAACACGCATATCTGCACCTACAGTGAGCCTTGGTTTGTGGCATTTGATAATATAGAATGCATAAATAAAAACGAACTTTCCAATAAAATTCCGCCCAACGATACCGTTTGGTTTGTAAAGAATGAATTAACTAAAACACCCGAATATATACAAAGTAATTTTGATTTAGAGTTGGTTGATTCATTCAAATGTGATTTTAATACCTTTAATGTATATTTGGCTAAAAAATAATATGTATTATATGTTCTTACCATCATACTTTTATAATGTTTTATTTTTTATTCTATATAGCAAACTGCTCTTACCGCCGTGTTCACGGTAGCGTTGCTGTGTTGTGACAAATCCTGCATTTCGCAAATCTTTAATAGCTCTGCGAACAGTAGCAGGCGACAGCTTTATATCGCCTGCTATTTTGTTTACTGAGGGCCAGCATTCGCCGTTTTTGTTCGCTCGGTCGTAGAGGTAGGTATAGACTGCTACGGCTCTGTGAGGTAAGTCCATTTGATAGAGATAAGTTAATCTACTCATTGTCCAGCACCTCCTGAGGTAGTCTTTCAGTTCTTATGACTACTTTTCTTTGCTTGTCTGCGTTCTGTTCAACCATTGAATTTCCGGGTTCTTCTGTTGGCTCATATTTCTGTTCAGAATTTGCAGTATTGTCACTTTCGGTCTGTTCTACATTTGGAGAGGTTTTAAGATTTTCATTTTTCTTCTTTTTCTGACCGCTTGATTCATCAAAACCCGAATCATTTACTGGCTGTTCAAGATAGTGAGGGCAGTATGTTTGGATTATGTTGTTGAACAACTCAGAACGATTGGCATAGTGGACTTCACGATTTCCGTTCTCCTTGACCTCATACTTTTCCTCAAACTCAATACCCCATTTAAAAAACAGCTTTAGTTTTACTTTCATAGGATAAAAACCTGTTTTCATAACAACAAATGTGCCTTTCGGAAGTGATTTTAACTCATCGGGGGTCATCAAAGGTCTTTCTATCATCTGCAATGATTGGGACGGATCATTTTTGCTTCTGCTTACAGAGCCTAACATAACAGTTCTTGAACCGAGTGCTTTTGATAGGACTTCCGCACTTGTGCTGTTTGGAGCAAAGCCGCCGAAAATGGTCAGCTGTGTGTTATCTATGATAACATCAGCACCCTCTTTGCCGTAATTTTTCTCAAGTTGTGCGAAGGATTGAATTATCGGCACTATCTGCAATCGTCTTGAACGAGATGCTGAGAACATCATCTCTGCCGAATCAATCTTCGGCAAGGTTCCAAATTCATCGCAGAAGAATACACAGCGGTTTTTCAGCACACATCCATTTTCATCTGCAACGGATAATATTTCTCGATACAACTGTTGGATAATAAGTGAAACCATAAAAAATATGTTGGAATTTTCCTCCGGCATTACAATGAATATTGCACACTTTTCATTACAGAATTTCTCTGCGTCAATCTCCGTATCAAAGCATAAAAGCTGTTCTAACTCACTATCAAGAAAAGCATTCAGCCTAGAAAGTGCCGTACTCATAACACTTGACATACTCTGCTCGGCTGTGTTGAGAGCCGCCCCTGCAAACCATTTTGCCTTGTGGTCGTCGGGAAGATAGTCCATTAATAGCTGAAACTGATTTTTGCCTTTCTTGTTGGTCGGGGCGAGTAATTCCTGAATGATTTTGAATACCGAAACAATATGCCTTTCTTCAGGTTCGCAGAATTCCGAAACAAGCAGAATGGTTGCTGTTAAAAGTCCCTCTGCCGCATCATAAAAGTAAGCGTTCTGTCCGAATGAAGCCGAGTCCATACCTGAAAGAATAATCGTTTTTGAAATGATTTTTGCGTATTTTTCGGCTCTTGCCTTGTAAACAAGCTGTTCGGGCTCGGCTTTGTATAAGTCCATATACTTATTCACAAGATGCAGAAGATTGTTGCCGTGTGAGCGTGTAGGATTACGCAAATCTATTACTGAAATTTTGTAGCCGTAATACTTTTCTGCAATCGTTCCATAATTCCGAACTACATCACCCTTTGTGTCGGTTGATAAAAATGACATACCCGTTGCACAGGCATATTCAATGCAGGGATATAACCAATAGGCAGTCTTGCCGACACCGGCCGCACCAATCATCAGAGCGTGAACATCTCCTGTATCAACCATTGCGGTTGTTCCTTTTCTACTGTTCTTGCAACCGACAACTATTCCTTGTTCAGTTGGTCTGCTGTCAGGATTATTTCTCCACTCGTTAGGCTGAAAATCAATTCGTTTGTATGTTTTTTTGACTTCCTTTTTGGTCGCCCAACGAGCTGTGCCGTATTGCCCTTGTCCAACTGTTTTATTCTTTATTCGGTTAAGTGAATAGTAATTGCCGACCGTAGAAATTATTATGAACAGGGCAAACATTGAACCTGTGACAATAATAAGAGTTATAACACTTGACGGCATATTTCATCAGTCCTTTCACCGTTTAAAATATCCTCATTCCAGTCTTTATGAGTTGGAATGAGGATTTCGTTTTGGATATTCATTGAATTTAATTTTTCGGCTATGCGTTTATTTGCTTTCTGACCGACTTCGTCATTATCAAAACACAAGCACACATTTTTGATGTTCGGATTATCTTTCAGACATTGAAAAAGCACCCTGTCCGAAACGGAGCAGGATGCCGCATAGCTGTGACTTTTCCAATTTTCTTTACGCATTGAAATGTAGGAAAGCATATCAATGGGAGCTTCAAATAAAAATATCTTGTTGCTTGTACCGTTAAAGTGAAAGCTGTACTCGGGTTGACTGCCTGCAACATTTCCTTTATACGGATTACTCGTCACCGTTCCTCTCTTATGTGCGTGACGAGGCTTACCGCTTGAATCGTAACCGACAAATACCGCATTGTGATAATTGGCAGATTCATAAATCATTTTTCTCCTCACAAACTCAAAAAGTACATCCTTGTCAATGCCACGAGTCAACAGCAGATAAGAAAAAACTCTGCTCATTCTGTCATTTCTCGGCGGCAGTTCAAAGGGGTTATGCTCTTTTTCTATTGGCGGTGATGTTATGATTTGACCGCCACAGTTATCCAAAAGTATTTCCACCGCTTCGGCATAGTCCTTGTTGTAAAATCTGCGGACGAAGTCAACCGCATCACCGCCTTTCTGTTCATACTGATGATACCAGAGGTGACCTCTGATTGTAACCTTTTGCGAGCCGTCAAACCATTCGTACTCCGAGCCTGATTTCCTGATTTTCTCGCCATGACTTATAAGAAATTGTGCAAGGTCAGTACACCTTGCCTGCTCTCGCTGTTCTTTTGTAAAATGAATGTAGTTTGATATTTTAATCACTTCCTTGAGTATAATTTTTTCTTTCTGCTGTAAGATCTTATAGTGGGTAATTCTTCTCTTATCACTGTGACAGGTGGCACCTATCAGCGTTTGGGTGCAGTTATTTCTTGGTGGGAATTAAATATCTTTCTTGTTTAAAATAACATATTGTGCTATAATTTTATAAAAGCATTGAAAGGTTGTGAAGTGATGAATGGAATAGAAAACAAATTTGCTAAATTATCTAATCGATTAGATAAAACTCTTGGTATCAAAATCTTTGCTCTTATATCATCAGTCCTGCCATTACTTTTTTATGTTTATTCTTTTATGTTTTCAATTAACTGCCAAAATTTGTACGGCATACCATCAAAATATTTTAGTATTACTATGCACGATATCATGCCATATGCTATCCTATTTTTCTTTATTGTTGTTGCCTTTATTTATAATTATTTCTTCTATAAAAACAATAATTTAGGAAACAATCTATCAAGTAAGATTTTTTATTTAAGTGGCGCAATAGTTCCTGGTCTTGTTTTCTCTATAATTGAATTCACGCTTTTTTATATATTTTCATTAAAATTCAATTGGATTGAAAATTTTCTAACTCCTCTTTTTGTAACAGTAATTTACATTGTAATGCTTATCGTCAGCACATTCTCGTTTGTGAAAATTCCTGATAGTATATCAGGACACCTGAAACTCAAAAAAAGAATAAAAAAATCAACTGTATTCTTTTCTGTTATTATATATGCATCTGTAACAATAAGTTATATTTTTCTATTTTTCAATGCAACTCCAATTAGCAAATCATACGAAACGACTACAATAAGCAATAATAAATATGTTATTTTATCCGAATATGAAAGCGATTATTTAGTTGTAAAATATGATGATACAAATGAAACCACCATATTTTTTACGAGTGAATATCAACTTGTAAATAAAGAAAATCTAAATATAAAACCTTTAAGTTTCTCAAATATTGAGTATAAATAAGATCTTTTTTCGAACTACTAATGTATCCCCAATCCCTGCTTTTTATCATTAATCTTCTGCTGTAATTTTTTATCTGTCCTCTGTACTTTCTGCCTTTCTTCAAATCTTAATTGATTTTGAATTATGTTACAGAGATAGCGCAGTAGATAAAGAGAAGAAACTGCAACGCTGTTTCGGTTGGTTTTAATTGAATAATGAGGATACAGAACACCTCTGCTTGAATCAAAGACTGATTCGGCAGAGGTGTTTTCTTCATATTCCAAGAGGTTTGAAACAGGTTCTTCGTCTGTATTCTCACTTTTCTCAATTTCATCCTCGGTGATATTCAATTTCATAGCTTCCTTGATTATTGCATTCTTGATTGATTTAAATTCCTTGTTGTCCACGAGCGGAATTCTTTGCGGCATCTCGTCCGTATAGGTTCGTATTGTGTTTTCTTTTTGCTCGTACCACAGGTCATACAGTTTTTTAATTCTGTCATCACTCGCCAGTTCTTCAACGATAGAATCAACCAACGCCTTTACATCGGGCTTTAAATAACCATAAACCTTTTTGCCTTTCGTTTTTGAAAGCCTATCTGCAAGTTTCAACAGCTTATTCTGAATTGACGCGCTGATATATATTTCAGAGTTGATTTTTGAAACTAAATCCTCTACAATGTCACGAGCCTCAGCACGGAGCTTATCCCTGTGTTCGGTTTGCCTTTCATATATGCACAATAAATCTTGCTGAAAAATATCTTTTGCAAACGATGAACGCAGATTTTCAACTCCCTTTTGCGTGAGATAGCCTTCATTTTCAACCGTTGAATATGCAATCAAATGCACGTGAGGGTGGTGGGATTCGTTGTGAAACGCTGCATACCAACGAAGATTTTGCATTGGGATTTTAAGATTTTTAGCAAGTGCTTCTGTCTGTGTGCGGAGCATATCTCTCCACCGAGCTCCGGTATTAAAGCCAAGCCGTTGTGCATCTTCTCTGCGAATAGAAATTATCGCAGTCCAGATATTACCCTTGTGTTTGTCAAGTTCTTCCGTTAATTTACTCAACTGAACCTGCACACCGTCGTCGGTAAACAGACCGTGTGAGCCGAATCTTTCAGCACGGGGGCGTGTAGCGATGTATTCCGCATAAGCTTTTATGCCTGAAATTTCGTAGGCGTAATCTTCCATAACTCTTGAGATAAAATCAGATGCCGAGCCTTGATTTTGCTTTTCAAGGTAATCAGCGTACTCAAACATATCCTTGCTGTCGGGAAAATCTTTTATAATTTTTTCAATTAAATGCTTCTGTTTTTCTGTTGCAGAAGCAAACTTTTGCGAGCTGTCAAACTTCTCAACTCCCTCACGGGTGGCAATATATTTTGCATAACCGCCTGCACTAACTTTACGGTTCGGCTTGAGATATTTAAACTTTGTAACTAACTTTGCCACATATAATTATCCTTTCTGCCAGTCGTATGCGTCGTCAAAGGAAAACGAACCATTGAGTCGTTTGACTTCCTTGATGCACTCGCCACGAAGCTTTGTAAGTGTCAGTTTGTCTATATCCTGTGATGAAGCAATAATATTCATTGTCATTGCAAGTTCAACCGCCAACTTAAAAATCAATCTACTCATTCGGTTGTCACTCTCGGCAACGATTGATTTCAAGGTTGAAGTAACCACATTGGGAAGATACTCGCTGTTGTCGTTTGACGAGAGATAGCCTGCATAGAAAATGATTGCCTTTTCAATAAACTCACTGCGACTGGAGCAGTTATCTTCCTTATAAATACCCTCGACCATATCAATTGTTGACTGCTTTATCCACAGTGCAAATTTCCGCTTAACTTCTTTTCTGTTATCCGTTTCATTCAAGTGCAAAACCTCCTGTTTTGTCACAACCCACAGTTGCAACTCCTTTATTTTTGGCATTCTATTCGGCAAATCAGGCAGTTAAATCCACAAGTACAACCCCAAGGCTGAAAATTAACCCCTATGGATTTTTGAGGCTGAAAAGTGCGAAAAACCGCATGTCAGCCGGCGTTGCCGTCTGCCGTGAACCGACACGAGGGAGCGACTGCAACCCCGTGTCTTTCTCCTGCTTAAAATTCCACCCTTGAAAAACTGCCCAAATTGCCGTAACTTCGATTTTTCACACCTTGCCACAAACCGCCCGATTTCGACTTTTATTCGATTTCGGATACTTTTCCGACTTCTCCTTTAAAAGCCGACACGAGGCGAATGTGGCGAGAATACCGCCGATATTCATTACTTAATCACTTTGCCGTTTATCACTTCAAAATTGCACTCGGTATATGACAGTCCGTACGCTTTGACTTCACGATTCAGAATATCAAACATTGATTGTTCTATACTGCGAGGGGATAATTTGATTTCATCACTCAAAGTGTCATAGCAAATCCATTCTTCGCTCTCGGGTGTGTCCTTTACAAGAATATCAAATCCGAGGAGCATTTTATCGGGAGTAGGAAATACTACGGCGTTGATTTTTACACAGCCGACTGTGAGTGAAGCAAAGAGAGTGTCGTGCTTGTCCTTTGGATTTTCAGAAAGTATTTTCTTGACTTCGTTCACAGACAAATACATTTTGAAAATATATTTATTGACGAGTTGCTTTTTCAATTTCTTTCTCTCGTTCATAAACTCATACCACCCATTCCCATATTTTCATCTTCATCAGGTGAATCAAACAGATTGTTCTGTTCAAGGCTTTCGTAGAATTTCTCCGCACTGTCATTCACGGCTTCGTTTAATACTTTTAAATCAAAACCGCAGTCCTTATAGCCTTGCGATACTGTATCGTAATAGCTTGCACCGGGCAATCCGAACTGCTGCTTAAGATTCATAATGTAAACCATTGCAGTCAATTCCGAACCGCTATTCAATTTCACAGGCAAGTCCTGCTTGAAGTAGTGAGAGGGATAGCCCTCGTAGCGGTCAAGCAGTTTTTCATCTCTCGGCTGAAGCTCCCACAGTGCAACGGGAACGGACTTACCGACGCAAGGTGCGATTGTCGCATAGGAACAGTGAGGCATACCTTTGAACTGTAATTCGTAATTTTCGACTATACCCTTTCCCACAAGTTTGGCTGTGGGGCAACGGTATTTCATCTGTTTAAGATTGAGGTTACTCCCATAAGCAATGTATAATTTTTTACTCATAATAGATTTCTCTCCTTACATACTCATAGCAAAACCCGAAGTATCTTCCTGCTCATCATTTGAAGCAGGATTGACTTCGGGTTCGTTGATATTTATATTTTCGTTTGTGTTATTAAGTTCTGCGGCTCGTTTTTGAGCAAGCCTTTCCTTTTGTTTTTCAGCCTGTGCAGGATCTTTCCATGCAATGTTGCCATCTAGATTTTTTAGAAGATGATGACGAGCTGTTTTGAACTCGTCACCTATCAAGCCCAATCTCAAAAGCCAAGTTCTGAAAGTGTACTTTTCATTATCCGACTGAGTTTTAGCGTGTCTTGCTGACTTCTGAATTAAAGCCTGATGACTGATTGCAAGGCAAAGCTGAATCGCTGACTTTACTTCTCCTGCGTGTAAAGTGGAATTGAATAGACGAAATTCAATCGTACCCTTGTAGAACACGCTGTGAAGATTCAGTGCGTGGTAGCGAGTATCATCATAATGTCTGTAACTGTAATCCTCGCCGTCATACCACATTGATTTTATCTGCTCCATTGACATCGGAGGACGGTTATTGATTTCATCAAGGAAACGTGTGTCCATCTTCTGACAGTAATGTTCCCTTGACACATTCACTTTCAATGCCTTGTAGAGCAAATCCTCTTTAGCCGCCATAATGTTTACTATGTTGCGAAGTGTTTTAGGAGTATGTCTTGACGCATCTATATGGCAATGGAGACCACAGCTTGAATTGACTCTCGCTCCTGCACCACGAAGCTTTCTGACAAGTTCCTGTATAGTTTCTATATCATCATAGTTACAAATGGGAGTGACAAACTCTACCGAGTACAGAGAGCTTGCATTCTGTCCTGAACGGTTTTCACAATGGACACTTGCGTCACGCATAATCTTCCACATCCTGCCGTCATTGTCACGGACAGAATACGCATCGTAGCAACCGCCGACATGAGTTGCGTCTGTATGAAAATAACCGGCAATCACTTTCGCCGCAGTACTGCGAGTGATGCCGGTCATTTCAATTTCTATTCCGAAGTTTTGATTTTTCAAGTTACCACCTCGGTATTTTCTTCCTGTGGCTTTGGCTTTTTAGGCTTGGGTGTTTTCACCTGTGAATCTTTCATATCAATGAACTCCCTGACATTTGCAGGGACATATTTTGCGTACAGAGCGTCCACAGATTTTTCAAGTTCTACCTTGAAATCCAAATCACGCTGTGACATATACAGCCTGATTGCATTCAGCTTTTCATCATCGTACATTATGTTTACGCTTGTTTTCTTCATTTTGATTTTACCTCCACATATTTGATATTTAATTAATTATTTGTAGGCAAAGAAAGTACGACTTATATAACAGCTCATACTCTAACACTTTCTTCCTTATTAGCTATTAGAAAACCACTTTGATTCAAATTATTTTTTATTTAACAATATCATTTTCATTCCTATTAGTAATTTTAGCAGTTTCTTTAATTCATTGCTGAGTTTTGCGTGCTTTTCGTTAGAAACAACATTAACATAATGAAGTTTGAAATATATTTTATTATTACTTTACAAAAAGTAATACAAGAGTTATAATAATTATCACAATTTAGTAATTTCAAATGAATATAATCAAAAATCTCAAGTAACAAGTAATTTTATATTGAAATATATAATAGGAGCATACAAATGAAATACAAAATCTTATCAGCAATAATATCCATCGTACTTATGATTTTGCTTGTAGGCTGTCAGCAGAACAATACAATTATTAAGCCTGATATAGAAACAAAAACTGTGACGGAAAACAGCGAAGGTGATTATATAACTTTTTCACTTGATATTCCTTCAAACTGGAAATTATACGCTCAGAATTATACATCTATTGCTTGTTTTAGTCCTGATGCAAACAAAACAAATGCCAGCGAAAATATTTCTCCCTACAAATTAAGTATAGATAACTATATCATTCCATCACTAATGCCAATAGATGACAAATATAAACAAGCTTATAAAGATTTATTTAGTGGCAAATATGATGGTATTAAAGATTTAATTTGCGATAACATTGAATATATAAATATAGGGAAGGTAATAGACAGTTTCCCGGACGTTACTTTTGAAACTCCTGAAAGCATTATGGATTACTTTAATATACTTGTTGACGGTATAAGTACACCGGATGTTACAATGCCAGAGTCATGGAATGATAAAAAATGGGCAACTGATTTTACTTTCAGTGAATATAACGGTAAGAACGGAAAGATTATTGCGGTAGAATATTCCTATGTAATTATAGATAAAACCTACAAAGCTATTAATTGCTACCGTGATGACGACTTTTCCGTATGCGGAGCTTTTGATGACGATGCAGATCTTTCTTCGGGCGATTTAGCACTATGGGTTGCCGATAATATGGAAATTACCAAACACTATAAAATTGAAGATAATATGATAAAGCAAGAGGGAGTAGATTATTAAATTTTATGTTTTTAAAATCTATATATTGTAATTACAGCCGAAGTATTTTCTACTTCGGCTGTTGTGAATATATTTATGCTTTTACAAATTCAAAAAATGCTGCTTTATCTTGAGGTAATTCACTTATCGGATTAATCATAGGTGTTATATTAAGCCTGCCGTACTGATTTCCGCTCCCTTGATTGACTGCATCATCTTTTGGAACTCGTCATACTTTATCTCCGTTCCGAATTTCTGATTGACGGTTTTTATCAAATCCTCATCAGACTGATTTTTCTTGAAACAGGAAACGAAGTTCTTTACAAAGTCCTCATCCTCTGATTTATCGGACAGAGAAAACAGATAGATAACCTCTGCCTGTGTGTTATAGTCGGACAACTTTTTATTTTTCAGTTGATTTTCAACCTCTGTCATTGTGTCGTTAATAAGCTGTAGATTTTCCATCTGCTCTGCTGAGATATTTTCTTGTATGGACTGGCTAAGCTTGTCTGTATCAATATCCATACTGCCGTTAAAAACGGACACCACAGCAACAATCGGCATAACCACAATTATGATTATGCCGATTATTATACCGCCTATTGTTTTCATTATCTTTTTATCCGTCAGCAGAGCAACTGCTATTTTCTTCAGTGCCGCGCCTATGGTAGCACTCATTGAATCACCTCCGCAAATAAAAATCCGATTGACTTTCATTTAAGAAAAACAATCGGATTATAATATTTTTTAATTGTAAAAATAATCTTAAACAGGATATTGACTATCTCACTTATAAAGACAGTTTTCTACATAAATCATCATTCTGTTATTCTGGTAAGCATATTCAATAAATGCTATCAATGGCACTAATCCAACAAACCATGGTTTACTGACAACAAATGGCAATACAAAAGCGACAATTAGAATTAACAATAAAACAACAAAAAGTGATATATGCTCCTTACGCCATTTCTTTTTGAAATATGCTTTTCTTTCCTCAAACGAGAATGCACTTTCTTTTGAAACAGCAATTATGTTTTCATCTGCATTTTTCCGAAACTCTTCGTCTGACATCTTTTGTCCAGCCAACAATTCATTTATGCTAACATTAAATTCCTTTGCAAGTAGTTGGAGCATTTCAATGTCTGGCATATAGTTACCATTTTCCCAGCGAGATATTGTTTTGTTTGTTACACCAATTTTCTCTCCGAGCTTCTCTTGAGTTAGTCCGCTCTGCCGACGAAGCGTAGCAATAAATTTACCGATTTTTATTTGATCCATGACGTTCACCTCCGAAAATATGGTACATCAACGGTTATGAGAATTCTTTCCCACAAACAGAGAATGTGTCAAATATCAATTTATTAACCTGTTATTTTGTAATTATCATACCACAATTTTAAAATTCTGTCTATTCAAAATTTTATCTTCCACCTGCACTTCCGAAAATTTCGGCTTTGTATTCAGGAGCCTGAACAAGAAGCAGATACCTTTCGTTTCCGCAACGGTAAAGGCAAGTGCCACGCTCACCGAATTTTATTAAATCGTATTCGTTCGCTTCAACCATCAGTGCATCCTGAAAATCTTTAGGATTGATATTACCGGGGAAGAATAAGAAGTGATGAGTCGGGATTGAGAACAAGGGTTTTGTGTATTCCTTAACGCTCGGAATCAAAAAATCGTCTATGTTCTGACTGGCTAAAATCACGGCTGAATCCTTTTTGCGGACACGCTTCATTGCGTTGCGGATATACTCAATAGCTGTGAGGTTAGACAAAAATAAATAAAGCTCGTCTATTGATGCAACGGTGTTTCCCTCGCCTAACAACTTGTTAGACATATAGGAAAGGATATTAAACAACATTGCGTCTTTGAGTCTTTTGTTAGTGTCGAGCAAACTCTTAACCCCGAAGCACAAGAATTTGTCATTAGTAATGTTTGTGTGACCGTTGAAATACTTTGATTCTGAACCTACACACATACTGTGAATACCCAGACAAACCTCCTGCAGGATTTCTTCGGTGTAGAGATATTTCCGCTTGTGGTCGTAGGTCATATATTCTTCTTCGCACAAATCATAGAAATCGCTCATCACAGGAAAGTCCGTAGGCTTTTTTGTGCTGTAATCTGTCGTGTCTGTAATGCCGAATCGTGCGTACAGCTTCATAAGCCGAATTTCAATTGTATCAAGCTGTGCGTCCGTGAAATCCTTGTAGGTTCTGAAAAAGTCTTTCAAGAACGCAATGTGCTGTGAAAGTCGAGTAACACGCTTGAACGGTTCGGGAGCTTTGGAGTCAATTTCTTCATTTGCATTACCCCAATCCTTTGGTTCAAGAGGATTGATTTTGTATTTACCAGACATAAAATCAATGTAGCAACCGCCGAGGGCATTTGTCAGATCCTCATACTCCGCTTCGGGGTCAAGGCATAAGATTTTCTTTCCACTTTCACGAATATTTGTAAGGATGAGTTTCAATAAATACGATTTACCCTGACCACTGTTTCCGAGGATAAGGATATTTGATGTGGTTTTGTCCTCTGTTCTGCGGTCAAAATCAACAAGGATATTTGTGCCGTATTTATCTCGCCCAATGTACAAGCCATTAGGATCTGTCTTACCGCTAAAATTAAAAGGAAAAAGATTTGCAACTGAAGAAGCAGGCAACACTCTTTCATATAGACTTCCGAACTGATTACAGCCGATAGGGTTCACCGACAAGAAGCCTTCTTTCTGCCTTAGCGTTAATCTATCCACTTCAATCTTGGAGCGTGTCAGCTCCATTGCAATATCGGTCTGTAACTCCTTCAATTTCTGCTTGTTTTTGGCTTTAAGCTCTATGAACACAGAGCAATGCAATAACGGTTCTTTGTTCTTTCGTAAGTTCGCCATAAGGGTAACAACATCCTGCAAGTTGCCCTGTGCTTCAATGGTTTCATTTACATCGTTACCGCTTGATTTGAGCTTGTTTTTGCGTGTGGCATTCTGAATAATTTTTCTCTGTTCCACACTTTCAACAAGTCTGTGGTATATGCGAAGCATTACGCCGTTTCTGTCTGCAAGCTGTGAGAGTATTGCTTGTTCTTTCGTACTCGGCGGATATTCACGAACCGCCCATACACTGCGGTACGAGTCGCCGACAATGTAATAATCGGTGAAAAATTTTATTGTTGACGGCAGAATCATATCAAAGAAATTCTTTGTGTAGATTTCTTCTGCCTGTTCGGGTGTGAGCACCTTTGGTTTCCTATTGAATAACTTCATTTTCTAACCCCCTTAATTTCGTACTGCTAACACAAGTATACGGTCATCCTGATTATAGCCATAACAGGTTGAAAGTGTTAAAATCTGCTGACCGTAAACAAGTGTAATTCCTGTGCTATACAGAGATTTTGTTTTTGAATAACTGATCCATTTTTCATAGGTTTTGTCCAAATCTGTTGTTATAAATCTGTACCAATCATCATCGGACTTTACTTTTATAACAGAAAAGACGGAGTAAGCAAATACCCCGTCTTTCGTTTCAAGCACAACTGTAGGATGTTCCGAGAAGTAAGAATAATCGGTATAGTTGCAAAGGTCTGCAAACATTGTGCCGTTGTTCATATGATGACCGTATATGACTAAATTTGTACTGTCGGCAGAACATCTGCTGTCCAGAAACGGTGTACCGCTGAAGCTGTACTCGCCGTAAAAGTTTTTGTTCAGATATTTCTGCGGATTACTCGGTGTGTGCATAACAGGGTAATTGATGTTTGTGTCTGCTATGCTTATCCAGCCGAAGCATTCGGAATTCATTGAAATGAGTTCTGATATTAAATGAGGTTCGTAATATGTCGTGAAATACATAGACGATTCGTCTTGAACATCATTATCACAATCACTGACTTTTAATAAATTTGGATTTATGAATTGTTCTTTTTCAGTATCATTACCTGTCGATTCCTCAGTAACAATTTCTGCAAGGTTTTTAAAACTTTCATTCTCTTTGTACTCTGTAAACACCTGCGAAAATATTGAAACCAGGCAGGCAATTATAACAACAGAAAATACGCCTATCACAATTCCTATTTTGATTTTTTCTTTATGTTTCTTCATAGATATGCTCCTTTTCATAATACTTTTCGCCGTCATAGTCGGGCATCAAATCACCGTTCATACTTGCGTCAAAATATATTGCAAGAAAACGCTTGATGTCGGCTTTCTTCATTCTGGTTACTTCAAAGCCTTGGTCTGAAATAATCTTCTCAACCCTGTTTGCTTTCTGCAAAACATTTTCGGATTTTGAAGATTTACACCTTGCTATGAACAGAAACTGCCTTGCGGTTGAGGTTTCGGTCTGAATGCTGTCGAGAAAATCCAGATCCTTATTCAATATTTTTCTGACTTTTTCATTCTGTTCAGCTTCAATTCTGCCTTTGATATAGCTTTTGTTTGTATCGAAGCACTCGCAGGAATCGGTACAGGTGATCTCAATATCCGGCACAGCAGAAAGCACCATCATCAGGTGGCGCACCTTGATTTCGATATTCGTGTGGGAAAGCACAGAAATATTTGTAGGCTGAACCATATAAAAATCAGTTCTTCCTTGCCGACCTTCAAACCGTTTTTCGTAAAGGTTTTTATGCCCATCAAATCCTGAACGGACTTGCCTTTGTGCTTTGTTTCCTTCTGATTGTTCTTCATTTATTTGCCCCTTTCTGCCCAGAAATATATCTGTTGAGTTGATATAAAATACTTTACGGCATAGCGTATGAAATCAAGAATTGTTGTATCTTCCAGTCTTATTGACAAAAAGCCGAAACAGAGAGTTACCGCAAGAGGTACTATTATTCTCGTCTGTGCAAGTATCAGTATTGATAACAAAAGCGTTATGCTCATAATTGCAAAATCCCGTAAGCTCCACAGCCATAGATTGGCTGTGGCTTTTAGATTTTGCGGATATAAATAAGTGGTCATAATCTTTAAATTCCTTTCGTCTTAAATCGGAGCAAAGTTCTAACAAGCTTGTTTGATTAGAACTTTGCGATAGATTGCAACTTGTGCCAAGGAGCATTGCTCCTCTGCTTTTTAGCGGAAATTTTACGCTAAAAAGCAGTAATGTTCTACGCAACATAAGTGGAGTAGAACATTGGCACTAAGTTATTTAGCCGCCCTTGCAACACTTCTCGTCAGATTAACAGCAGTTGTTGTTGCGTGAACAATGCTTGTCATATTCACTTTAACTGATGAATCCAGTCCGAACTGCTGTGCAATTCTAGGAACTTCGTTTGATGCAAGCATTATTCCAAGTCCTAAAAGCATATTGCCGGGGAAGGTTAGCAACCCGAGGAACAGCAGAGTTGTCTGCATAAATGCCGTAAGGCACAGTGCCGCTATCTGTTTCATCCACTGATTAAAGCCGTCCTGATATCCTCTCGGAACGCTGAACATATACAACGCACCTACCGCCATTTGTATGAGCAGAATTCCTCCACGCTTGATGTTCGCAAAAAAGATTTTTATTACGCAGTAGGCAAAAGCAATCATACATAACAGATTCAATAATCCGAATGTTGTCTGGTTTGCAACTGCAAAACTGCCCTCTAAAACACTTGTGCTTTGTCCTGCTAAATCAATGCTTTGCTGTCCTGCCATTATGGAGGACAAATCCTTTGAGAATGTGTTTTGCAGGCTGATGCAAAATTTATACAGTTCCACAGGCACAACGCCGAACAGCGAACAGGCAAAGAACCCTTTTAATACATTTATAGCGGTTGTTTTGATATTTGCTCTGCCGTTCTGATACTCTATTGCAACATCGAATACGGCAACGACCGTGCCTGCGACGAACAATGCCCAGCCAAAAAGAGTAAACAGATTTATTGTCGCCTGCACCCATTCAAGGTCAAACACATCTGCGCCCATATTACCCATCATTGTGAAGAAATCTGCAACAGCGTTGTAAATCGTTTCATAGAACCACTGAATCATTGTGTTCCATATAGCGTTTGAGATTTGTTCACCGAGGTAATCAAACACACCGCCTATGGCACTTCCGATACCTCCGATAAAATCTCCTAACCAGTCAAAAATATAAATCACCTCCACAAAAGGCTGTTATGACTTAACACAACAGCCTTATTTTTATTGTTATCAGAGTATCGTCCAAATGTACAGTGGTGCTGTCAGCGAGAACACAAGACAGCCGAAAAGAATTGCCGGCGCGGTGAATTCAAACTGTCCGTGCTTGCGGTAATCGAGATAAGCAGTAGCAAGTTTAACAAAGAAAAGTATGGCAAGAATCATATCTACCGCAGGAAAGACAACATTGTTTACAACATTTTTAATCTGTGTTTGTGCCGAGTTCCATGTGCTTTCAATGGCTGATGATACATCGCCTGCGGCAAAGACTGTTACCGCCGATATTCCGAGCATTAACAGTATTACTGATATTCCTGCCAACCACTTCAACAACTTAATTTTTCTTGATTTTATCATTTTTTACCTCCGATTTTCTTAGATCATTCTCCGATATATATCTGACTTCGATGTTCAGTTTTTCTGCAAAGCGAATTTCTGTTTTCATACCCTCGGTTAATTCATCACCGAAAACCCAGACCGCATCACACACCCAAAGCATAGAAAGTCCCGCAAGCATACCAAGGTTTCTTTCTTCTTTGTTGCTGTCATCTAAAATCAGCGCATAAAAATGCGGTATGAACGGAGCCATACCGCACTCTAACGCATATCGGGCATATCGTTTTGCGTTTTCAATATTTGCAGATACATTACCGCCCAAAGGCGAACAGATATATGTCCTGTGCATTATTCATCATCCTCATCTTTCTTCTTGAGTTTGATGATAACCACAGAAACAAGACCGCCAAGCGCAACTGCACCTAAACCAATCCAAAAACCGATATTTGAATTGTCTCCTGTCTGCGGTTTTTCAGGTTCAGGCTGCGGATGAATAGTTACAGTCTGATCCTTGTCATCAATGTCAGCGTGAACAGCAATTTCCGTTTCATCACGGTAGAGAGTTTCAAACACAACAATTTCTGTTTCTTTGGTAATTACAGAACCGTCAAAGGTAAAGGATACTGTTACTTCGCCGTCTGCTATTTCGGGTGTGAATGTTACTTCGGAACAAACTTCTTTGCCGTCAACAAGGAATTGCTTACCCGTGGATTTATCCATAAGGATGCCTTTGATTGTGTATTCTTTTCCTGCTGTGAGATGTTTGTAGGAAACAACATCGTCAATGGTAATATCACCGTTAGCTGTGAATTTCTTTTTGCCTTCAATACTTGCCTTTGTTCCGATTTTCGGAAGTTTAACAGTTACGGTCTGACTTTCGTCATCAATTTCAGCGTGGACTGCAAGCTCTTTATTCTCACTGTAAAGGCTTTCAAAAACGACTATGTCAGTATCTTTCTTGATATATCTTGCGTCAAATTCAAAGGAAACAATAACATCTCCTGTTGGTTCATCAGGTGTAAATGTGGTTTCTGAACGGATTTCTTTTTCATCAATTAAAAGTGGTTCGCCTGTTGCCTTATCCATAAGAACACCCTTAACCGTGTACTCCTTGCCGGGTACAAGATGCTTGTACTCTACAACATCTTCAAGTGTGAACACTTCTGTTGCTCCGACTTCCTTTTTGCCGTCAACGGTTGCTGTGGTTTTTAACTCAGGAATTTTATCGTTCTCAACTGTGATTTCGATAATTTCCTTGTTATCAAAAATTGTTACGGCATAGTTTTCTTCATTAGGGAGATAACCCTCAGCAGGCTTTAACTCACGGACAATATATTCACCGTAGGGAACATTGGTAAATTCAAAAATACCGCCCTCGTTTGATTCAGATGTTAAAATTGCAGTTTCTTCTGTAAACTCTGTTTCATCAGTGCTAAATAAGCCGAACAATGCGCCTGCGATATTTTCGCCTGTTTCACGATCAATCTTCAAGCCTTTGATTGTGCCATAGATGATTTCATTTTCAATCGGTTCACCGTCATTTACAGAAATATGAACAGTTGCTGTATCCTGTCCTGCGTATTCAAACACAACAGGGTATTTTTTCTCAGATAGGATATAGTGATTGTCCGTGCTGATTTCCTTAACATAGTAACTGCCGATTGGAAGGTCGGTGGTGAAGGTTGCCTTGCCTTTTTCATCACAGGTGATAATTTCAAGAAGTCCGTCCTTTGGAATGACAGATCCGTTTGCGGCTTTCAAATCTTCATCAGCGTAAAGTCCGAATGAAACATTGAGGATTTCGTCATTACTGCCAATGTTGAATTTCTCGTTCTGTTCAAGCACTTTGGTAAGGTCGATTTCAACCTTTTGTCTGTCGTTTGTAAATGATGTTGAGGTGTTAGTCACCTTTTCATTCTGTCCGGCATAGGTGAGCGCAATATGATTTACAGTCCTGTTCAGAACAAATCCGTTAGGAGCAGTTTTTTCTACAACACGGTATTTGCCGAGGTAAAGCTGTTTGCTTGTTGCTGTGCCTTTTTCACCTGTGGTAATGGCGTCAACAAGAGTATCTTTTGTATATCGAACTGTTCCGTCAGGCGTTGTAATATCCTCATCAGCATAGATTTCAAACACTGCACCCGCCAAACCGCTTACAGAATATTCAGGCTGATATATGGTCGGAAGTGTAACATCATTTCCGTTTTCATCAGTATATCCGCCGCCGACTGCAGTTACATTCGAGAAAATCTCGCCTGTTTTTTCTACGGTAATTGTGCCTTTCTGCGGAGTATTTTTCTTCTCGGTTTTTACAATTGTAACGCCGTTTTCTTCACTTGTGTTTTCTGCTGTAATGTCAAAATATACAGGTGTGCTGTCAAGGATATATCCGTAAGGAGCCTGCACCTCAACGACTGAATAGCCTTTGCTGTAGGGCAGAGATTCGGGTGTAATTAGATAACCCTCGCTGTTCGTGTAGAATGTGTCAATAGTTGTAACCTCGGGATAGGTGTAGGTCATAGTCACGAGCTTTCCGTCAAGATTATAAATCTGAAAGCCTGCACCTGCATACGGAATCTGTTTGCCTGTTTCGCTGTCAACCTTTACTATCTTTACATAGCTTTCAAGGCTTGCGTTATTGATGAGGTATTTGTAAGTCTTATTATTTTCAGAAATAAACACATCAAAATCAGCAATGAACTCTGTACCGTTCCAGCCTTTGGTCTGATGAACAGTGTATGTGCCGTAAGGCAAATCCTTTGTTTCCGCAAAGCCGTATTCATCACATACAAGAGTATCTCTTTCAGTTTCCTTTGCCTTGTTGTAACTACCTGCCGATTTCAGATACACCTGAAATTCTGCACCTTTTTCGGGAGTTTCAATTTTTGTACTGCCGTCATCGGTGTGCTTGATAATTGCAATTTTTCCTTTCAGTATATCTTCGGTAACACCCATTGAAACGCTGTTGTTTTCAAGCGTATATTTTTTCGCCTCTGCACCGATATGATATTCGGTTTCGTCAAGCAGATAACCCTCGCTCGGGTCAATTTCTTTTAAAGTCCAGTTGTCACCGCAAATATAATAAGATGTGGTAAAACTGCCGTTTTTATCGGTGGTGTACTTGTCAACCAGTTTGCCGTTATTGTAGATTCCGTAAACTGCTCCTGCAAGTGTTGCATCACCCTGTGCAGACTTTGTTTCAGCGTCTGTTTTTGTAACAGTCAGCTTCCACTTTTTAAGAACATTACTGAAAGAAACAGTTGCCGTTTTCCCACTTTCAACATTTACGGTCTTTGATTTTTGTTCGGCATACTCTGTCGGAGTATGCTCAGTAACCGTGTATTTTCCGGGGACAAGGTCGGTTAATTCAAATTCGCCCTTTGAATTGGTTTTTGCAGTTTTGCTGTAACCATCGCCTTTGACAGTAAACTCAATATTTGCAACATTGCCGTCCTCTGCGGTTTTAACAAGCTTGAGATTGCCCGAGCTTGTCTTGACCTTGAAATATGCTCTTATCGGGTCAGCGTCATTTTCAACTCCTGTGATTACATCCTGAAGGCTTGCGTCACCATATGGAACAAGAGTTGTATTTCCTACGCTTGGCATTGACTTTGCAGAGTTGAATGTTACCGCATCGTTGACTGGCGAAGTTGAAGTCAAGGTCAGCTTGTTGCCTGATACAGATGCGCTCACACCGCCTGTTGTCTTGAAACTGAAACTGGAAAGAATATTGTTGCTGTCGGTAAGAGTTAATGTGTACTTTCCGTCCGAGTATTTCATCTCATAGGTTTCAGCCTTTGAGGCGATTGCAGATGCAAAGCTTGGAACAATTGAGTAATTGGCAAGGCTTTTTGAGATAGCATTGTAAACCGACTTGACTCCGGGGTTTGCGCCGCCTGCACAAATGCCGTCAATGAACTTTGTATTCGTACACTTGTAACCGTCAGCAGTACTTCTGCAACCTGAAACAAACTCCCATACAATCAGCTGTGTTGCTACCCATTTCTGATCCTCTGTTCCGCTTAAGCTTTTTTCCGAACCGGGTTTGCCGTAAAGCAGAGCAATGTTGATTGCTTTCTGCTTTGCCGAGCCTAAATTCTTCCAAACGGTTGAGGCACTTTCTGTCAGCGTATTGCCTGAGTAGAGTGTATGACCGGGTTCAATGCAATAGGCTTCTTTGCCGTCTGCAAAAATCTTGCACAGCTCTTCGCCCACTGTACCTACAGTATAACCGTCGCTGACTGTGGTCTGCTGGAATTTGATTGTGTTCCCGGTGCTGTCATAACAGTAATCAAAGGTGATTGTAACCTTATCACCGCTTGCCGCACTTACGGGGAGTGAGAACATTGTTCCGAATATTACGGCAACCGCAAGTAAAAGTGCCGTTATTCTTGTAAGTTTTTTATTTTTGATTAAGTTCGTCATTTTAAAAATCCTTTCATAAAAAATATGGGCCAAGATTTTGCCCTTGCCCCGATTGATGTCTTATTCTGTTTTAAATACAATCATAATTTCATCGCCTGCCCTTCATTGAAATCTTCATCTATATCATCGGACTGCTCACTGCCGTCCGTTATATTTACATACTCGCCGATAATGTTCAGCGCTTCGCAGTAACTGCCAGAACTCGTAACACGACTACACATTTCTTTTGCCTCGTCAGCCATACCGTTTTGTTTGAGAATGTGACTTGCAATTCCTAACAGATTGAATATATTGCCATCCTGACCTATCAACGCACAGTCAGGTTTGACCTTTTCTGCTTTGATTTGCTCATCGGTAATAAATCCACCGAGCTTGTTTTCCACATAGTCGGAAAGCCAAGTTCCGGCAAATGCTGTGTATGACTGTAATCTCCACATTGCAAGCTTGCCGATATCAAGGTGGACATCTTCAAAGGGATAGAGAATACAGGTTACGCCGTCACTCTTGAGCACAGAAACATTCTCAAACTTTGTATTGTCAAGAAGTATTCCCTTGTCTGTGAGCATTTTATTGATGCCGTCCACCCATTCCTGTGTTTCACCGCCGCATCCCTGCAAGATGAGTCCTTCCTTGCCGTTCATACGGCGGAGATCCGAGAGTGTAATATTATTGATTTTCATTGTCATTTTCCTTTCATAAAAATAAGCACCCACAATGAAGTGAGTGCCTTGCTTAATCGTATGCTCAACAGTAGACTACATATATTTTGTTGTTTTCTGCAATTACATTGAATGATAAGTCTCTCGGAGCTATGCCACTGCTTTGGAAGTAGTAGGCTACATACTCAACATCACCATAGCAATCTGCTGTCAGTCTTTGCGTATCATCATAATATGATGCGTTTGTGGGCGAGAACCAGCTTGCGTTGCCTGTGTTCAGTGAGGAATCGTATTTCATTCCAAGCTGCTGACCGTAGGCTATGCAGGCACTCACCGCATACTGAACATCAACCGTTTTTGCTTTGGTAGGCGGTCGTGTCGGCTTTGGTGTAGGTTTCTGCGTTGGCTTTTTAGCGTTTGATTGTGATTTTTGCTGATTGCCACTCTCAACATTCCTGCTGTTGTTCTGAACCTTGGATTGTGTTTCCTGAATTGAATCCGTTGCCGAAGCAACCACCGAATTTTGCCCACTGTCGGCTTTTTCTTTGGTTTTGGTATTCTCTTCCGAAAGCTCTGTTTCTTTTGAAACTGTGGCTTTTTTTGGGGTTGTGGTTTCAGTCGCTTTTTCTGTTGTTGCCGTTGCAGAAGATTCCGTATATACAGAAACACCCGCGGAAGTTGAAACCGTGGGTGATAAAGAACTGTTATACATTTTTTCTTCTGCCGTACAAGCTGTGAATGTTCCTGTTGCTAAAATCAATGTCAGCATTATTGCGATTTTCTTTTTCATACTATCGCCGTCCTTTCAAGCACTAAGTATATCCAAAGAATTTCAAATGTCCAGAGATTTTTGAATACCAACTGATAATCACTTCTTTTTGGCAGACGCAAACGGTAAACTAACATTCTGTTTTTCCACCCACTTCAAAGAAAGATGAACAAGTGCATCTCTCTGTTCTTCCTCGGATAGGCTGTCGAGGAAATCTTCAAGGGTGAAATTTTCCTCGAATTCTTCAGCAAATTCATTACAGTTATCGCAGATTTTTTCTCTCCTGACAACAACCGAGCCATCATCCTGCTGTGTGAATGATAAAACATCGTTGTATTTGAAACCGATACGCTGACGGATTTCATAGGGAATAGTAATTCTACCTCTTTTGCCAAGGACTCTATACATTTTAAGCATTACTCGTCCTCGCTTTCATCAAGACCGAGCTTTGCTCTGCAATCATCACAAAGACAGTCACTTTCTTCACATTCACAGATGTCATCACACCTCTCAATAACAATTACACCGTTGGTCGCCGTAACCTGAACTGTTGCATCAGATGTGATTCCAGACACGATAACCGTATCAAGCGGTATGCCTATAAATACTAAATTGTTCATTGTTTCATTTTCCATGATATTATGCTCTCCTTTAAAATTTGATCTAAATTTTCTTCATTGTCCGTTTGCAAATCAAGCAGACTTAATTGTCTTGGCTTTGCACGCTCTCGCTCATACAAATCGTAGTTTGCAATCAAAAGTTCAGGAAATTCTCTGCCTGCATCATACTTTTGAACCATACTGTGGATTCGTTTAAAATCAAAGAATGAGTAACCGTTATATAATTCTCTGATTTCTGTGCAATCGTTGTACGATACAAGCCATTTGCCTTTTGCTTTTGCAAGTGCGTTTTTCAGCCTCAAGTGGTCATCCCAAGTGAAACCGCACTGATAAACATACTCGCTTGAATAGTAAGGCGGATCGCAGTAGAAAAAGGCATTATCTCGGTCGTAATGCTTTATCAAGACTTCAAAATCCTGATTTTCAATCACAGTATTTTCAAGTCTTTTGCCGACTTGCTCTATCAGTTGAAACAGGCTCACTACTGAAAAGGGCTGACAGGCAAATGACTTTCCACTGCTTGAATAGCTGTATCGTAGAAGTTTAAGAAACATTACTGCTCTGCGCAAGTCGTAGTCTTGTTTCATTTTTATATACAATTCTATGATTTCTTCTGCTTTCAAGTCGGGAAGAATAATCTTCGTCAATTCCAATTCTTCATCAAGGTATTTGTCCTCAAACTTTTCCTGTTTAAAAAATTTCTTTATTGCATTGAAATCATCCCTTGAATTAAGCGGATAAAATCCGAGCTCTTTTATGAATGCCATAGGTCTGTCACGCATACAGCGAAAGAGGTTTACAAGATTATGGTTATAGTCATTGTAAACTTCGAACTTATCAGGCTTTTTCTTGCCTAAAAGTACAGCTCCTGAGCCTCCGAACGGCTCAATATACCTTTCGTAATTCAGAGGAAACAGGGCGTACAAAATATGAAGGATGGAAGTTTTATTTCCCATCCAACTCACAGGGGTTTTGATATTCATCACTCCATTTCGGAATACCAATCGCCCCTGAAACGACAAAAAGCCGTTGATTAAATTAAAAAAATCTAATCAACGGCTTATATATATGAAAACCAATATCAGTCGTTCGGAACGATTGATATTAGTTGTTATTATTTAATTTTTATCGTTTACTTTTTTGATAATCTTCCCGATTTCAGAGATTACATTTACTGTCACAGCGTTTCCTGCCATCTTGTAGAGCCTGCTGTCGGATAGTCCTGTCGCTTTTGCCTTGTCGAATTGATCGTCTGTGAAGCCTTGTAATTTCCAGCACTCCCTCGGAGTAAGTTTTCTTATTCTGCCGATATGAACTTCTCCGTTTGGCTCAACAAAAGCAACTGCGAATTTTTCATCATCTGCAATATTCGTGCTTTCTACGAAAACACCAGAATGTTCAGCCTTTCGGTTACTGATTCCCGAATCGTGTCTTGCAGTTATACACCTTGCATTTTCTGTCAGCTTAGGGTCGGGGTTCAGGTCGATGAAATGGACACGAGTATCCATTTCATTAGATTCATTTCGCCCGACCAGTTTGACACTTTGTGTCAACGGTCGATGGCTAATTCTATCATTTTCCCTTTCAGGTAAAAGATAGAATACAGCCTGCGTTGCAGAAGTTGTCAGAGTATGCGCTATCTGACTTCCTACTCGACCTCGTCTTGAGTTCTGTCCCGAAAATGCTGTGTCAATGCTGTCGCCGGGATATGCGATCTGATAACCGTCTTTGGTCTTAGATTTTATCAGCAAACCGAATTTTTCAGTATCTTCAATAAGATAAAGTCCGGAATGGCCGCCGAAACCGCCCGAACCACTTGTCAGCGTACAGCTTAGTCCTTTTGATGAGTAGATTCGCTCACCTTGCGTTGGCTTTTCTTTGTATAAGAGCTTTTCCGCTTGCTTGCGTGAAAGATAATACTTCTCCGGCACATTGTCCTCTAAGATAGCCGATAATGAACACTCGATTTCGTGACTGGGGAACTGCATAATTTTTGCTGTTAAGTACCTGCCAGCATACATCATACCCCTCGTCGGCACAAGCTCTGCTTACTCGTTTCGACCGCAAGCGGTCAAAAGCTCGTCCGCTATGCTGTGCCTCCTCTCCCCAAAAAGCTTACAGCTTTTCGGGGACCCCGTACGGAGGATTGTTTCAAATGTTTTGCCTGAGTCATGGTTAAGCAGACCGGGAACATTTTCGAGGAAGAGATACTTAGGTTTTTTAACGGCAGAAATTCGAGCAATCTCGAAAAACAGCGTTCCTCTTGTATCGTCAAATCCTTTTCTTGCTCCGGCGATTGAGAAGGACTGACAGGGAAACCCTCCAACAAGAAGGTCGAAATCGGGTAACTGTTCGGGTATAATTTTTCTTGCGTCATCAAAGTAAAGCTTACCTCCTGTGTCATACATTGCTTCATATGCCTGCTTTGCATACTTGTCGATTTCGCAGTAACCGACGCACTCAAAACCGCCTATGGCTTCAAGTCCGGAACGGAAACCACCGATGCCAGCAAACATATCAAAAAATCTGATTGCCATAAATCTTCATTCCAACGAAGATTTATATATTAAAAAACGCCTCACATTCCTATTGTCATTCCGTTATCCTCATCAGGAGTTTCATCTTCAACTTCTGATTCGGATTGGTTTTCTGCTTCGATTTCTTCCTGCGTAAGCTTTCTGAATGAATCCTCACCAGGAACTACACCAAGTGAACGACCATTGTCCCACTCAGGGAATATCGTTCCCATTGAATCAACAAATTTTACTGTTCCTCTTGTGCCTGCCGGAACAGGTGCGTAAGGGTCCTTCATATTGATAAGCTCAATTCTTGTTCCCGGCGGATACAATTTCTTTGTGCTTTCAGCTATTCTGCGCTGTCTTTCGTATTCGTTCAAGTTATCTTCTCCAATTTATTTAGTTTTGATTTAAGTAATAGCTTTAGTAGGACTTCTTATTTTTATTGTCACAAAATCAACCTCCATCCTTTTTCTGTTTGTATTGACATTTTTGTTGTCAGAGAAATGTGAGATTTCATTTTCATCACAATCATCATTTCACCTGTCAAAATTAGGTTTCTGCCGCATCTCTCTTTCAAACTTCCTGAGTTCAGGTGTGTCGGTAAAATACATTTAAAATCATTCCTTTCGATTTTTTGTAAATAAAAAAAGGCAACCGTTCTAATCAAAAAATTAAAAACGATTGCCAAATAAAAAAAGAGCCAATTACTATATCTCTAAAATAAGAAATATAATGATTGACTCATATATTTGATAATATTAAATTAAGCAGATTAGCGAAAGTAATCAGTTTTCTTTACCTTTAACTAAATTTTGTAGCTTTTCAACAGCTTCATCTTTAGTTTCAGAATCCTTTACTATTTGGATAATTGAGTTCATAAGAACATCAAATTGTATGTCTGTCATATTTTCGAACTCCATATCTTTTCCTTTCCGATAAATCAATTATCACTTCTACCGGAAATAAATTTTGTATATAAGTAATTAAGGCTCATAGAAAAACTATGAGCCTCTTTTGGCTCCCCCAACTGGGCTCGAACCAGTGACATCATGATTAACAGTCATGCGCTCTACCGACTGAGCTATGGAGGAATATACAATTTTCTTTGATTTTACTCAAAGGTTTTTGTCAAGACTGCACAAAGAGCAATCTTTTTTGTTATTTAAGTCCCCGGTAGTGGACTTAAACGACATATTTAGTTTTTCCTCTGTCTAAGTAATAGTTTCGGGTACATTTCTGTACACTCGCACTACCGACTGAGCTATGGAGGAATATAGTGCAAAACACCCGATTAGGTGTTTCGCCTGTGTTGGCATCTCCCTATCTTTCCGGGCCGTCACCAGCCAAGTATTTTCGGCACCACTGAGCTTAACTTCTGTGTTCGGTATGGGAACAGGTGGACCCTCAGCGTCATCAACACCAACTATTCTCTTGTATTTATTCTTCCCTTATTTGAGAAGTATATACCATCTTCATGGTGACTCGTGCGGGAATCGAACCCGCGTTGCCGGCGTGAGAGGCCGGAGTCTTAACCGCTTGACCAACGAGCCATCTGTTTGTAACAAAGGCTAATGGTCATCTTTTCATTAGCCCCTGTTACCTTTTTGGTGCACCATCAGGGGCTCGAACCCGGGACACCCTGATTAAGAGTCAGGTGCTCTACCAACTGAGCTAATGGTGCATTTCACAGTCGCTTAGACAGCGCCCTGAAAACTGAATAAAGATTAAGCAAAGTGAGAAGCAATATTGTAAATACTTTAATAAGCTGACCAAAAGACTCTTGTGGTCAAGCCCTCG